>Ga0307515_10014603_pt1 | contig 14539 bp, 12 predicted proteins | sample 17_EM_MG_FD_194513 | JGI IMG/M metagenome (GOLD analysis project Ga0307515, IMG submission 194513) | Populus trichocarpa ectomycorrhiza microbial communities from riparian zone in the Pacific Northwest, United States - 17_EM | ecosystem: Host-associated > Plants > Roots > Unclassified | place... | reverse complement strand
AGCATCTCCGGCGCGATGGTGGCCCAGCCCAGCGGGCCGAGTGGCAGGGCCAGCGTGCCGGCGGCCAGCGCGGCCTTGGACGCTGCGCTCTCGATGGCCTTGGCTGCCGCGTCACCGGGCCGCGGGATCGGCGTGCAGCGCGCCTCAGGCGGCTGGCTCACCAGCGCCAAAACTTTGTGACCCAGACCCGCATCGCTTGCCATCTCGGTATTCCTTGGCCTTTCGTTGCCCCATTGGGGCACAAAGCGCCTTGCGTTGCATCAGCCCAATGGAACAGACTTGCAGATGAGTATCCCGGCACGTCAGATGCCCGGGACCTCCCAGGGAGTGTCGCCCCAGCAGGAGACCTGCCATGAACCTTCTTACGAGCATGCGCATCGGCCGACGCCTCGGCCTGGCATTCGCGATATCAATCGCCTTCACCGCGTTGCTGGCAGCCTATGCCCGAATGGCGCTCATCGCCATCAATACGGAGCTTGAGCTGATGGTGGACGACCGAATGGTCAAGGTCGCGCAACTCGAACAGATCAAGGACAACGTCAACATCAACGCCCTGGCGGTGCGCAACGTGCTGCTGCTTGCCGATGCCGAGGGCAAGCGCAAGCAACTGAGCGATGTCGACGCCGCCGCCAAACGCACCGCCGATTTGTTCGGCAAGCTCGATGCCAGCGTGGCGCCGGGGCCGGGCCGCGACCTGTTGGCCGGCGTCGTACAGGCGCGAGGGCTGTTCGTGGCCTCGGTGCGCAATGTGATCGACCAGGGCGTGAAGGGCGAGACCGAGAAGGCCCGCAACCTGCTGCTCAGCGAAACCCATGACCTGCAGCTCAAGTATTTTGAGAAGTTGGACGCACTGATCGCCTTGCAGACCGAGTTGATGCACAACTCGGCCAAGTCGGCGGACGCGACGGTCGATTTCGCGGCCATCGCGGTTGTCGTTGCCGCAGGCATCGCGCTGGCCCTCGGCACGGCCATGGCGCTGCTGATCACGCGCTCGGTGGTTGGCCCGATCCGCCAGGCCGTCACAGCCGCAGAGACGGTGGCGGCGGGGGACTTGCGTCTGCACCTGGCCACCGACCGCAAGGACGAGGCCGGCCAGTTACTCAACGCGCTGCAGCGCATGAACGACTCCCTGGTGGGCATCGTGGGCACTGTGCGCGGCAATGCCGACAGCGTCGCCACGGCGAGCGGCCAGATCGCCCAGGGCAATGCCGACCTGAGCCAGCGCACCGAGCAGCAGGCCAGCAACCTGCAGGAGACCGCCGCGTCCATGGAGGAATTGAGCGCAACGGTGAGACACAACACCGACACCGCCCGCCAGGCCGCGCAACTGGCCGGCAGCGCGGCCCGAGTGGCCGAGAGCGGCGGCCAGGTCATGGGCCAGATGGTCCACACGATGGACGAGATCACGACCAGCTCTAAGAGGATCGCCGACATCATCGGCGTCATCGACGGCATCGCCTTCCAGACCAACATCCTGGCGCTGAATGCCGCCGTCGAGGCGGCGCGCGCTGGCGAGCAGGGGCGTGGCTTTGCCGTCGTGGCCGGCGAAGTGCGGGCTTTGGCCCAGCGCAGTGCCCAGGCTGCACGGGAGATCAAGGCGCTGATCGGCGCCAGCGTCGAACGCGTCGAGGCGGGCAACACGCTGGTGGGCGAGGCCGGCCGCACCATGGACGAGGTGGTCGGCCAGGTCAGGCGCGTGGCGGACCTGATCAGCGAGATCAGTGCCGCCAGCAGCGAGCAGAGCAAGGGCATTGGCCAGATCGGCGACGCCGTCAACCAACTCGACCAGGTGACGCAGCAGAATGCCGCCCTCGTCGAGGAGAGCGCTGCGGCGGCCGAGAGCCTGCGCATTCAGGCCGGCCAGCTGGCCGAGACGGTGGCCGCCTTCAAGCTCGACGCCGCAGCCTCGCCAACCGCCAAACCCAAGGTCGTCAAGCCCAGGGCTGCCGCCGTAGCCAAGGCGGCACCGGCTCGACCAGGCCCAGCACGCGCTGTAGCGCCCAAAGCGCTTGCCACCGTCACCGGCGCCAAGGATGAATGGACGTCCTTCTAGGGCCTGTTAACGGGACGGCAGTGGGTCGCGAAGCCCGGTTAACAGGCCCTACTTGAGCGAACATGGGGCTCCTTCAGTGCAGGAGCTCCAGCGATGCATCACACCCCCTGGCGCGGTGTCTTCCCCGCCGTCACGACCAAGTTCCACGCCGACGAGAGCCTGGACTTCGCCGGCACGGCACGCCACATCGACTTCCAGATCCGCAACGGCATCCACGGCGTGGTCTGCTGCGGCTCGCTCGGCGAAGCCAGCACGCTGGCCCTGGACGAGAAGCTGGCCGTGGCGCGCTGCGCCCTGGATGCGGCGAACGGCCGCGTGCCGGTGCTGGCCACCGTGTCGGAGAGCAGCACGCGCGAGGCGCTGCGCTTCATCGAAGGCGCCAACGCGTTGGGCGTGGCTGGCTACATGGTCATGCCCTCGGTCATCTATGTGGCCGACGCGCGCGAAGCCATGGCCAATGTGAGGGCCTACGCGGCTGCGGCGCAGCGGCCGCTGATGGTCTACAACAACCCGGTCGCCTACCGCGTGGACCTGAAGCCCGAGCATTTCGCCGAACTCGCCGACTGCGAACACATTGTCGCCATCAAGGAAAGCAGCGGCGACGTGACGCGCATCACCGACCTGCGCAACCTGCTCGGTGAGCGGTATCAACTCTTCATGGGCGTGGACGACCTGGCTTTTGAAGGCCTGGCCCTCGGCTGCGACGGCCTGCTGGCCGGCGTGGGCTGCGCCTTCCCGCGCGAGACGGTGGCGCTGTTCGACCTGATGCAGGAAGGCCGCTGGCAGGAGGCGCGCGACATCTATCGCTGGATGACACCGCTGCTGCACCTGGACGTGTCGACCAAGCTGGTGCAGAACCTGAAGCTCATCGACGCGCTGGTGGGCGTGGGCAGCGAACACATGCGCCGGCCACGGCTGCCACTGGTGGGCACGGAACGTGAGCGGGTGCAGGCCCTGGTGGCCACGGCGCTGGCGACACGGCCGGCGAATTGCCAGTCACTGCCATGAACTACATCCACGTCATCGACTCGCACACCGGCGGCGAACCCACGCGAGTCGTCATCGACGGCTTTCCGGACCTCGGCAAGGGCACCATGGCCGAGCGGCTGGGGACGCTGCGCGCCGAGCACGACCGCTACCGCCGCGCCACGCTGCTGGAGCCGCGCGGCAGCGACGTGCTCGTCGGCGCCCTGCTCTGCGCGCCGCAAGACCCGGCACACACGGCCGGCGTCATCTTCTTCAACAACGCGGGTTATCTCGGCATGTGCGGCCACGGCACGATAGGCCTGGTCGCGACGCTGGCCCACCTGGGGCGCATCGCGCCGGGCGAGCACGTCGTCGAAACGCCGGTGGGCGACGTGCGCGCCACGCTGCACGAGGACGGCCGGGTCAGCGTGCGCAATGTGCCGGCCCACCGGCTGGCGACCGATGTGGCCGTCAATCTGCCCTCGGGCCAGACGGTCACCGGCGACATCGCCTGGGGCGGCAACTGGTTCTTCCTCTGTGCCGACCATGGCCAGGTCATTTCACCCGAGCGCGTCGCCGCGCTGACCGACTACGCCGCCCTGCTGGGCGAGGCGCTGCAGGCCCAGGGTTATTTCGGCGCGGGCGCGACCGTCATCGACCACATCGAACTCTTTGCAGATGCCGACCCGGCGCTGGCCGACAGCCGCAGCTTCGTGCTCTGCCCCGGCCGCCAGTACGACCGCTCGCCCTGCGGCACCGGCACCAGCGCCAAGCTGGCCTGCCTGGCCGCGCGCGGCAAACTGCAACCGGGCGAGGTGTGGCGCCAGGCCAGCGTCATCGGCAGCGTCTTCGAGGGCTGGTACGAAGCCGCTGGCGACCAGGTCGTGCCAACCATTCGCGGCCAGGCATTCATCAGCGCCGAGGCAACGCTGATCATCGACCCGGCCGATCCTTTCGGCTGGGGCTTCAGCTGAAGTCATACCAAACCTCTCGGATTTCGAAGTTTGGGGCTGCGGCAACGCGGCCTCGCCGGCAAACTTGATCCACCGCAGCGGGCCCACGAGGCCACGAGCGGCGTTGGAAGGAGTTGTCGAGCATGCATTTGGAGCAAGCCACGCTGACCCGGCCGCAAGGCCCCCGACCGCAACCGGCGGCACAGCCGCCCGAAGCGCTGCGCGAACTGCTGGCCCGCGCCGATGTGCAGATCAATGGCACGCGCCCCTGGGACATGCGCGTGCACGACGCGCGAGCCTACCGCCGCATCCTCACCCAATGGTCGCTGGGTGCCGGCGAGGCCTATGTGGATGGCGACTGGGACTGCGAGCGGCTGGACATGATGTTCGAGCGCCTGCTGCGCGCCGACCTGGACCGCACCGCCCCCGGCCCCGCCAGGCTCAGGCTGCTGCTGGAGAGCCTTCGCCAGCGCCTCTTCAACCTGCAGACCGAAGAGCGCGCCCACCAGGTGGGCGAGCGCCACTACGACGCCGGCAATGACGTCTTCGAAGCCATGCTGGACTCCCGCATGATCTATTCCTGCGGCTACTGGGCGCATGCGTCGGACCTGGAGCAGGCGCAGGAGCACAAGCTGGCCATGATCTGCCACAAGCTGGAGCTCAAGCCCGGCGACACGCTGCTGGACATCGGCTGCGGCTGGGGTGGTCTGGCGCGCTTCGCGGCCGAGCACTTCGGCGCGCGCGTGACCGGCATCACCATCAGCAGGGAGCAACTCGCCGTGGCCGAGGCGCGCTGCGCCGGCCTGCCCGTCACGCTGCGGCTGCTGGACTACCGCTCCCTGCAGGGGCGCTTCGACAAGATCGTGTCGGTGGGCATGTTCGAGCATGTCGGGCTGAGGAACTACGCCACCTACTTCGACACCGCGCGCCGCCTGCTCGCGCCGGACGGCCTCTTCCTGCTGCACACCATAGGCGTGGACCGCCGCGCGCTGCACACCGACCCGTGGATAGAACGCTACATCTTCCCCAACGGCAAGCTGCCCTCGCCGGCCGAGCTGGCCGAGGCGGTGGAGGGCCGCTTCGTCGTGGAGGACTGGCACAACTTCGGGCCGGACTACGACCGCACGCTGATGTGCTGGGCCGAGCGCTTCGAGGCGGCGTGGCCGCGCCTGGCCGCTCGCTATGACGAGGCCTTTCGCCGCATGTTCCGCTACTACCTGCTGAGCTGTGCCGGCTTCTTCCGCTCGCGCCAGGGGCAGCTCTGGCAGCTGGTGTTGAGCGGGCCGACGCGGCGCGGCGTCTATCGCTCCTTCAGACCGCCTTTGCCGGACCGGTGACGCAGCCTCTCATTTGCCATCGCGCTGCTCTTGCAGCGTGGCCGCGACATGGGCGAAGGCGGGCCGGAGCTCGTCCCAGGCCTGGCGCCCGAGCAGCCGCGGCTTGCGCATCACGCCCGGCTGCGCAAGACCCCGCAGCGCCCGCAATGCCGTTTGGCCAGCAAAGGCGATGGTGTTGCTGCACTCCTTGTCGCCAACAAGCAGCACATCGCCGTCGAAAGCCCGTTTTAGGCGCGCCGCGTGCCGCTGGAACTCGGGGTGGGCAGTGTGCAGGTTGACCACCAGCAGGCCGTCCGGGCGCAGTGCGTTGCGGCAGTCGTCGTAGAAGGCCTGCGAGCACAGGGCTGGCGGCTGGCCTTCGTGGTCGAAGCCGTCCACGAGCAGCACGTCCAGCCGGTCATGGGCGTCGCGGACGAAGTGGGCGCCGTCGCCGCGCCGGACCTGGAAGCGCGCATCGTCCTTCGGCACCTGGAACTGCTCGCGCAGCGCGATGACGTGGGGGTTGATCTCGACGACCTCGATGCGAGTGTCGGGCAGCTCGCGGTGGCAGAACTTGGCCAGTGAACCGCCGCCCAGCCCGACCATGGCCAGCGCCTCAGGCCGCGACATGAAGAGCAGGAAGGCCATCATCGTGCGCGTGTAGGCCAGGTCCAGCGCGTGGGGATGCTGGACCTGCATGCGGCTCTGGATCTCGCAGATCGAGAAGTGCATGGCGCGGGTATCCAGGGTCTCGTAGACAAAGGGCTTGACGAAGGCGTGCAGGTCGGCGGTGTCGGGCATGGAATGCAAGGAAAGCGGCGGCCTTCAGAGGGTGAGAGGGCATCCGGCGTGGCCGACGCCAGTCATGCGCGTGGTGCGAATCTCGGCCTGGGAGATCTTGGCCACTGCCCGCCCCGGCCACGAAGGCCAGTACCGCACCGAACTGCCGGTAGGCCGACCGCGTGCGGTGCTTGCCGGTGAGGCGGTGCAGGAAGCTGAGGGTCACGACGCCAATCTAGTTCGAATTTGATATGTGTACCATTATCATCCAATGAACATAAGGAGCCGGCATGGAACAAAAAACCGCCCGCCTGACGGTGCTGATCGACCCAGACAAGAAAAAGGCGTTTGAGACTCTTTGCGCGCAGCAGGACGTGACGCCCTCGCAGGTGGTGAGGCGGCTGATACGGGACTACCTCGCCGCGCACGGTGTGGACTACAAGCCGGACGCAGTTGCCCTGATCCGGCGCTGAGCCACCGCATCGAGGCCAGCACTGTCTCGTTCAGCAGCGCAAGGATGGCCGCAAGCAGATGGGCCGCCAGCGCGAAGTGTTGGTTGCAAACGGGCCGATACGCCTCAGTCACTGCGGCCGAGGTAGGCGCGGATGGCCGCGATGCGGCCCTTGGCATCGAAATCGAACACGTCGACGACGTAGAGCCTGTCGCGCCGGTTCACCACGATCTTCAGTTCCGCCGCCGCCCCGCCTTCACGCTCGTAGGCCGCGAGCACATCGATGCTGAGATGTTGCGCAGCCTCGAAGTTCTTGCGCGTCTCGGCCAGCGCCTCAGCCTTGCCGGCGACGCGGATCTGCCAGTCGCGCAGCGTGATGGCGTCGGCGAACATCGGCTCGATGGCGGCGAGGTCGCGGGCAGCGTAGGCGGCCAAGTAGGCACGCACCAAGTCCAATTTGTTGTCCATGCCGCGCATGCTAGGGCCGGCACTGCGGCCTCGCGCCATTCGTTGATGGCTCGCATGGCAGGCGGCGCGCATCGAGCCGTCCCGGGGTAGGCTGCGTCCATGGTCGCAACTTCATCAGCATTCGACGCGCCTCGGTGGCTGCGCCGCGCGCTGCTGGCCATGCTCGCCGCGTTCGTCACGACCGCTGTCGTGGCGCAAAGCGGAACCCCGTCCACCGGGCCGAAGCGCGTCGTCTTCCTGGCGCAGGACTTCCGCAACGGCGGCATCACGGCCGTCTTTCGCGCGTTTGAGCAAGCGTGCCGGGAGCTCGGCTGGACGCTGAGCATCGTCAATGGCGGGGGCGACAAGGCGACGATACGGGACCTCTTCGACGAGGCCACGCGCGACGGTGCGGATGCCATCGTGCTGGGCGGTTTCGACGAGTCTGACATCGCTGACCGACTTGCCATGTCGTCAAGGCCCGCTCCCGTGTTGGTCGGCTGGCATGCATCGTCACGGGCCGGACCAACGCCCAGGCTCTTCGCCAATGTCAGCACCGATCCCGCAATGGTCGCCGACATGGCCGCAGCTTTCGTCGCTCAGTCCGCTGGCGCGCGTGCCGCCGGCGTGGTCATCATCAATGACAGCCGCTTCGATATCGCCAACGTCAAGACGCAGCGCATGCGCGAAGCGCTGGCGCGTTGTCCCCGGTGCGAACTGCTGACCGTCGAGGACATCCCGATCTCTAGCGCTGCGAAGGAGGTGCCAGCGGCGCTGGGCAGGCTGCAGCGCCGCTTTGGCGCGCGCTGGACCCATGTGCTGGCGATCAACGATGTCTACATGGACTCCATGCACTTCCCATTGCTGTCCCTGGGCCGCCCCGACATCCTCAGCATTGCAGCCGGCGACGGCTCGCGCACGGCGCTGAGTCGCATCCGCTCCGGTCGCTCACAGCAGATCGCGACCATCGCGGAGCCGACCGGACAGCACGGTTGGCAGCTGGCCGATGAGCTGCGGCGGGCCTTCTCCAAGCAGCCGCCCAGCGGCCGGGTCGCGCGGCCGATTGCCGTCACCACGGAGCTGCTCGGCCGGCTCGGCAAACAGGACATCGACGACGTGCTGCCCTATCGCGCCGACTACCGGCAGCAGTGGTTTGGCGGCGCGGCCAGCGGCGTGAGAGCGCAGTAGGCGGCGCGGCCGCATGAGCTCCTGCCCTGACGGCCTGGTTCAGCGCACTCCATGCCGCCGGCATGTAAGCGGCACAACGTCCTACAGCCACGCGCCTGCCGCAGAGGCATCGTTCAGAGGCGCAAAGGGTTGCGCGCCGAGGTGTCAGCATGAGAACCCCTTTCAGACTTGCGGTGCCGAACTGGTTCATCAGCCTTGGCCCAGCGCCGGCCTGCCCGCGCATGGCTCGCCGGCCGCTATGGCGAGATCACTTTCAGCGCACGCGCCGAGTTGCAGAAAACTTCCCAATCGCCGATGAAGTGATCGAAGGCGCCACGTCTCGACAGTGAAGGTCATGAGCTTCTGGATCTCCACGCCGTATTCCCAGGAGCCCAGGATCGCCCTCGTCCGCTGGCGGGCATGGGAGATCCAGGTGCCCAACTACGACGCGCCGACCTGGCATCTGGTGGGCTACCTGGCCGACGAGCACTGTGCGAAGGTGTCGTCAGCAATAGCCTTCGTGCACCCCGACACCGACGAAGTGACCACCAAGACCGGGCGCACCTACGCCCTCAATGGGCCGCCCGGTGTCGACGCGCGCGCCGCCGAGCTCTGGGAGTCCTGGCAGAGGCAGCACCAGGTCACCGTGCTGCGGGAAGTGACGACGGACGTGCTCGACGGGCGCCAGCCGGTGCCGGTCAACCTGATCACGCCGCCGGGCTAGGCTGCGGGCGTCTTCGTCGTCACGTGCGCTGCACCATAACGTGAAAGCGTGTCACCTCTGAAGCGCCGCTGTCCGCCGGCCATATGTTGAAAGTTTCGACCAGCATAAAGTGAAAGTTTTACCGTGCGGCGACGCATTTGGTGAAAGTTTCGTCGGCACTTCTCTGCCACCTAAGAGCTTTAGGACTGAACTGTGCCGTGTAGGCATGCTTGGCAAGTGCTGTCGCCCCCCCCACAAGCCTAGCGGGTGTCATCCGCAGTCTTGATGACCACCCACAGGGGGTTTGCACGAGTTTGCCAGTTTGTTGATCGGTTCGACCATCCGTCGTAACCAGACGACCTCGCGGACTGCCCCTGTGGCGGGCGATTCAGCCTGGCAATCCGTCAACGAACAGGGAGTGAGCATATGGCTACGGAACATAAGTCTGCCGTCATCGGCATCAAGGTCGACTTCGAGGTCAGTTCAAAGAACGGCTTGCGCCAGGTTCTTTTGGGCCTCGATAAGACGGTGGAGGCCAACCTGGACACCTGGTCCATTCGGTTTGCGCTGAACGAGCGAGACAAGAAGAGCGACGGCTGGACCACGCGCGTCAAGCTCAACGTGGAAGTCAAATCCATCCACAACAATGCGGCGGAGATTGCTGCCAAGACCGGCCTGACCATGGAGCAGACGACCTTTCTGCTTACTGATGCAGCAAAGGCAGCGAAGGCTGCGCAGGCTGCGAAGGACAGCGCCACAACTCCCGAGACCAAGGCGTCCGCGAAGAAACAAGTCGCGGATTCGAAGGAGGTCATCGAAGGCGTTTTCGAAGAGTAACCGCTTGGCGTGACCGTTGGAGCCCAGCCGTGAGACGTGAACTGTTCGCGCTCGCGTTATGGGGAGTTGCTCACGCTGCCGCCCAGGCCGCGGAGCGCATACCTGCTGTCGACGGCTCGCCTGATTCGATCGCCGCGAAAGACTGCAAAGCCGACCAGAACTTCGAAAAGGCGGGCTACGTCGTCCGCTCGGTCGGCCTAGAAAGCCCATTCAGTAAGTTGCCGTGGCTAAGTGCCCGCATGAATGCGGCCGAGCAAACACTGAAAAAGCTGGAAGGTAAGCCGTTCGTTAGCAGTGAGGTGACCGAGAAGCGGGACGAGCTTCGAAATCTGAATTTCCCGCCCGACTCCGGCGAACAGCGCGTGCGCTTTCTGTTCGTGGTGACCAGGGTCAAGGGGTGCGATGGCAAGCAGCTCGACCTCGTCTATTCGGTTTACTCATCGCAGATCCTTCCGTCCTTCTCGGGCAGCATCGAATCGCTTAATGCGACGGCCGCCAAGACGGCGGGTGCTGAAGACGTGAAGGGGCGTCTACGCTTTACTCCCCGACTTAACTACGGCAGCGCGCAAAACCTCATGGGTGGAGGCCGGCTGGACTACGCGCCCACACAAGCTGCAGATGGTCTGGTCGAAAACCTGACGGCGGACGTCTCAAATTCCTCCACCGCGCACGAACGGTCGTTAACGTTGTCCGGCTCGAAGGAGCATACCGAAGATGCACTCGCACGCTGGATTGCGCATTCGGAGTGGCAGCTCGACTACAGGGACGAGTTGCAGCCTTCGGACAAGTCCAAGATAAACACACGGCGACTGGCTGCTCAATGGTTCGCCCTCACTCCGCCGCTGGGAAAATGGGCGCTACCGGTTCGCTTTGGCGGCGCGCTGGACTCCGGCAAGCTTGACAGCGACTTTACGCATGCACAGTTGGCACCAGACAGCGTGCGTAGCGGCAGCTACAACTCGCTAAAGCTCTTTCTGGGCACCACCGGTCGCCGGGATCGAAGCGGCTTCTCCGCGTCCTATGGATTGGAAGCCGGCATGCTTGAGTCGGCTTCTCGTCCGGACTGGGTCAAGCACGTTGTCGACCTAACGCACGAGGTTTCCATACCGACGAACGACGCCCACCGCCCAGTCGAGATTGAGTCGCGCTTGACGGCAGGCTACCTTCAGGTCAAAGGCGCGGTGCCTGTAGCTACGCGCTTTTTCGGGGGAAATCGCGAGGACGCGTTTATCGTCGGTGACAGCTGGAGCATGCGCTCCAACCCCTTCATACGCTCAATCCCATCTGGCACGTTTGGCCGTGAGAACGGCGGCGTTGGCGGCACGCGGTTTGCTGCCTTCAACGTCACGGTGGCCTACCCAGTCTGGAACAGACCGCTTGTTCCGACTGAGGTCGCGGAAACCGGTGAAGTGCAAGACGCCATTAATTTTGGGATCAATACAGCAGTCAACGTACTTGCAACGCAGACCCTGGCTCGAGATAAGCGACGCGAACCGGTTCTGAACGAGCTGTTCTCGGGCTTCCGCGACGGACTGGCGGCGCTTCTCAAGGACGTCAACGCAGCGCGGGCTGGCTCACCGGATGTTGCGTCGGATATGTTTGACGCTTGCGTGAGCGCTATTGGCAAAGCGGCCAAAAATTCCGAGAAGGCGTTGGCACCGCCCGAAGAAGGTGACGTCGAAGAACAGTTGGATCGGTACGTGATGCTCCTGCTTCCTTACACGACTGAAAGGGGCGTGTACAAGCCTGGTCAAATCAACGACGCGCTGACGGCCTGCACTGCGGGTCTGAATGCTCAGCTCGGGAATGCTTCGATCGCACAGGACGGAAAGCGCCTCGCCGACATGCTGACCGCTAGCAAGTACATGCAGTTGAAGGCAGAAGCGCAAAGAATGGCTGCAGAGGAACTGGCACCTGCCGAGCGAACTGTCAGGACGCTGTTCGATGAAGTCAACCTTCTCTCCCTTAGCCCGGTGCTTATGTTCGACGCCGCGCGCATGGGGCCGGACAGAGGGCTGGGCACTCGCTACGGCATCGGATTGGGGCTAAGGGCCACGCTGGTCAACAGCGTCGACTTCACACTTGGATACGTAGCCAACCCGCGCCGCGCCGCGGGCGATTCGGCCGGTGCGTTCTTCTTCACCATGCAGATCAGAGACCTGTTCTAGCGCTTGTTGGCCACGTGCCGCCCGTCGCAAGATCGGCTCAATGCGCACGGACTGCCGGCTGCTCTACGCTGAGCCAGTTGACCAGGCCTCCTGGTCTATGAACTTCCCGGACTTCAATAGAAGAGGGAGCAGCGTCTCATCGCTGTAAGAGCATCCGCATGGCGAGGGCTCAGTCTGTCCTTCCTTGTCGGCCGAGCTTGGCGAATGCCCCTTTCCCTGCTCCAAAAGTGCCGCCAGCGCCTGGTAGCCAGGTCGCCAAGCTTGCGTCCCGGGAAATCCTTCTCTTAGGCTGCTGAGGATCTGAAGGCCAGCAAAGTCCAAGTCGCCAAAGAAGTAGACAGGAAGCTCTGCCTGCCGATAGAGCCAGGCTTCAATCACGTCGCGATCGCCAGGCCTTGCTTGGCCACTACTTCGAAAGTACAAGCGCGAGCCCCGAGCGGACCGCATGCGGCGGGCGCTACCCCTGAAGCCAGCTGCGAACACCAGTAGCGCTCGCGTCCAGTCTTCCTGGCGAACATCCGCCATGCGCTCAAATGTCACTGCGTTCTCAACGAACAAGACATGGTCGAAGCTGTCCTGGGCAGCCACGAGAAGCTGGATTGGTACTTCCGTGAACTGCTCGTCCCCCGCGCCAAGGAGCCGAAGCAGCTCCTGGCGACTGTCCAAGACCTTTGAGCGACCTTGAAAGACCAGCGCTGACAGCTCGCGAACCGGCATGGTTCGCTTTGACAGGCACCGTTCCCGCAACTCCGACAGGCACGCCAAAGCTGCCGAAAACTCGATTTCCTCTAGCGCCCAGAGCGGGCTACGACCGAGGTACTCCAGCAGTTGCGGTTTGCCAGCACCAAGGGCGTCTGACTTTTCGTCTCGCAGGAACGCCAGAAACCGTCGGTCCCAAGCTGCATCGCGGGATTCGTACCGTGCCCAGTCGGCCAGACCCTGAAAGTCGAGCAGTTCCAGCGCTGGCCTTCGCTCCAGCACAGACTGGAACTCTCGCGCCTTTGAAAGGTGTAGCCGAACCCAACCGCTTGCCGCCAGTTCCTCTAGGAGCATCCAGTAGAGCTTTATGGCATCACCGTCGGTCGCTTCGTGCATCTCAGGCGCGGCAGACCGGTCAAGCTTGAGCCGTACCGCTCCATCGCTGCGTGAGCGATCAGCCTTCTGCAGCAGCAGCGTTGCTACTTTGGTCAGGAATGGATGGGCTGCCGGGGTCATCCGACACCAACCTGCGTCTCAGGCGCAGGCCCTTGATCATTTGCCGAGGCGCTTCCAGCAGCTGGCGGATGAGCCAGCTCATACGCCACCCGCCCTGATTCACGGGCGAGCCTGGCATGCTCCTGCCAGAGGCGCTTCATGGGCTCTCGCTTCAGGACCTTCTCCTGCACCTCGCTGATGTACAGCTCGTGGCCATCCCTGGAGGCGAGAACCTTCGAGAAGGTGAACTCCTTGTCGAACTCTGGCTTCACGGCCCCAGATTTCGAAGTGGGCATGGCCACCACCAACTGCATGCCGAGCGTGCCCGACAGGAACTGCAGCACGCTGCGCGAGCGTGATTCGTCCATCTTTGAGAATGCCTCGTCCGAGAGCATCAGGCGAAGCGCCGGAGCGCCCTTGCGGTCGCGGCCGAAGTGGCCCAACGCGTGAGCCAGCACGGCGGAGCGGATGACATAGAACGGCGTCTCCAGTTCGCCGCCAGAGCCAGTTCCCCAGGTCGACAGCCTGGTGCTGCCAGCTTTGTTGCGCCGGACGATGTCGTAGCGCCGGTAGTTGCGGTAGTCGGCCATCTCCTTGAGATGTCGCTCAGAGACTCCAACATCGTCAGCCAACAGCAAATCCTTGATTCCCTTGGCCGTGTCTCGATGCTCGTCGGTCAGGTGGACGGAGTCGAAGATGGAGCCCTTTTCCTTCTCGAACGTGTCCGCCAGCGCCTCCGCGGCCTCGAAGAATTCGTAAACCTTCTGCAGGCGCGGAATCCACGCCCATTCCAACTCGTAGGTGTCGTAGCCGAACTGGATGTTTTTCAGCTCGCGGTTCAGCCGGTGCAGGGTCGTAGCCCCCTGGCGGATTTCATCGCGTACCTTGAAGCAGAAGTTCGTAGTGAAGACGTTGTTGAAGCGCTGTTCGGCATCGGCCAAGCTGCGCTGGTTCTCCGCCAGCCCATTTGAGTTCTGCCGCCGAGCCTGGTCGCGCACCACCTGTAGGAGTTCGAGCATCGCTTTGAGAACGTGCTCAAGGCGATCCATGCTCTTGGGCGGGTCCTGATAGATGAAACGCTCGTCGTCCGTCCGGGCCCCTTTCATGTACGTGTAGACCGTGGAAGACACGTCCTTCAGCAGGCCGGGCAAGGCGTTCGCTAGGGCGTCGGCGCGCGACTTCAGCGTCGAGAGCATCACTCCAGCGGTGTCTGCATGCTCCTGAGCTTCATCGATTAGCTGCTGTTCCGTCACCAGGTCGGACGCCGCGGCGACGTACCGGGTGGCCCATACGTAGGAGTTCGTCAGCGCGAGCTTGAGGTCAGGCAACCGCAGCTCGGCATTCTTCAGCGCGTCTTGGTGCTCCTTCAGCGCCTGGTTGTTTCCGCCCATCGACAGCGTCTCGTCATTGCGCACCTGCTTCAGGTTTTCCAGCTTGCCTTCGAGCTCCAATTTGCGGTCGAGCAGCTTTTGAACCGACGAGGTGTCGAGCGACGCGAGTTCTT
>Ga0307515_10014602_pt1 | contig 14539 bp, 2 predicted proteins | sample 17_EM_MG_FD_194513 | JGI IMG/M metagenome (GOLD analysis project Ga0307515, IMG submission 194513) | Populus trichocarpa ectomycorrhiza microbial communities from riparian zone in the Pacific Northwest, United States - 17_EM | ecosystem: Host-associated > Plants > Roots > Unclassified | place... | reverse complement strand
GGGTTTAGTACTTTATATAGCCACTATAATGCGTCCGGATATTGCCTTTATAGTATTATAGCTGGTAAGGTTTAATTAGAACCTAAGCTAAGAGTACTATTAAGCGGTAGATAGAGTTATCTAGTACCTATATAGCACGAGGAGCAGAGTAATCTACTATGGAGGAGATAAGGAAGGAATAAACGGTAAAGGGAAAGATAAAGGAATACGCGACTAAGGACGAGATAATAAAGACGGTAGAAGTAAAGCGCAATTATTTATCTATACTAGCGACGCATTATTTACGGACAACTCTATTAATAGAAAGAGCTTATAAGGATATATTATAAAGCCATTCTGGGGGCTAATCGCCTAGAGAGTAAACAAGTAGGGTATAGTTATAATATTAAGTATAGAAGCTAAGCTGTTAGCCCTATTACAGACAGTAAAGGAAGCTATTTTTATTAGCAGGCTATTTAAAGTAATAACGTTATAACTAAATAAGCCCTTAATTATTAACTGCAATAATACCTAGACGCTCTAACTAATTATAGAAGACACGGTAAAGCTAATTATAAAGCTCTAACACATTAACATTTATTAACACTAGCTACGTTAGGAATACATAAAGAGACGAGTATAATTTTAATGGACAGTAACGAAGGAGATAATCGCCAATGGACTTACGAAGGCCCTGCCTAAGTAGAGGTTTTAAAGCTTCGTTAATATAATTGGGATAGTGGATATTAAGGAGCGGCTAAATAAGGAGAAGCAACTGGACCTAAGGGAGAATATCAGAGCGAGATGGAAGGATTTAGATGAGATTATGGTTCAATTAACGCATTAACGGATACGAGAAGGTGGCTAGCTTCGTCCTCGACCAGGTCAAAGCTAAGGGGGTGTGTCAGATAATCTGTATTCTCGGAGGCGTAGGACGTGCACGGGTCACGTGTACGGGTTACGTGCATTGTAAAATATCTTCGTCTAAGCCCAGGGGCCCTAGGTCGAACGACGATCAAGATCATCAATCAATCAACCCATTTCATTAATGAATAGCTCTATATGAACTATCTGACACCTTCCTTACATCCTCCCTATCTAGGGATGCACTAGAACGGCAGCCATCAGAGAACCGTTGCTAGAACTAGATGATTATTGCTAGAACCAGATGACCGTTACTAGAACCAGATGACCGTTACTAGAACCAGACGACCGTTACCGGAACCAGACGACCGTCACCGTCACCGTCACCGTCACCGTCACCGTCACCGTCACCAGACGACCGTCGCCAGAGCCAGACGACTGTCGCCAGAGACAGCCGACCGTCGCTAGAACTAGACGACCGTCGCCAGAACCAGACGACCGTTACCAGAACCAGAACCAGACGACCGTCGCCAGAACTAGACGACCGTTACCAGAACCAGACGACCGTCGCCAGAGCCAGACAACCGTCGCTAGAACCAGACGACAACGACTAGCCAGCGAACACTATAAACGATTCGATCGATCAATCGAATCAAGGTAGCACAGATAGGTAGGCAGATGCAGACAGGTAAGCAGATGAAGATAGGTAAGTAGACGCAGATAGGTAAGCAGATGCAGACAGGCAAGCAGATGCAGACAGGTGGGCAGATGCTGACGGGTAGGCAGATACAGACAGGTAGGTAGATACAGATAGGTAGGCGATGCAGACAGGCAGGTAGATATAGACAGGTAGGTAGATGTAGACAGGTCTATATCTGCTACTCTTAGCAGCTGCTTTTTAGGTATATATAGATTTTATAAAGAAGTGTATACAATTTGCCTTGCTAGCCTTATAAATGGCTTTAAAATATACTATTAGTATAAAAGAGGTAGATGCAATTATGGTTGCCAAATGCGCAGGTTGCACGCAGTTTGCGTGTCAAAAAAACACGACATAGGCTAGTCGGTCGGGTTGCCAAATGCCCTTAGCTGCGCGCCAATTGCGTTAACCACCAACCATTGAGGCCATTGAAAGGGTACCATATTTTGCCGATGTACCCATATCTAAGGGTTAAGGTGCTTTAGTTATAGTAGCGTCTAGGTCTTATTCTCGTCTTATAAATATATCTATATAGTTTATAGCGCCTAGTCTATATATAATTAGGAAGTTAAACTAAGATAGGATATCCGCTTAGCGCGTCTACCGTGCTATAAGGGCCTTAATTATTGTAAAATATTCTAAAGCCTTATAATTAGAAACCACCTAGATAGGCTTAGGGGTCCCTTTTAACTATACTGAGAGGTGTAACGGGTGAGGTTAACATTTTGGTGGCCGAATTAAGCGAGCATTAGCGGGTTTTTAGCGTGACTGGGTGAAAGGTGAGGCCTCTGGAACGCACAACCTTGACTCGCAAGGCAAGCAGTTAATATGATTCCAGGAAACCATCCAAACCGGACATGGCAGTTGCACAACCTTAGAATTAGACTGAGCGCTAGGTATTCGAGGACAGGTGCAATAACCGACCTCGAAGAAGCTATTCAACTCGCGAGGCAGATAATCGATATGACGCCAAAACATTATCCCGACCGCGCAGAGAAGTTGAACGGTCTTGCAAATCAACTAAGCGATAGATATTTAAGGTTAGGAGCGGCGACTGACCTTGAAGAATCTATTCAAGTCGCAAGGCAAGCGGTCGATGCGGCTCCAGAAGGGTATCCAAACCGAGCAATGTACTTAAACAACCTTGCAGTCCCACTCGGTGACAGATATAAGAGGACAGGAGCAATAGCTGACCTTGAAGAAGCTATTCGGGCCACGGCGCAAGCAGTCGACATAACTTCAGAAGACCATCCGCAATGGGCAATGTACTTGAGCAACCTTGGATGCCAACTTGCCGATAGATATTTAAGGACGCGAGCGATGGCTGACCTTGAAGAAGCCATTCGACTTATGAGGCGATCGGTCGATGCGACTGCGACTTCAAATCACTTAGACCGAGCAGGGCGGTTGCACAACCTTGGACTCAGACTTGGCAACAGATATTCAAGGACAAGTGCAATAGCTGACCTTGAAGAAGCTATTCAAGTGGCAAGGCAAACAGTCGACATGATTCCCAACGACCATCCAAACCGGGCAATGTATTTAAGTAACCTTGGAGTTCAACTTGGCAACAGATACTCGAGGACAGGAGAGATAGCTAACCTCGAAGAAGCAATCCAACTTGCACGGCAGGCACTTGCTGCGACTCCTAAAAACCATCCAGATCAAGCAGCACAGTTATATAACCTTGGGACTCGGCTAAAAAGTAGGTATTTGCGGACAGGAGAGATAGCCGACCTCGAAGAAGCCATTCAAGTCGCGAGGCAAGCAGTTAACGCGGCCCCGGAAGACCACCCAATGCGGGCAGACCTATTGAACAACCTTGGGTCCGGACTTGTCAAGAGAGTTAGGAGGACAAAACTGATCGCCGACCTCGAAGAGGCTATCGTCCACCTTCAGTCTGCTTTACGCCAGTCTAATGCGTCTGCCATTACTCGGATAAAAGCTGGCCATGCGGTTTTTCAGGCCTGTACACTCAATTCAGACTGGCAACAGGCTGGCGAGGCTTCAAACATCGCCGTAAATCTCATTCCGCAATTAATATCACGATCACTCGAAAATTCCGATAAGCAACATGTACTCAGACAGGTCGTCGGCCTAGCTTCTAATGCGGCCGCGGTAGCATTGGAAGCAAAGAAGGGGGCGCTTGTTGCATTGACCTATCTTGAGCAGGGTCGCGGTGTACTCGCAACATCCCTCGAGGAGATGCGGACTGATATTCTGGATCTATGGGAGAGATACCCAGAGCTAGCGGACCGATTTGTCCATCTTCGGGATGAGTTGGACCGCTCGGCCATGCGCGATACCTCGTTTCTGGACCAAGAACGTGTGTCTTCCTGGCAGGGCCAAAGGAGTCGACGTTATGACGCAGGTAATGAGTTCGATAAGGTGATTATTGAAATTCGCAAACAGCCTGGATTTGAGGATTTCTTGACCGCCCCAGGTGGAAGAGAAATGCAGGCTGCTGCGAGGTCTGGCCCGATTGTCGTTATAAATGTGAGCAGGCATCGTTGCGATGCGGTACTCGTCGAGGAACATCAGATACGAGTTTTACCCTTGCCCTACCTCGACATTGAAGAAATAAGGAAGAAGATGCAAAGAGGCAGCCTAGGGAGTCCTATGGTTCTTGAGTGGCTATGGGATGTCGCTGCGAACCCAATTCTGGACGCCCTTGGGTTTACTCAGCCTCCATCCACTGATAACTGGCCACATATCTGGTGGATTCCTACGGGTCCATTGAGCAAATTTCCTCTCCATGCGGCTGGGCGTCACAGGAGCGGTTTTGCCGAAACAGTGCTCGATAGGGTCATGTCATCCTACGGCCCGTCCATCAAGGCGATCATACACGGCCGCCGACGTCGCATTACACCATCGGCTCCAGCACAGGTGCTCCTAGTTGCCATGCAGGATACACCAGAACACAGCAGGCTCCCTTTTTCAGTCAAAGAGGTAATGATGCTACGCGATCTGTGCACATTGATTGGTTTCAATCCTATTGAGCCAGGACGAAGCAAGCAAGATGTCATCTCGCATCTGCCAAATTGCAAGATATTCCATTTTGCTGGCCATGGCCACACAGACACCACAGACCCTTCACGGAGCAGTTTGCTCCTAGATGATTGGAGGAGTGACCCGTTAACGGTGGCCACTCTTTTGGAGACGAATCTCCGCGAGGGCTCACCGTTTCTCGCATACCTCTCAGCTTGTGGAACGGGCCAGATTAAAGACAACAAGTCTATGGACGAAAGCATCCACCTGATCAGCGCATGCCAGCTAGCTGGGTTTCGCCACGTTATTGGCACTCTGTGGGAGGTCAACGATGAATCCTGCGTAGATGTGTCTAGGATCACCTACGAAGAGATTCGGAACGAAGGCATGACAGATGAATCGGTGTGCCGGGGGCTGCACAAGGCTGTCAGGGAGCTCCGACAACGGTGGATAGATGAGCCATTAATGGCCAGTCGGGAAACCAGATCGGCCAGAAAGGTAGACATACGGTTGGCGGATAGTGGGGCATGGCCCAGGATTACAAGCGACAGAGACCAGAGGGATGGCAGATTGCCGAGAGACGTTGTCCTGTGCGACGACGATGAAGAGACACAACCATTCCCCTGGGTTCCCTATGTCCATTTTGGCGTATGATCCATCTTTCTTCCGCCGTGGACATCACGGATGACTTGTGTTAGATGGACGCTGGCACACACGGATCGAGGCAGTGACTAAATGGCGGAGGACATACGAGGACCTGTCGCGATTCCACAACACTACTTGTATGAGATCACTATTAGTGATACGGTTTTGATACTCGGACGCGTAACTACTACGCAATTGCTTACGTACCTATGTTTCATTCATTCGTTTAGTCAATGTACTTAACCAGCTCTACGCTCATTCAATTGAAGACAGGATTGCTCTCATAACTGCTCAATGACGAGTCGTTCCATACTTATATATAACGCGGAATTCGCTCTATCCAAGCTTAAATTCGCCACTACTTAAGCTCCTCCCACGCCTTCCGCTATGCTCGTTTAGCTTCCGCGCAAGTTTATAGCGCTCCCTTCCGTATAGTAACTCGCTTTATATAATTCTAGTAGGGCTTAATTATATTTAAATCGGGTAAATTACTAGGCTAAAGTAATCGCTAAATATTTGCCGCGGTAAAGTAGATCTGCTAGTGCTTTAACGTATAAGGTGTAGCTTTATCCTCTTATATAATTATATCTAAACGATTAATCTAGCACTTAACTACAAATGGAATAAGTTTTAAAAGAAGGATATTGATAAGATAGCGGTACTAATTAATGCCTCCCTTTTTGCTATTACGCTAAAAAGAACTGATGTCCTTAGTAAGGCGGAATAATAGCTTCCTTCCTAGCCTATTTTTAAGGCCTAGTTAACTTATGCTAGTAGTAAGCGCCCACACCTAACGAAGCTCTGGCTTAATTACATTATTAATTTTCTAAAGGCCCTTTTTAACCGCCTTCTTTTCTACTTTAGTCTCCTTCTAGATAATAAGGACCCTTCCAATTGTATAAGAAGCAGCCCTAAAATATAAACTTAGAGGCCTTCTACCAGCGAGGTCAAATAGACTGCTTATTAACTTTTTCTTTGGCTAAACGCTAAAGCTTATATCTACCTCTTCTATAGCCTAAAATAACGCCTATCTTATTACTCCAAATCACGGCCTTCTAATTCTTAATTATTTAATTTTAATATTATAAAGCGAATTAACAGCGAGCTTTCTTTATAGCTAGTGTAAGGCCGGGTTTTTATATAGGCTTAGTCGTACAATATCTATAACGTTAAAGGACTCGCCAGATTGTTTAGGTAGAGTAGCCGCATTCGGCAGCAATATAGGCGCAGGACTTCTCTCTGCCATATTAATCGGAGGTGACCTTCTTAAGGATTTGCTGGTTAAATTCGCGCGTATATTTGGGTTTTCTGCTAGAATAAGGAGCGTTAATAATGTAGCCGTTAATTATAAGGAGATTTATAGTAGGATTCCAGCCGCGATTAAGGACTTTTTTAATTAAATACTAAAAGGATCAACGCTTAATTTTAGTGATATTTTTAATTTAATTTAAGGCAGCTTTTATAGCCTTTATAGCTAGGGCCTAGGCCCTAGTTGCAATCTTATAAAAGACTATAGTTAGTTTAATAATATTAAAGCTTTAGAAGAGTTATAGGTTATCGTTTATATAATAATACGATTTTAGTAGCGCTGGTATTGGTGTAATAAAGGAGCTAAGGGTAGATAAATTCTGCCAGTTCTATTTTGGGGCGGCTAGAGGGCGGCAAGTCAATTTACCTAATTAGGAAGGTGCAAATTTAGATATTAGCGACCTCCATATACTCCAATAAAACCCTACTAGCTTTATTACCTTTATATATATCTCCTTATTAAGTATTATAGTATATATACACTACAGTATTATTAGCCTAAGTAGTAATTAGACCTTTAAGATCTATATATAATAGGGCCGGAAGCTCTTACCGTAATTAGTAACTAGTATACTTATTAATTATAACTAAGGGAATATATAAGTAAAAAGTAGGCTAAGTAAGGATATAGTGGAACCGTTTATTTAATAGCAACTCTGGCGATACTAGAATATATATAAATTAACCCACTTTAATATGTTTTAGAATATCTATATACGCTTTTATTACTTCCGTATATATAAATATATGATTTACTCCTAGGATAGCCCGTATCTTTAATAGCTACTCCTCTCTAATTATATTTAAAGGTAATATAATAATAATAAAAGAAGCTTAAATTAGTAATAGAATCGCCTATATTATTATGCTCTTACCCTATAATAGCTTTATCGCTAAAAACAAGTCCCGCCGTCTATATATTACTTGTCTTAATACCTTAATTTAACTAGGTCGTCCGCTATATGGATATAGAAGCTTAATAGCTCTATCTATTAAGCTTAACTATTTGTCTTTATTTGCCTCCTATAAGGCTAGAAGCTTATCTTATATATTTTATAGCTGCTATTTTACTAAGGACGTAAGATCCTCCTATAAATAATTATTTAGCTCCTATAAGCTTTATAAGACCTACTAGTGTGGGAGGGTACGACCTCTCTAAGATAGGAAAGTCACGGTGCTGTCAGTCTGTTGGTCGGTCGGTCGGTCGGTCGGTCGGTCGGTCAGTCAGTCAGTCAGTCATAATCAGTAAGAAAGAAAGAAAAGAGTGTATTTCCAGTAACTGGTAGAGTCGTGATGTATATGATAGAGGGAAGAAGGAAGGAAGCCGAAGGCTCTATAAATATAGGAAAATGCCAAGACAGTAGGCGACGTCCAATCTACACCACCACACTAGTATTCCTATTTGTAACCGACTACCGACACTATGTCGAGACACGAGATCGTCACCCGGAAGGCTCCAAGACGGCGTCAACGCCACCCTATATATTGCTTGCAGATCGATATTACTTACAGATCACTATTCCCATTTCAGCTATCTATTACCCCATTATACCTTATTACCCCCACCTTCTTCGTGTATATATAGAGCCTCTAGAGCTATATTTACAATCAAGTTGTTTATGCATTTCCACACTCTGCAAAGCTTATAGTTATAAGCCCGGATCGCACTGCCTGCTAACTAATTACCTGGATTACACTACCTGTTGCACTATCAATCTACTACCTTATTTAAGAAGTCACCACTTCTTCTACCTTTATAAGTGTTTTAAGCTTCTTCCGGGTACCGCTTATACTCGTAATTATCTTCATTTACCAAACGGACGGATAATAGAACATCGATTAAATCGAACATTAATTACATCGAACATCGCACATATTGAATATTAATTACGTTAAACATTAAATATATTAAACATCGATCGAACCGAACCCGACCGTACAACCCCTAACTATACAACCAACCGACGAATAAACTAACGAATTAAATCAAGAGTTCGGAATATTAAAATAAGGTTTTCGCCAAGCCACCAATTGGACCCTGCCTGACCCCGCAAATCCTAAAAATAATGACTATAAGCGAATTAAAAGTTAACCTTATCCTTAGCCAGCCTTCTAATTAGATACAGTGGTTCTTTATTATATAAGACATTGCTAAAACTAATAAGGTATGGGAGTATATCGACCTATTAAAAAAGAAAGATAAGCTTTTAACGCTAGAACTACCGAAACAACCCAAACCAGCAGATGTACAACCTATGGCTACATTAATAACCCACCTAGAACAAAACCAATTCGCTATCTATAATTAACTCTACGCCAAATATAAAGACAACCTATGTATATACAAGAAGCAAAAACAGGCTATAAGCAGTATTAACAATTACATCGTTCGCTTAACATTAGTAGCCTACCTTCCTCTTATTAATAGCCTTAACACAGTACACGAACGGCTAAAAGCACTTAAGATTATACTAGCCCCTACTATATTAGGTTAAAAATATAACGTCCTTATTTAATACACGGCTTTAAAAGCCTATAATATAAAACAGAGCATTAATAAATGGTTAAACAGCTAGAGGAATATCTATAAACTTACTGAGCAATTAAAGCTACCAGACGTATAAGGATATAGGCCATACTATGATTTTATTTAAGTAATTAAACCAATCTCTTCTAGCTTTGTAGGAGCACTAGAAGTAAACCTTATTTATAAAGAACGGAAGAATAAAGACGTACTATCTATTATTAATCTAATTAAAGAATTTAAGGAGCACTACCATATACAGCAAGTAGCCCCTATTACTACTGCTAATAGCTCCGTATTTGCAACCCTTTAAAACAACTCTAATTTAGATTCCAATTCTAATTTAATATGGCATAAAAAATATATATACGGCCTTACATATCGATACGACGACTACTACTATATTATTAAGTAGAAGCGCCCTTAAGGATAGGGACTAAACCTATATATATAAAAGAAAATAGATAAAATAATCTTATTTATACCCTAGGTTAAATATATAGTTAATCAAATCTAAAAAGACATAGAAGAACTGGAAGCAAAGAAGGACGCAAAATCTATAATTAATTTTAACTCTAAAACCTTACCTTCTATAGCACCGACTAGTTATACTGCTATGTTTAGCACTAGTTAAATTCTATTTAAATTCTAAAAGTATATTAATGCAATTGAGCAGCTTCTATAAGCACGTTAAGGCAATTAAGCAGCTTTCTAAATCTACTTCAATTATAGATTAAAGATCTACCTCGACTATAGATTAAATGACTACCTTAAGTTCCACCTTAATTATAGATTAATTAACTACCTTAAATATAGATTAAATAACTACCTCAAATATAGATTAAACTACTACACTATAAAGACTTTAAGACAATATCTTAGATATAATTAAAGCAATTTCCATTTAACTAAGTACTATTTTCCTACAGCTAAATTCTGTCTACTTACTTCCGTTGCAATATCCGTAATATCCGCAATATCTTTATAATTACCCTACCCTTACTACTCCTAAACTGTATCTAAATTTCCTATTTTGGTATAGCTCCTACCCTCATTTTATATTCTATAGCTTTAACTACACCGTTAAATCTAGGGGGGTGTGTAACCGACTACCGACACTATGTTAAGACATGAGATTGTTACCTAGAAGGCTCCAAGACGGCGTTAACGCCACCCTATATATTGCTTATAGATTAATATTACTTGCAGATTACTGTTCCCATTTCAGCTATCTATTACCCTATTATACCTTATTACCCCTACCTTCTTTATATATATATAGAGCCTCTAGAGCTATATTTATAATTAAGTCGTTTATACATTTTTATACTTTATAAAGCTTATAGTTATAAGCCCGGATTACACTACCTGCTAACTAATTACCTAAATCACACTACCTGTTACACTATTAATCTACTACCTTATTTAAGAAGTCACCACTTCTTTTACCTTTATAAGTGTTTTAAGCTTCTTCTAGGTACCGCTTATATTTATAATTATTTTTATTTACTAAACGGACGGACGATAGAACATCAATTAAATTAAATATTAATTATATTGAACATCGTATATATTACAGACGCTTTAAGTACGATGTTATAACTACTTAGGGAAGAGTCGGAAGAAGCTAGTTAGTTAATTTAGGCACGGTCTAGAATGGAACCAGTAGAGCCATATAACAAGGAATAGTAACCAAGGTTACGTAATATAATCTATATAATCTATAGGATCTATATAATCCGTAATAGAGTAGATAGAGTATATATATATTATTTACAAGAAGGATTTTATAGAAGTACGGTTGTGTATTTAAGGACCCTTAGTCCCTACCTAGATAGTTCCTTCCTTATAGTAATTCTTAAAATACAATTAGAGTTAATCTATTAGGCAACTACCCCACCAGTTATTATTACGCTGTTAACTTTTATACTTGCATTTCCTACACACCTAGCCTAATAACAGGACCCACCGTAGTTCTTACTATAAGGTTCCGTTACACAATCACTACCTAGTTACGGTATCAATATAGAAGTCAAATAACATGCCACCAAAAGCAGTCACTACAACGCTATTAACGGCGGCAACTACATCAGGATCAGGTAACGACACCAATATAATAAACACTAACTTATAGCAACCTGTAACAGTTAGACAACTATAAGAGATAGTTAACTAGCTAACAAAAAATAATACAACGTTAAAAAATAGGATTAACGGGATAGGCGCAGCAAAGGTTAAGTTACCATCAATTAAAAGATACTTGGGAGAGAGATTAAAGCTTAAAGGATTCCTTACGTAGATACACTTTAAGGTAGCGCAAGAGGGAGCTAAGCTGGCAACACTTATAGATCAAATAGCGTACACAGGACTGTTCTTAACAGGAAGGGCACTTAAATGGTTTAAGCCTTACCTTATAGAAATCCAGGTAAACGGAATAACAACTATAAACTAAGAGGTATGGTTTATATTCTTAAGCTAGAATAGATTTATAGAACGACTTACGCAAATATTTAGAGACCTAGAGGCAATAACTATAGCAGAAAGAAAACTCCAAGACATTACGCAATAAACCTTAGCAATTAAGTATATAACGCAGTTCTAGACATTAGCAATATAAGTAGAGTAGAATAATAGGGCGCTTATAGCACAGTATAAATAGGGACTTAAGGCTAAAGTCTAGGACGTAATTATTCTAATAGAAGATGTGGATACCCTAAGGGAACTAATAGATTAGGCGATTAAGATTAATAATTAAATCTACTAAAGGGAACAGGCTAAGAGAGGTTAGGATAGAGTTCTATAGTTATATAAGGCGTAAAGTACACAACAACCTAAGCTAAGTTAGAAACTATAGTATGGCGCAGAGCTAATAGACCTAAGTAGTACCAAAAAAGCCTATATAAGATAGAGCAAAAAACCATAGAAACCTAAAGGTTAAGGATTTAGTAATTATAAAACTAAAAAGCAGAGGCTAAACTAGGGATCTTAGTAACAGAAGACGTTTAGGCGGACTCTATAGTAAGAAAAATGGTTTAAAGAGGGAGCTTATATAAATTACGGGAAATAAGGTTATTATATTAGAGACTATAAATGTAGGTAGAGTTACTATATAGTAAAAGGCATAAGACTAGCAGACAATATATATGTATAGAGGGATAATAATATGCTATAAGGAACAAAAGAATATTTAATTAGAAGTTTCGCGTTTTATTATAACAACGCATACTAAATTCATAAGGACGCTAAGTATGGCGCAAGCTATTAGCTATAGGAGCTATACTTAGCAGAGTGTAAAGGAACTAATAAACTAGTTTATAGATTGGATATTAAGGATAATAAATTTAATATAGGCGAAATATTTTATAATAATAAGGTAATAAAAGCGGTTTACTAGGAATATGTAGCCATTAGAGATATTATACTAGAGGTAGAGGATAATTCCACTATAGAATAGGGAACATTAGTTAGGATTAAGACCCCGCTAAATATAATATTTATTACTTTGCGAGACGCAAGAGAAGTAGGATAGTAAGCCACTTTAGCACTTAATAAAGGCAAAAGGCTAAAGGCTTAAGATTCTTAAGATAAGATAAGGTAAGCTTAAGGACCTATAATGGACGAAAACCAATAGAGTAGAGTAATAGCTTAGTTTAAAGATATACGAATAAGCTTAGGACAAAGTTTCCTACAGGTATAAGACTCTTAAGACAAGATAAGTAAGATTTAAGACTCTTAAGACGAGATAAGAATACTAAGTAAGCCTAGTTAAACTAAGGCTAAAGCTAGGCTTAAGTTAGAAGCAAGCTTAGGATTAAAGAATCTAAGGAGTTAAGAATTTAGAGAACGAATCAGGATACCTACAGATAAGAAGTAAGGAGCTTCCTTATAGATTAGAGAATCTACAATACAAATAGCAACTAAACTAGAAGACAGATATATAAACCTAGAAGACTTACTAATAGAATATAGTGTTTAGACTAAAGATCAAAAAGTCAATATTAAGATTAAGAAGTAAGAGAACTTTAAGGATTAGAGCGCAAGACGCAAACTTAAAGAAATTATAGAAGAGTTTAGGCAAAGAATTATCGCATAGTAAGAATAGAAACTAGATAAGAGATCTAGTATATTAGGACGTATAAGGGATAGAGCACTAGTACGAAGAATCACTAATAGGCCTAGGGTAGGCATACTAAGAGCTAAGTAGCTTACCAAACTAGAAAATAAAGAGGATTTAGGGATTCTAACTAGGTTCGAGGAACGATATATAAAGGGCTGTTACAATGCAGTAATAAGAAGATACTTCCTTATAGACAAGCTGTATATACTCTAGCAGCTATACTAAAAGTGGTATAGACAGAGGTATAATAATAAGTAGGAAGATTTCTATATATAGTTAGACGAAAAAGTTATCCAAGACTATCCGATTACGGAAAAGGCTATAAATTACATTAAAGGAGCCTTAATTATAACGTTAAAGGATCTAGAGGAACAATTAGAGGACTAGAGAAGCAAGAGACGTATCTTAGTACTCGCGAATAAAGTTATAACGTTTAGATTAGCATAATAAAGGTTTAAACTTAAGGATAAAGATAAGCTAAGAGTTAACCTAAAGCACCTAGCACACTATACGCTATTATAGATTGCATGCGTGGATAATATATATAAGATATATAAGAACCTAAAGGAAAAGAATTGGAAATACTCTATAAGGATATATTAGATAACAGATAAGCAGCAATATAGAAATGCTAAGTATACATAGCTGGCATCTAGCAGAAGTTTAGGAGTTAGGTAACTTAATACTTTAACTAAAAAGATTCCTTACGGAAGAATACTTAGACGGATAATAGTGGTGGAAATGCTTAGAGAACACGTGTCTATAGTATATTAAAGATAAAAAGCGAACTAGGCATTAGCTAAAGAGTAAGCTAAGTATATAAGAATTAAGTAGCTAATAGTTAGGAAAAGTAGAGGCTTATAGGACCAGAGGGAGCCAGTAGTAGAGCCTTAGACCCTTAAAGGAATTTAAGGATAACACCTAAATTTATAAGTAAAATGGTAAGATTAATAGTTTAAGGCGCTAATAGATAGTAGAGCAACGAGAAACTATATCTTGCTAGCAGCAGTAAAAAAAATAGGATTATCTTATAGATAGAAGGAGTAACTTTACCTATTAGTTATAATTTTAGGAGATCCAATAGCTTATAGAGGAGGGATTATTAATCTTAAAATAGGACCTATTTAGTTAACTATTAAAGGGAGATAAATTAAGATGTTTTTTAATATTCTACCATTAGGACGGGATAAGGCAGTATTAGGGATGCCTTAGTTATAGGAATATAATCTAAAGATTAATTGGATTATAGGTTAGGTCGATATTAGGGATACTTAACGCCATAAGATACAATAATAAGCTAAGTTAGTATAGTACTAAGTTAGAGCGATATATAAAGAGACTAAGCGAGGCTTAAGTTATATACTAAAGAGATACCATAAGTATGGTAAGAAACTATAGTTACCTAAAAGTAAAA
>Ga0307515_10014601_pt1 | contig 14540 bp, 8 predicted proteins | sample 17_EM_MG_FD_194513 | JGI IMG/M metagenome (GOLD analysis project Ga0307515, IMG submission 194513) | Populus trichocarpa ectomycorrhiza microbial communities from riparian zone in the Pacific Northwest, United States - 17_EM | ecosystem: Host-associated > Plants > Roots > Unclassified | place... | reverse complement strand
TTTTTGAAAAAAAATATAAAAAAAAAAAAAAAAAAAAACAATTTTCCTTTATTCTTTTTAGTTTTCTTCTCTTTTTTCAGTTTTTAATGAAAAATAAAAAAAAATACATGTTCATTTCTTAAAATTTCATAACATTTATCCAACTCAGAAAACTAGAAAATATGTTTATATTATACTGCTTTTCATTCGAAAAAAAATCGTATTCAAATTAAATATGTTATCTATGATGTTTTTTATATTTTGATGTACTTAAATATTTTTTTTCCTAATCTTAACGGTATTGTCCATTTTTTAATTTATTTATCATTATTCTGAGAGAAGTTTCACCTAATTAAATTGAATGAAATGCAAGAATAAACACAATAAAAATAAAACATTTTCACTATTAAATTTCTATTAATAATAAAATTCAACACCAGAAATAATATTAATTAAAATATAATAAAATTATTAAATTATTTCAAAGAACAAGAGAAGAGAGAAAAAATCTTAAGGGTTGGACCATTTAAAACAATCATAGTATATTTAAAAATTCAATTACAATTACAAGAAAGATTCAGTCAGAATTTATCTGTAAGAAGATCTTTATCTTAAAAATTAAAGGTGTATTCTTGTCAATTCATTTTAATACCCGGAATATGCATTACTTTGTAAAATTCATACTCCAAATATTAATTAACAAATTGATTTTTATGGTGTTTTTAAAATTTTAGTCAAATACTAATGGATAATCACAAACTTGTTGTGATACCCATTACTATATTTTTTTTCATATTTTTTAGTGATAAAAATGTAATTTTTTATTTTTTATGAAGTATGCAAGAAAATTTCATAATTTGATCGAATGCAAAAAAATAACAACATATTTTTTGTATTTATTTTTCAAACAAGGAATTTATATATTTCATGTATTTTTTTCTAAATTTTTTAATAAAGAAAAAAATGGCAAGTATATTTAATAATGGGCCAGTACCTTACATTCTAATTTACATCCCAAATATTAAATAAAATAGTTGGAAAATTTTAAAATAATTGATGACGAACCCATAAATAATTTTAAAATAATGCCTGAATTTCTTTAGAATTTTTGAAAATTATTTGAGGTGAGTTTGGATAAAGCATAAAATATGAGAAAAAATAAACGCTACTGAAAAATCAGTATGACATGTTTTCCAAACACGCTCTTAACTAAAAATTAAAGGCTTTAAAATATAAGAACAAATTATGATGTTTTTTTCTCTGAGAATTTTAAATCAACCAAATGCTGCTTTAGCAACTAAAAAGGAAATGCATAATGAACATCGAATACAAACATCTAATAAACATAATGAAAAGGGAGGGGGTGTGCTCATTAAGCTCCACCCTCTCATCAAAGTTTGAGGAATACCTTAACAATGTAGCCTTTTTTGCTTGGAATTTTTGGCTCCTTCCTCAAGCTTCTAGTCCTCTAGTATTTCTACATTTACTCTTGAACTCAAGAGCTTTGCCTTCTACCTTTTTCTCTCCATTTCTTATCAATCTTTCATAGCCCTTCTATCAAGAGACTTTTGACGATTTAATACTCTAAGTTTTTCTCCGCCTTTTCTATGTGATTCTCTTCCTTTTTCCTCTGTGATTTCTTTTTCTTTATAACTTTAAAAGGCAGGTAGTTTTAAAATCATTTGTGGGTTTGAAGGTGGTTTTTCAAAATTAGATCATAGGAGATTACTTTCTATTTTTTTTCTTTTTTTTTTGTTAGGAGACGATTCTTCTATCTTATTCTTTTATTTTCCAGCTCTCTAGATGTCTAACAAACTCTTGGAGCTTCTAGAAAAAGTTTGGAACTTCATAACTAAAGCTTGGCAGAAAATGGCTGATTGGGGGTGCATTTTTCATGAATTAATCATGGTGAATAGAAGGTTATTGAAGCCAACCAAGTCATAGATCCTGTAAGGGTGGTGTTATTCTTCAACTAGGATCAAACCATGATTGATTTGGTGGCCTGTAGTTTTCCCTCCATCGATCCAAAGTTGGGTGTAACACTACTAAATTTGACTGAATCAAACAAGACTGTCTTGAGAAAAGAAGTTGAGGGTTTCCATATGGCAAGTGGAGTACAAACACTGAACAAGGGTGACACAAACTTATAGAAGGGAAACTCGTCTATTAAATAGTTGTGGTTAAAGTTTGTAAGGTGGTCGAAGAAGCTACATTCATTTGCCTAAACATAGAAACTCGATTAGCCTTCTCGGCCGAGAACGACAATAAAAAAGGGACAAACATGTCACTCAATCTCTTCATTATAAAAGAGTGACATGTCATCTGCTTACACCCTAAAAATTAGGGCTTACTAATTGGGATTTTGTTAAATTTCAATTTGGTCCCTCTTATTTCAATTTGTCTTTTACAAAGTAGCCCTTGTGTTTTTATTTGTTCAATATAGTCCCCAATTACTCCTTAAACTTTGATGTCCTTCAATTTAGTCCTTGAAAACATTTGGCACAACCCCCAATATTACGCGTCTTTTACAGAATGGTCTTTTGTCTTGAATTTTTTTAATTTGCCCCCCTTAGCCTTCAAACTTCAAATTTCTTGCAATTGAACCCCTTATTTTACCAACTTGGCCTTTCAAAGTTTCAATTGTGTCCCTAATCATCTAATCTTTACGAATTGATCTGAATTAGGCCTCCAAACTTGATTTTTATTCAATTGAGTTCTTAATTGAATCCATAAAACCAATCAGAAGTTTAATTAAGTCTTAAACTTAATAAATTCTTCCAATTTTGGTCAAGTTTGGATTTCAACCTCAATTTTCTATTGTGTTCCTAATCATTTAATCTTTGCGAATTGATCTGAATTAGGCATCCAAACTTGATTTTTATTCAATTGAGTTTTTAATTGAATCCATAAAACTAATTAGAAGTTTAATTAAGTCTTAAACTTAATTAATTCTTTCAATTTTGATCAAGTTTGGATTTCAACCTCACTTTTCTTTTTTTCTTCATCCCATCTTGTCAAAATATCCCAATCTGTCCATGGTTTCTGATTGGGTGACTTGCACGTGGTTTGTGTTCAGATAACTTGCCAATGGAGAAAAATATCTAAGATTCTCCACACATGATGATGTCTTGGATCTTTTTATGATGAGTTTTGACCTTCTTTCTTTCGAGATGTTTCATCTTTTTTTCATGCATTTTTAATCATACCTGGACTAAATTCTTGATGGTTCAAATTTGTTGTGCTTTCGAGGAACCTTCCTTAAAAATTCTTGAAAATATGCTTATGATATATATGTATGCATTTTACTTGTTTTGAAATATCGGTCCTTCTCTTTTTTATCAACTTCTTGAATTATTCTAATTGTTTGGCTATTAAGCTACTTGAGCTAGCGTGTAGATCTTTGCACGATCTCACTATTCCTTTAGTGACTATTTTTAGAGTTTTTTACCTTATGGATTTGAGGAAACAATTTCATGCTTCAAATAGTTTTCTAGAAAAGTTTGAATCAAAGTTGCCCACTACCTTCTTAATTGTTATGAGAAGAACTTTACTTCTTTTTAGATTGTCCGTTGTCGTATCCTTTCAAATGTACTTATATTGGTGACTTAAGTAAATGATACTTTTCAAAAGTCGTCCTTTATCTTATTGATTCTTGGGAATAAATCCTATTTGTAGCAGTTGTCAGACTTCTAACCTTTTTTAATTTTGAAAACCTAAGTGATTTTGATGTGCGCTCAAAATAATATCTTTAAATTATGCAATTCTCTGTTTTTTTAGAAATGAAAGTTTTTTTTTTCATTGTGTTTTAAAGGGTGTTTGAAATTGGCAAAAGTATATGGTAAGGTAACCATAAATTTAGTATAGGTTTTCTTATAGTAAAAGCTTGTTTTTCTTGGATGCTCATTTTATCTTTATAAATAATAACAAATAGTTTTGCCCACCATGCCATAATTATGATAAAATTTTTAACATGTTGAGGATACCATTTATCAATCCAAATTGCTTGTTTGCTTGATTAGAAAGGAGTTATAAAGGCATGTAATGTAGGTTGCGACTTTTGGTTATGAAATAAAGAGATTTATAGGCTCAAAGAGTATTTCAGGGTTTTGCAGACTTGGAATCATGTCCTTTTTTTTTTCATCATGCTTCTTTGATTCGTCCCTTTTGATTGCTTTGATGGGGCATTATCATTTTGTTTTGACCTTGAATTGATCATTTTTTTTCCTTTTAGATATGCTGGGGCATTTGGTTTTTTTGTGTTCTCTCACTTTTTTCAGGACCTCTCTTTGGCTTTTTTTATCTTTAAATTTTTTTCTTACCCCTAATGTGGGGTGTGATCCTAGTTAGGATTGATTCTTGATCTTTGGAATTCTATTTGCTCCCTTAAATGGGGTGTGATCCTAGTTAGGATCAATGCTTGGTCTTTGGAATTCCCATTTGCCCCCCAGTGTGGGTTGTGATTCTAGTCAGGATCAATTCTTGATCTTTGGAATTTCCATTTGCCCTCCCAGTATAGGGTGTAAGTCTAGACAGGGTTTTTGTGGAAGAAAAACTAATTTAGGCTTAAATGGGGACCACAAACGATATACTTAAGAATGTGAAGGGATAACAAAGATGACTTTTTTTCTTTTCAAGCACAAATGATCTAAATCGATAAATATTTGTCATCATCCAGTGTAATGGTTTGGATTTTTTTGCATAAAACTTTAAATTAATGATGAGTGAATCTTAGTATATATGATTATGCATATAGCTAAAATGTAGCTCATGATATAAGGTGTAAGTGATTTTCTTGTCACCTCAAGGTGGGTATTGCTTGATGAACAAATGTCAATATCATTTTAAGCAACATCACATTAGTTTTCTTTGAAAACCAAAATCAATCAAAAGTCTAAAAAGTTATTTATGAAAGAGAATTTGTTTTTTTCAAAAGCATTCTGAGCCGATGAGATCATGCAAGGTTTTAAGGGATGTTTATTTCAAAAGGAGGGTATATGGAAAGAGAATTCCTAGCCAAACATTGTTTTATTGATGAGAACAAATTACACAAAGTATTTCTTTATAGAATCTGAATTCATAGGCTTAATTACATCTTCTATATCCATGCTAGTTAAGATCAGTGCCCCTTATGAGAACGCCTTTTTTTTTATCGTATAAAGGCCTTCATATTTTAGTGCTTACTTGTTATGATCTTTATTAGGCAATGGTAGAATTTTTCTTAACACCAAATCATCTTCTGTATATTCTTTCGACTGAATTTTCCTGTCTTATGTCTTAGATATTCTTTTTTGGTACAACTAGTGATGGAAAATTGTTGTTAGCCTCTTTTCACCTATAATTTTTAGCTAATTATATCTTATTTTTTCCTATTCAGCTTCTTCTAAATCAGACTCCATCAATACTCTCAACCAAACGATTTCTAATTCCAGGGGCATAACCACTTTCATTCCATATACCAACGAGTAGGGTGTAGCATTAGTTGATGTTCTCATTGCTATTCTATATGCATGGAGAGCATGAGGGAGCATTCATACCAATCTTTATAAGTGATTACCATCTTTTGGATGATCTTCTTTATGTTTTTGTTGGCAACTTCTACAGCTCCACTCATCTTTGGCCTGTACAGGGATGAATTCAAATGCTTGATCTTTCATTTATCATATAATTCAAGGATTTTTTCCATTAAAGTTTTAGGCATTATCCGTGACTATTTTTTCAGGCAACCCATATCAGCAAATCAGCTCTCTCTAAATAAATCTTTATGACAATTATTTAAGTCACATGTATGTATGAACAAGCTTCAATCCACTTAGTAAAGTAATCAATTGGTACTAAGATGAATATGTTTCCATTGCTAACTTTTGGATTAATAGGCCCAATAACATCTACCCTCCCCCCCCATATTGTGAATGACCAAGGTGACATTATATTGAATAGTGGAACTGGTGATGTAAACACCAAAAAAAAAAAGAGAAGTAAAGCCGAAATGACTCCACCATTTTTTGAATCGGCAGCAACACAGTTTTTTGCTGCTGATTTTTGAATAGGCAGCGATACAATTTTGGCTACCGATTTTTGAATCGACAACGACAAAGTTTTTGGCTGTCGATTTCTGAATCGGTAGCGGCACTGTAAAACCCAACAAAAATTAGTGTTGGATTGGCTTATCCTAGAGAAGAATTGGGATAGGAACCAGATATATCCAGCACCCAAACGCACCCCACTCATTTAAGAAGGGGTATAAATGCAAGGAGAGAGGGAGGGTGACCTTTCCTCTTCCTCAAACATGCAGCTGGCCCTCTCCCTCTTTTCCAAGATAAAACCAGCCAGCTGCATGTAACAAACCCTCTCCCTTTTCCTAAAGAGAATACTGAAACCGACCAGCTACATGCAGATCTCCTAGGGTGCTGCGTGAGAAGAGAGCTAGAGGGAAAGAGAAGTGACCGAAAACATGGTGGAAGCTGGAGCCTAGACCTTCCTCCAGAACCGACAGCAGCCATGGCTGCAGCACACATCCCTCCTTCAAGCAGAAAACCGAACCCAACCAGCCTGCATGCTACTTTCCCCGAGCGTGGAGTGAGAAGTGAGTAAGAAGAAGTAGACAAAACCAAAAACCTAGGAGAAAGAGGAGCCTAGAGGCCAGCTGGACAACAAGAGATGGAAGGAAGAAAACCAAAAAAGAGAGGGAGAGCAGGCCACCGCAACCAACATTGAACTTGTTAAATTTGTGAGGTATGAACCATACTACTCCTCCACTTGTTTTTGGGGCCTTAGAACTGAAAAAGTGAGAAGAAAACCTAAAGTAAATAGCCTAAGATTCTCACACCAACTGTTAAGGAAAACTAGACAAGGATGAGGGATGAAAATGGGGTTGAATGGGGGACCTAATTTCAGAACATTTAAAGAGGAATGTATAATTTTGAATGCAAAAAACTTAGAAAGCTGGTCGGCCATGGTAAGGGCTGGACAAAACATAGATTAATGGAAGTTGAATGATGAATGCCTTGCTTTGTGGAATTTGCAAATTGTTTTTCTATTTTAATGCTTTGATTACTAGAGACTAGTAATAAGCTGGTTGGGGGGTGTGATTAGTACTTAAAAGTGTATTTTTATCAATGTTTTATATCATTATTTTGCACTTGAAGTATCAATAACTCTTTAACTAGAGCATGTTTTATAACATCTCTAATAATACAAGATACCTTTAATTTATGGTAAATGTTCATCTTAAATGCAAGCCTATCATAAATCAAAGGATTGATTGATGAGTTTAACTACTGAAATTGAGAAGACAAAGAGAGGGCTAAGCTTAGAAAAGAGATGCTGGTTTAGTCCAAACTGGAACACCATTCGGTTATTGGATCATAACTGAAGTTGTAGAACTTGGATTTAGGTTTGGTTTATATGTATGGAAAGCTAAGACATAGGCCTAAAACTTTCATGAAGAGTCCAAGATTTAAAAGTGCCATTTTCTAGTTTAAATGGTAGCAGCAACGGAGAAGTCGGAATCTATCTTGCAGCCCAGACACTGTTCAGTGTTCAGCCCATATCTCGAGTTCTAGAAGTTCAAATGCATTGATTCTTGTTTTTTTGGAAATCTGAGACAATTTCCCATAACTTTCATGAATACTATCTGTTCAAATTCTGATGTTAGCAATGACGTTTTGTTCAGACAAAAAGATAAGGATTGTCACCAAGTCAAGATATGGCCACCCACTCAACAATTAGTCATCAAATCAATAGTTCTGAATTTTAGCCTATAAAAGGAGGCATTTGCCATGCATTTAGGCATCTTGATTTTTAGATCAAGATCGTGTTCTTGCTCTTTCTCTTTATATTTTTGTAATGCTTAAGTTTTGCTTTCATTAATCTCTTGTTCATGCCTTTCATTTCCTTTATTATACTTATATAATCATGTTCTCCTCTTGTTTATTTATGTTTCTCTTATTCATAATGTTCAACTAAGTTTATTAGTCAAGGTTAAAAGGTTACACTAATGGTGTAAGAATAAGTATAGTATAAACTCAACATGGACTTTAATGTTTGATACTAAGATGTTTTATATTTATTATCTTACTCACTCTTAATACCTTGCTTGTTAAATGGTTAATCTAGATTTGTGTTGAACAACCCTTGGCACAACAAATACTTGGCACTTTCATAGCCCAACTGTATGGTATAACCGATGCCTGAGCTATGAAAGGAACTTGATTTGTTGTTAACATAAGTTATCACCATGAATACCTGATAATATTTACAAGTATTGGCATTACTCGAATAAGATAATTGATGTAATCATGTTAGCAATTTATAATCCGATTGGAACCTCATTTGTGTGTGGTTTCCAGTCAAGTAATAAAAAGAGTTTATACTATACTTATTTGAAATATCATTAGTGGATCCTCTAACACTGACAATTGTTTTATCTTTGTTTAAATCTTTACATCATTATCACATCCCAAAGCTCTCTTCAAATCTTTTCTTTTATTTATAATTCTATATAGTTCACTCCCTGTGGTTCGACCCCGGTCTTGTCGGGTTATTTATTACTTCGACACTCCTGCACTTGGGATAAGACATCAACTCTTTGATCGTGTCATATATAATTGTTAACTAGAAGATAAAACATGCTATATAGTTCAGTCTCCCTAAAAAAACCCCTTATTTCTTTATTGGTCTTGGGTACTAACATTTCTTGGATGTCTTTGACTTTATTTGGGTTTACCTTGATTCCTCTATTACTTACCACAAATTCTAATAACTTCCCAGATTTAACCCTGAATGTATATTTTGCTGGATTCAACTTTAACTATACTTCCTCAATCTCTCAAAGAGTTTTCTCAAAGTTTGCACGTAATCATCTTCCATTTGGGTTTTGGCTATCATATCATTAATGTATACTTCAATCTTTTTATGCATCATATCATGAAAAAATGTTACCATCGCTCGCTGATATATGACTCCAGCATTTTTCAAACCAAATGGCATTACCTTGTACCAGAAAGTTCTCCATAGGGTAACGATGGTAGTCTTTTCCTTGTCTTTTTTGGCCATCTTGATTTGGTTATAACTTGAGAATCCATCCATGAAAGAGTAAGTGGATTTCCTGGCAGCATTGTGTACAAACATGTCAATGTGAGGGAATGGAAAGTCATCTTTTAGGCTAGTTCTATACAGATCCCTAAAATCCACATATACTTAGATTTTATTACCTTTCTTGGGCATTACTACTATGTTTGATACCCATTAAGGGTATTTGCCACTTCTAGAAAACTTTCACCCCACTTTTTTTTTTACCTTAATTAGGATGTTTGCCTCATTCTTCTTAGTTTATGCTTTATAGGATTGCACCCCTTTATTAGAGGCAACCTGTGTACCACAATACTAGTATCTAGTTCAGACATATTGGCGTATATCCAATAAAACACATCAGAGAACTCTTTCAACAAAGCTACCAAACCATCCCTTTATTTGGGAACAATCTGCATTGCAATCTTCAATTCTTTTTTTTTTCACACTTAGTGTATACATCCACCATTTCTAATCTTTCTTCAACGGTTTTTAAGGCCTTCTCAAACTGCTCAATTATATTAAAGAATTCTCTTATGTCTTCCTCTCCAAACTCTTCCTCATCTATAGCAATTGTGTTTTTATCAAGATTTGGCTAATTATTCTCAATGTGATGAGTTTGCATGTTTATTGAGGTTTTGCTTTTAGATTTCCTGAAAGTGAAAATTGTTTTTATATGAAAAATGAAAGTAAGTAAGTGAAGGCAACACATGGAAGAAAAATGCATGATCTTATTAAAATTGAAAAGGGTGACTCAAACTCATATAAGGTCTCCAAACTAATATCTTGAGTCATGATTATCAATTGGGTGAACATAAAAACAAAAACAAAGAAGGAAAAGACTCATGAAAAGATATATAAACTAAGCATGTCAGATATAAGCATTCTTGGATGAAATTACTTTTAGAGAACAATCATGATATTTTGAGTCTCTCAATTATTTAGTTCTTCTCCTTCAGCCAGCTTCCTTACAAAACTTTCTGTAGGAGTCTCTTTGAGGGAGTTGATAATTGACCGGGGTAAGAATAGCTCAAAAGTGCTTTCATTAACTTTCTTAGCTTTTTCTAGACAATTGATTATAGCACTAACAATTTTTTTCTCCAAATCCTTTAGTTCTTGTCCTGCTCTCATCATATATATTGGTCGTGGGAAATTTTCCTAGATATGCAGAATCTTCAATTCTTCCTCAATGGGTTCCTTTCTCTTAATCCAAACCATTCTTTTTTCTCTTTAAATTCTTTTTGCCCTTGCATAGTCCTTTTTCAAAGGAATGAACCACAACTCAAATCTTTGATTAGTTGCTCTCAACTTTCTAATGTTTATCCTCTCAGGCATAACGGTGATTGGGTCATATTGAAAAGGCAAACCGTGCTTTAGGAAGCATTTTGATGCCATGATTACGGCTTCTGAAAGTTTTGGTGTGTTTTGTATAGTGTTTTCAAGCACCCACTTAGTATTTACAACTTCAAAGACATGTAGGTCACCATCTATATTGTTTTAGCCTCAATATATAGAACTGCCACATTCTTCATAATTGTCATAACCTCTTCAGACATCACGGTTACCAGTTTGCCATTGATTATAAACTTGATCCTTTGGTCTAAGGAGGATGCTACCACACCTATTGTATGTATCCATGAACTTTCTAATAACATGTTGTAAGAAGGGTGGATGTCCATAACTTGCATGGTTACTTGAAACACTTACGAGCTAATAACCAAATCAACATCAATGTTTCCAATGATGGGCCTTGGTGTTCCATTACATGTTTTGGTAACACGTTCAGAGCAGACTTATTGTGTATGAGCACTTTGGGGACAACACAATCTTTACATTTCACCATGATGTATAATGGCTTGTTATGCCTAGTTCCCTCGAGATCAAGTTCATCTTTAGTGAAATACAAGTAATTAGCAAATTAGATTCTTCCTATTAAATGTTACATAGAGTCTTGTGTCATGTCTTGAGGGATATAAGCTTTATTCAGGTCTTTTTGGAGTGCATTTCGGTGTAGTTTTGAGCTTAGGATTAAAGACATCAGGGAAATTATGGTTGGTGTCATTTTCAGCTGATCTACCACACTGTACTCACTATGCTTCATTAGTTTCAGAAACTTGATAACTTCCTCCTCACTCATTGGTTTGTTACCTCATAAGTTTTGGTTAAATTCATTGCATCCTTTGCCTTGGTTTTCCACTGGTTTTCTAGTTCTTCAAGGATGAAACACCTCCCGCTTATAGTTAACCCTTCAATTTCAGCAAGGAAATTGGTGCAGAAACTCTGGTAGGATGGGATTAGTCGTAATAATAAGGCAAAACATTATAATTTCCCTTTCTATCTACCATCGGCTTGGTTAAAACCAATTTTGGTGGCCTATTCTTGGTTGATATCTACATACTTGCCCAACCACCATCCATACCTCCATCTTTTTTTCAAGGGTGTCAATTCTTAGCAATCTTTGTGCCATCTTACTTCACACTTCACTGTGAAATTCTTTACAATAATCAATGACATGCCTATTGTGTTGGTGACATAGGTAGAAGTCACCATTATTTTTTTAGGCTTGTTTTTGTGATTAGTGTTTTGAGAGTTAGCTTTAACACCTTGTATAACTCACTCATGGCTATCCTTATAGCTTTTGCTTCCTTCCTTCCTGCCTCTACAATGTTAATGTTTCTACTTCTCGAAGCATGGTTGGGAAGAGGATTTCAATTCACACTGAGTGCGTCATCAAAAGTGATTCATCCAGCTTTGATGAGCTAAAAGACCTTTCTTTTTAAAGCGATGCATGTCTCAATGCTATTGTTGTGATGTCGCGGTCATACAAATTAATTACCCTAGCTTAAATAGATAGTATAAAACATGTAAGGGGTTGATCCTATGAGGAAGGTTTAGTTCATATTTTTATGTTAGACGATATGCAATTTGGGGGGGGGGGTTGAGGTTATCTACGCTATAGCAGAATTAAACAATCAAGCTAAATTTAATAAATCATAAAACTATCAAGAGAACAAACCTTGGTTTCAAGTAGACGTCCATCTATGAAAATCAGAATCAATAATTGAAACGATACATCAATTTACATTTTGAAAATTTATCTTTTCTTAATGTTAGTTAGTTAACCGATCCACAATGTAACTAACCTTAACTATCGAACAACCACAATGTCCACACTAGTAATTTAATTGAATGATAGCCTTAAAAACTAGATAAGCTGATTAATCTAGACACATAATTGTCTACAGTACATGTTTGATTTGATCGAATGTTTTCCCTAAGATTAAAACATAGCTCCGCTACAATTATTAAACTCAGTTACTTCACAAGTTTATATACCACAACTCCGGTTTTGATGGTAAACTTAGCAATATATTGTTTACAATAATAACTTAGAGTCCACTTTAGCAATTAAAATAAACAATCATATGAAATAAGCATAGAAAAACAAACATATTCATTATATAAACTGAAAAGAAAAGGTAAAATAAATCTCATAGTTCTTGAAATCCAAAGGTTTATGTGTCCTTACAACCAAGAAAAAGAGCTTAGCTTTGCATGTCTATTGAACAACTAATCAAATGGAAATAAGAATACATGATTTCGGGTTTTTGGAGGAAAAAGTATGTTTTTCTTCTCTTTTTTGGCCGCCCCCCTTTCCTTTATCTATTTCTTTTTATTTGATAGGAAACCCTAATCCCTTTTTCCTACAAAATAGTCATTTCCTAAGTAGACAATTTACATTTAAGTATTTCAGCAACTATTTCCCTAAAAAAGAAGAAATAGCCTTGCATAAGATCTTCAAGCTTTGACTTTGGACTTAGAGGAGCTAAATTGCCGAAATAAAGACATGGATGTTTGTTTGGATGTTTTGGGAAGTACTTTGGACTTGTTTCTGCACAAAACATGTCTGCTGGCAGACTTCATATGTCCTCTTAGAAAACTCATATCTCTCTCATATGAGCTCTTTACCTGCTGAAAATTGGTAGAATCTATGTCTTCGAGTCAGGAATCCAAAAAAATTAAGTTTGCATCAAATGGATTTCTCTAGCTCAAGATATTGAAGTCAGAAAGGTCAAAGGTCAACACTGGCAGAATGCGAGATTTGTCTTTGAATGCTGCTATTTCAATGCTCTTTCTCTTTCTCTTTTTATTTTTCTTTCCATATATGTATAGAAAGGTATGGATGTTAGGTTTCTAATGCCACTATAATCACTTCATTTCGACCTCTAGAGCTCAAGCTCTGAACAAAACATCGATTGGATGTCAAATCTGCCAATTATCTCCAATTTACTTCTTTTTGAATCTTACATCCAAAAGTGCCTTCAAAACATAAAACAAAGAATATCAAGGTATTTTATATATAAATCATAGGTAAAATACTAGGTAAATATGGGTAAAACTATCGAATAATATGGTTGCATCAAATACCCCCACACTTAGTTGTTGCTCGTCCTCGAGAAAAGAGAGATAAAATCAAACTTAAATTACATAAATAAAATAACTATGACTAAATTCTTAATCTCCCATCAATGTCCAAGAATATAGGCATTATAAAGAATACAATCAAGAGGGATAAAAACATAAATTTCCATGAATTTGTTTACATGCAAACTTCAAAACTCAATTAATCATTGGGATTTAAATGAAATCTATGTCATGCCAAAGTGATAGGTCCTCTCATTGATATACACTCCAACACTCACATGTTTAGGGCTTATGTGTTTGAATCTCTCAAATTCAATCAATGAATTTACCAAATCTATGCTCTGCACAAAACATCGATCGGATGTCAAATATATCAATTATCTCCAATTTACTTCTTTTTTAATCTTACATCCAAAAGTGCCTTCTAAACATAAAACAAAGAATATCAAGGCATTTTATATAAAAACTATAGGTAAAATAATAGGTAATTATGGGTAAAACTATCAAATAATATGGTTGCATCAGTTATGTCCTGGAGCATCAGGATGATGCTAAGGCAAGTAAGGGAATGATGGATGCATGACTAAGGCGGGGATGGGTGCTACTTCTTCGATGCTGAGGAGACGTTGGTATATTTTTCCTAAGGATATGAAAAGTGAGGGAAGTTGTTCATTGTTTCTTTGCAAGTCATTTCGGGAGTGAAATGTTATTTCAATTGGAGTATCTTGCTGGTTCTTTGTGTTAGGTTGACTTTCGCCTGAATATGGCAACTCAATTAGCCTTTTCGGCTAATGAAGTCAATAAAACTAGGATAGACGACATGTCATTCAATCTCTTCATTAAGAACGAGTGACATGTAGGGGTGTTCACGGTTCGGTTCGGTTCGGTTTAGACTAAAAAAACCAACCGAACCGAGTTATATTAATTTTATGAAATATCACCCGAACCGGACCGGAATCTAGTTCAAACCGAACCGGTTCGGTTCAGTTAAATCCGGTTTTGTTTGGCAAAAAACCAGAAAACCGAATCCCTTCACAGATCAAACACTAATTTTTCCTTGTTTGGAA
>Ga0307515_10014599_pt1 | contig 14541 bp, 2 predicted proteins | sample 17_EM_MG_FD_194513 | JGI IMG/M metagenome (GOLD analysis project Ga0307515, IMG submission 194513) | Populus trichocarpa ectomycorrhiza microbial communities from riparian zone in the Pacific Northwest, United States - 17_EM | ecosystem: Host-associated > Plants > Roots > Unclassified | place... | reverse complement strand
TAATAGTTTATACAGTCCTTCCTTTAACCTAAAGGCTGCCTTTTATTTGTTGCCTTCCTTAATTCTAATCTAATGGTACGCCTATCTTAGATTTATCTTTATAAAGATTTACGCATTACCTATCCTATCTTAGATTTCGCTAATTAAGGGTAAAGGATACCTATCCTTTCTAGTAATGCTATTTAATTGTCTGTAATTAATACACAGCCTTAGTTTACTATTTTTCTTTAGTACGAACAGTACTAGATAACCCGCTAATAATTGCGATAGTCTAATATATCCCTTTTATAAGTTCTCTTAAATAAACTCTTTTAGTGCTCTACCTTTTTCTTTAATAAGCTTGTAGATTGGGAAGAACCTTAGACTTATTCCTAGTTCTAATTCTATCTTATAGTCCTATACTATATACTTTAACAGCTTCTTACTTTCTAGTAACCATAGTTTCTTGCCATACTTATGGTATTTCTTTAGTATATAGCTTAACCCTTTTTCTGTTTCCTTATAGGTCGCTCCTACTTAGTACTATACCAACTTAGCTTATTATTATATCTTGCGTCGTTAAGTATCCCTAATATTAACTTAACCTATAACCCAATTAATCTTTAGATTGTATTTCTGTAACTAAGGCATTCTTAATACTGCCTTATTATTTCCTAATAGTAATATATTAAAAGACATCTTGATTTGTTTCCCTTTAATAGTTATCTAAATAGGTCCTGTTTTAAGATTAATAATACCTCCTTTATAGGCTATCGGATCTCCTAAAATCATCACTAATAGGTAAAAATATTCCTTTTTTCTATATAGTAACCCCATTCTTTTAACTACTATTAGCAAGATGTGGTTCCTTATTGCTCTACTATCTATTAATGCCTTAAACTATTAATCTTGCCATTTAACTCGTAAATTTAGGTGTTGTCCTTAAATTCCTTTAAGGGTTTAAGGCTCTACTACTAGTTCCCTCTAGTTTTATAGGCCTCTACTTTTCCTAACTGTTAGCTACTTAATCCTATTTATACTTAGTCTAACTTAGGCCAATACTTAGTTCGCTTTTTATCTTTAATATACTATAGATAGGTGTTCTCTATACATTCCCACCACTATTATCCGTCTAGGTATTCTTCCGTAAGGAATCTTCCTAGCTAAAGTATTAAGTCCCCTTATTCTTAAACTTCTACTAGGTGCCAACTATGCATATACTTAGTATTTTAATATTTTACCTTATCTGTTAACCAATACATCCTTATTAGATATTTCCGATTTTTATCTTTTAGTGCTCTATATATATTGCACGTATTATCCATATATGCGATCTATACCAACGTATAATATACTTAGTGTTTTAGGTTAACTCTTAGCTTATCTTTACTCTTAAGTTTAAACCTTTCTTATATTAATCTAAGCGTTACGACTTTATTTATAGGTACTAAGATTCGCCTTTTACTTCTCTAGTCCTCTAATTACTCCTTTAGATCTTTTAATATTTTAATTAAGGCTCCTTTAATATAAGTTATAGCCTTCTTTATAATTGGGTGGTCTTAGATAACTTTCTTATCTAACTATATATAGAAATCTTCCTACTTGTTATTGTGTTATTGTTTATACCACTTTTAATACAACCCTTTAAGTGTATACGGCTTATCCGTAAAAAAGTATCTTCTTATTACTACGTTATAATAGCCTTTAGTATATCGTTCCTTGAACCTAGTTAGAATCCCTAGATCCTCTTCTTATTCCAGTTTAGTAAGCCACTTAGCTCTTAGTGTGCCTGTCTTAGGCCTATTAGTGACCTTTTATATAGGTACTCTATCCCTTATACGTCCTAATATACTAGATTTCTTGTCTAGTTTCTATTCTTGCTATAAGGTAATTCTCGCTCTAAATTCCTCTATAGTTTCTTTTCTATTACGTCTTATAAGTAGATCCTTAAAGTCGTCGTGCTTCTTAATCTTAGTATTAACTTTTTAATCTTTAAGCCGAATACTATGTTCTTTTAGTAAGTCCTCTAGGTCTATATATCTGTCTCCTAGTCTAACTGCTATTTATATCGCAGGTTCTCTAATCTATAAAGAAGCTCCTTGCCTCTTATCTATGGGTGTCCTTATTTATACTCTAAATTCTTAGTCCCTTAGATTCTTTAATCCTAAGCTCGCTTCTAACTTAAGCTTAGCTCCCGCCTTAGTCCAACTAGGCGTCTATAGTGTTCTCATCTTATTTTAAGAATCTTAAATCTTACTTATCTTATCTTGAGAATCTTATAACTATAGGAAATACTATCCTAAGCTTATTTATATGTTTCTGAACTAAGCTACTGCCCTACTCTATTGGTTTTCGTCCGTTATAGGTCCTTAGGTATACCTTATCTCTTCTTAAGAATCTTAGTTGTCTCTTATCTCTTCTTAAGAATCTTAAGCCTTTGGCCTTTTGCCTTTATTAAGTAATAAATTAGCACTAGTAGTTGTCTGCTTGCTTAATCTCTTTAAAATACTTTTCCTTTTATCTTATAAAGCGATAGATGCCGTATCTAATGGTATTATAATGCCCGTTACTAAACCTTACTCTATAGCGGTTTTAGTCTCTACTTCTAATATAACTTCTCTAAGGTTTGCGTGTTCCTAGTAAACTGCCTTTATTTTTTTATTATCTATAAAGGTTTCGCCTGCGTTAAATTTGTCATCTTTAATGTCTAACCTACACAATAGTTTATTAGTTCCTCTACACTCTGTAGATTTTAGCTCTTATGGCTAATAGCTTACACTATACTTGGCGTCTTTATAAATTCGGCATGTGTTATTATAATAGAACGCGAAACTTCTAATTAAACATTCTTTTGTTCCTTGTAGTACACTATTATCCCTTTATACATATATATCTTCTACTAGTCTAGTTCCCTTTATTATATAGTAACTCTAACTATCTTTATAATCCCTTACGAAATAACCTTATTTTCCGTAATTTATATAAGCTCTATCTCTAAACTACTAATTTTGCTATAGAGTCCGCCTAAACGTCTTCTACTACTAAGATCCCTAGTTTAGCCTCTGCTTCTTAGTCCTATAATTACTAGATCCTTAACCTCTAGGTTTTTATAGTTTCTTACTCTATCTCTTATAGACTTCTTTAGTACTACTTAGGTCTATTAGCTCTGCGCCATACCATAGTTTCTAACTTGGCTTTGGTTATTGCGCGCTCTGCGTCTTATACGACTATAGAATCCTATCCTAACCTTTCTTAGCCTGTTCCCTTTAGTAGATCTAATTATTAATCTTAATCGCTTGATCTATTAACTCCCTTAGGGTATCCGCATCTTCTATTAGGATAATTGCGTCTTAAACTTTAGCCTTAAGTCCTTATTTATACTGTGCCATAAGCGCCCTATTATTCCACTTAACTTATATAGCTAGCGTTTGGAACTGTGTTATATACTTAATTGCTAAGGTTTGTTATATAATATCCTAGAGTTTTCTTTCTGCCATAATTACTGCCTCTAGGTCTCTAAATATTTATGTAAGTTACTCTATAAATTCTTTCTAACTTAAGAACATAAACCGCACCTCTTAATTGGTGGTTATTATTCCATTTGCCTATATCTCTATAAGGTAAGGCTTAAACCACTTAAGTGCCTTTCCTAATAAGAATAGTCCCGCATAAGCTATTTAATCTATAGGTGTTGCCAGCTTTACTCCTTCCTGCGCTACCTTAAAGTGCATTTATATAAGAAATCCTTTAAGCTTTAATCTTTCTCCTAAGAATCTCTTAATTAATAGTAACTTAACCTTTACTGCTCCTATCCTATTAATCCTTTATTTAAGTGTTATATTATTCTATATTAACTAGTTAACTATCTCTTGTAGTTATCCGACCGTTATAGGTTGCTATAAGTTAGTATCTGCTATACTGGTGTCACCTCCTAACCTTAAAGTAGTTGCCGCCGTCAATAGCGTCGTAGTGGCTGCTTTTAGTGGCATATTGTTTGACTTTTTATATTTAATACCGTAACTAAGTAGTAATTATATAACGGAACCTTATAGTAAGAACTACGATAGGCTTGTTAATAGGCTAGGTATATAGGTAATATAAATTAAAGTTAACAACGTAATAATAACTAGTGGAGTGGTCGCCTAATAGATTAACTCTAATTATATTCTAAGAATTACTATAAGGAAAGAACTATCTAGAGTAGGGACTGTAGTCCTTTAAATACACAACCGTACTCCTAGGAAACCCTCCTTGTACGTAAGGTACGCGTGCTCTGTCTGCTTTATTATAGATTATATAGATTATACAGATTATACAGATCACATCACGTGACTTGGTTACCATTCCTCGTCATATGGTTCTACCGGCTCCATCCTAGACCGTGCCTGTATTAACCAACTAGCTTCTTCCGACTCCTCTCCAAGTAGTCGTAGCATTATACTTAAAGCGTCCGTAATACTAAGTATATATATAGTTAGCACCCTATAGAAGTTTAAAGCTAAAGGGACTTAATACTTTAATTAGGAAGATTCCTTACGGAAGAATACCTAGACGGATAATAATAGTGGGAATATCTAGAGAATACCTATCTATAGTATATTAAAGAAAAGAAGTAAACTAAGTATTAGCTAAAAGTAGACTAAGTATAAATAGGATCTAGTAGCTAATAGTTAGGAAAAGTGGAGGCCTACGGGACTAGAGGGAACTAGTGGTAAAGCCTTAGACCCTTAAAGGAATTTAAAGACGGCACCTAAATTTATAAATTAATTAGCAAGATTAGCAGTTTAAAGTATTAGTAGATAGTAGAGTAATAAGGAACTATATTTTACTAGTAGTAGTTAAAAGGTAGGGCTACTATATAGATAAAAGGAGCACCTATATTTATTAGTTACAATTTTAGAAAATCTAATAGCCTATAGAGGAAGTATTATTAACCTTAAAATAGGACCTATTTAAATAACTATTAAAGGGAGACTAGCCAGAATGTCTTTTAATATCTTACTATTAGGATAAGATAAGGCAGTATTAGGAATGCCTTAGTTATAGGAATATAATCTAAAGATTAATTAGGTTATAGGTTAAGTTAATATAAAAGATACTTAATAACGCAAGATGTGATAATAGACTAAATTAGTATAGTACTAAATAGGAGCGACTTATAAAGAAATAGAGAAAGGACTAAGTTATATACTAAAGAGATACTATAAGTATAGCAAAAGGTTATAGTTATTAGAAAGTAAAAAGCTATTAAAGTATATAGTATGGGATTATAAAATAGAGTTAGAACTAGGAATAAGTTTAAGGTTTTTTCTAACCTATAAGCTTACAGAAAAGGAGTTATAAGCACTTAAAGAGTTTATCTAGGAAAATTTATAAAAGGGATATATTAGGCCATCGCAATTATTAGTAGGTTATCTAGTACTATTCGTACTAAAGAAGAATGGTAAACTTAGGCTATGCATTAACTATAAGCAGTTAAACAGTATTATAAGGAAGGATAGGTATCCTTTACCCTTAATTAGCGAAATCTAAGATAGGATAGGTAACGCGTAAATCTTTATGAAGATAGATCTAAGATGGGCGTACTATTAGATTAGGATTAAGAAAGGCAATAAATAAAAGGTAGCCTTTAGGTTAAAGGAAGAACTATACAAACTATTAGTTATATAATTTAGGCTTATAAACGCACTAGCAACGTTCTAGAAGCGGATTAACAATATATTAGGAGAACACTTAGATAAATTTGTTATAGTATACCTTAATAATATTATTATCTACTTAATAACTAAGGAAGAGTATAGAGAACACGTTAAATAGGTTTTAAAGAGACTATAAGAAGAACAGATGCTAGTAGCGATTAAGAAATGCGAGTTCTTTACCAGGAAGATAAATTTTATTAAATTTATTATTAAACTAGGTCAACTTAGTATAGATCTAAAGAAGATTAAGGCTATAGTAAATTAGTAGGAACTAGAGAACGTTATATAGTTAAGATTATTCCTAAGGTTTTATAATTACTGCAGAAGGTTTATAGCGTAATGGTTAGTAAACACTAAGCTATTTATAAGATTAATAAAGAAAGAGGAACTATAGGTATAGGGAGATAAGTAAAAGAAGTTGTTTATAGGACTTAAAGAGTTATTTACCTAGGAACTAATCCTTAAGATTTACTAACTAAAGCTAGAAACGGTTATAGAAATAGATATATTAAACTTTATACTAGGGGCGTACTTTCTATAGAAATATAAAGATAGATAGCACCTAATAGTATACTATAGTTAGAAGATAACACCGTTAGAATTAAACTATAACATCTATAATAAGGAGTTATTAGGTATAATTATAGCACTTAAAAAATAGAGAGCATTCTTATAAGGTATAGAGAAACTATTTATAGTTAAGATGGATTATAAGAACTTAACGGGATTCCTAATAATAAAGGAACTTAACTAAAGATAAGTTAGATAGGCAGAGGTGCTTACAGAATACTATTTTAAGATTTAGTATACTAAGGGTACAGAGAATGCACGAGCAGACGCTTTAAGTAAAAAGGCTAAACTATAAAACGATGAAAAGCTATTAGGGGCTTTACTAAAAAAAGACATAGACGAATTAATTAGGTATAATTATCCAAAAATTATAGTAACTTAGGAAGAGAAGTTAGAAAGAGTTTATAAGATATTAGAAAGCTTTTAGGCATAAAGGATTTTAGAAGCATAACTAGAAGATTTATAAATAGAAATATATAAGAATAGAGAAGCTATATATATCCTAAAGAGCATTTTATAGAAGATTTTTATAAAGGAATAACTTAAGGATATAACGGAGCTATAGGCTTAGTGTTAAGACTTTAAGAAGAATATATTATTAATAAAATCTAGAGGATAGCTAAAAGGGTTATAAGAAAGTATCTAGATTGCTAAAGAAATAAATTAATAAGGTATAGGCTATATAGAGGGCTATAACCTATTAAAGAGAGACTATAGGAGGTTATATTATGGGACTTTATTATTAAGTTATTAAAGTTAAGAGATCCTATTACCGGACAAGATTATAACGTAATTTTAGTAATAGTGGATAAGCTTATAAAGTAGGGATACTTTATAGCATGTATAGAAGAAATCTTAGCGGAGGATATTGCTAGGATCTATATTAAAGAAGTATTTATAAGATATAGAGCACTAAGTAAGATTATATTAGATAGATATTTAATATTTATAGTAGTATTCTAGGAAGTATTCTTAGCGGAATAAGGAGTTTAAGTAGTAACTTCTACTATATATTATCTGCAGATAGACAGTTAAATAGAAAGATTAAACTAGACACTAGAATAGTATCTAAGACATTATATTAATTATATATAGAATAATTAGGTATTATTATTACCAGTTATATAGTTTATATACAATATAATACTATAAGAAGGAATAGGTATATTACTATTTAAGGCGAATTACGGATATAGGCTAAGAATATTATTATCACTATATTAAGTAAAGAATGGAGACTTTAATAAATCTTTACGCAGACCTTATAGAAATAGTAAAAGTGGTATAGTAAAGGATAAAAAGGTACTATAACGCTAAAAGATCTAAGGGACCAGATCTTAAGGAGGGAGATAAAGTATGGCTACTATATAAATTTTTTAAGAGTTAACAACTAAGTAAGAAGTTAGACTATGTTAAACTAGGACCTTTCGAAATTATATAGAGGATTTTACTGGTTATATTTAAGTTAAACCTACTAGCTAAGATAAAGATCTACCCTATATAATATATTGTAATGCTAGAGCCAGTATAAGGGAATATTAAGCCACTAATTTATAAAGTAGATATATATAAAGGATAGGAAGAGGATAAATAGTAAGTTTTAAAGATCGTTAGTTATAAGGATATTAATAATAAAATATAGTATAAGGTTAAGTAGATAGGCTATAATAAGACTACCTAGAAGCTACTATAGAATTTAAAAAACGTTATAGGAAAGGTATAGGAGTATTAAAAGAGATTAGGTTAGGCAATATTAATAAAAAAGGATTATTAAAGAACGAGTTACTTAAGGGGGACCTAGGAGGAACAGCTACTAAGCTATTTAGAGTTATTCCCTTTTTAGTTAGGAGAAAACCAGTCCTCTTATTACTAAGTTCCTATAAATCTTATTTTATAAGTTTCTACTTTTTAGAACGTACCTTCTTATAAACTTTTTTAAGATAAATTAATTAAGTAAACGCAGTAAGACAAGAGTTAAAAGCACGTTACTAAGTATTAGCAGCCTTTTGCTTTACGTTATAAGAATAATAAAGCTAGCAAGGGCCACTAATAGCTTATTATCTAGCTTTGCAGCAGCAGTTTAAATATAAGACCCTAAGACAAATTAACTAGGGCACTTAATAACTATTAAGAGTTATAAGACGCGTATACTTAGCGTTAGAAATAAAATAAACGTTATAAAAGGAACGGACGTTTGCTTTAGTATACTTTAAGTAAAAAGAAGGCTGCTAAGACAAAGGACTCGCCAATATAATATAAACTAACCCCTTTTTCGCACAATAGGAATATAGAGATAGTATAATTTTACCTAGCAATAAAATAATAGTAACGGTATAAGACCGGCGAGCTATAAAAGAAGGAGGAGTTACTTTAGGTATAATAAGTAACGATATTAACTAAATTAATTAAACGGATATTATACCTCTAGTAAATAACTTAGAGATATTAGGGATCTTTAAGGATAAAGGTAAAGAGGAGGGAGATAGTGTTACGGACGCTTTAAGTATAATATTATAACTACTAGGAGAGGAGTTAAAAGAAGCTAGTTAGTTAATATAGGCATAGTTTAAAATAGAGCCGATAGAACTATATAATAAGGAATAGTAAGTAAGTTACGTAAGGTTATCTATATAATCTATATAATTTATAATATCTATAATAAAGTAGATAGAGCACACGTATATTATGTATAAGAAGGATTTCTTAGAAGTACGGTTATGTATTTAAAGGACTACAGTCCCTACCTAGATAGTTCCTTTCTTATAGTAATTCTTAGAATACAATTAGAGTTAATCTATTAGGCAACCACTCCACTAATTATTATTACGTTGTTAACTTTCTTGCTTATTTACACACCTAGCCTATTGACAGAACCTACCGTAGTTCTTACTACAAGGTTCCGTTACACTTAAGGCTAAGGAGGCTAAAAAGGATTTTAACCTATAGCCTTTAAAATAAAAGTAAATAATATTACGTTGTCTCTTAAATTCCTTCTTCTAGTTATTACTAATTTTACTTTATTTTAGTATTAGAAGCTAGATTAGCTATAATATATAAAGCTATTAAAACTTATATATAAAGGCTAGTAATCGTTTTATATATTATATATAGAATATATTACTAGGGATATAATTTTATAGATATTAGAAACGCTAGGGGAGTGTTTTTGTTGGGAATGAGGCAAGGAGTCATTACATAACGCCGCGGCACTAGCGTGGCGAGGAGCCTTAAGCTCCTTGCCCTCCCTCATTCCAAATAAGAAGCTTATTAACTAACATCACTATAACCCTACTTAAGTAGTCGTTATTAGTGAGTTACCCTATATAACCAATACTAATTAGTGGTTAAATACACAGTTAACCACAGAGCAGCTAGGTTTTCGAATAGAAGAGATAGTCTCGTATAGGGGTGCCATATGCGCTTATATAGAATAGATTCTGGCGATACTGTGCTACCTTAGACTTGCGGAAAACTAGTAACAGAAGTATTACTAAGTACTAGGAGATACCAAGTTGCGTCTATTACGCAGAACAACCACGTTTACGAAGATTTGGTTGAGTACTTTAGGTCAGAAGTGTCACTAAACCTATGGTCCTAAGTTAACGTCCGAAACGTGTTAAACGACGTCTAAAACGCGTTAAACAACATCTCGAATTGCCTACCTTTGGATAAGCAAACCTACGAGATCCTATAAAACCGAAAATCCTGCCTACCTTCGACGTATAATACCTCGTCGATTCTACCTACTATAGCGTTAACCTATCCAAAGAAGTACAAGAAAGACATTAACCCAGAGATATAGGACAGAGCTATAACTAACTTTATAACCGCTAAGCAATAGGACTTAAATAGATTCTTAATATACCGCATGGAATACTATAAAGACAGCGAATATAATGATACCGCGCTATAGTATTGTATAAAGAAGGACTTTATTAGATAGATAAAGGAAATATAGGTTCCTATAAATAAAGATATCATATAGGACTTCCGTAACTTCCTTTAGGAGTATAGAGTATTTGTCCCTATAGATAGGGGTAGTATTAGGGACAATATTTAGGAACACGTTATTAATGCAAAGGAAGAGTATAAATGGACTTTATAAGAGATTAAGCACTAACTACGCACTATAAAGAAGCTTAAATCACGATGGAACCCAAGTAATACACTACTAGAGACGCGTTCTAACTCTATCGCTCCAGGCACGAGTTCTAACGTTCCATATCCATCGCCTCCACCTCTATCTTTAACTCCCCTGTATTAACTAGCTTAACCCGTAGCCTTAATTAATAACCCCTAACAAGCGCAAGATCCCCTTGCTTCGCGGTCTAACAACCTTTAAACTCCGCCGACTAGATCTACGTTACCATCGCAGCCTGTAATGTAATATAGCTAAACACTAATTAGAGGCACCTTAAAAATGCTTACAGAGCTTACAAAGCTCTATTTAGAATAGGAGAAGAAGTTTAACGGAGAACTGTATAATATCCTCAATTCAAAGTTATATATCTTCTACGACTATTACCAGAAGGTTAGACTAGAACCCAATTAATACTATATTACTTATTTAGTCATACTTAAGGGCCGAGCTAGTACCTTCTATTATAATCGTTTAGTAGGAAAAGGATACGATTTTAACCGAATAATATATGAAATAAGATGCTACTTTAAAACGGAGGAGAATAAGCAGCAGTATATGTTGGAGTGGAGAGAGACTACCTTCCTAAGAATTATTACTACAAACCTAGGTGCCTCTTAACTCGATTGTCTTCAAAAGCTCTTTAATTAACTTTAGATAATTTAGCGTGGTTTATCCGAATTATATTAAGAGGACTTTAGCCTACGCGATTAAGTTATTAGCGTATACCGAGGTATTAAAGAATATAACCTTACTTTCTTTAACCCTGCAAGTACTTACAAAGGAGTGTATACTTAATTAAGATCCTTTATTAGCACCGCCCTACGCTTTTAAGAAGTATAGCAATTTAACGCCTAACTCTAACCTACTTTAATCGACCTGGCTAACCAATACGATCACAACTGGACTAATTAAATATATGGTGGTTGTGGTAGGGGATATAGTAGAGGGTACGATTAACGTCAACCATAAAGCAATCGTAGAGGTCCTTATAAAGGTTTATTTCGCAACAATCAGCAGAAGAAATGCTACGTTTATAAGAAGCCAAATTACTAGTCAACTAGATACCCCCTTAATAGACGAAAGGAGGCATATAATAAGTTTCGCCAAAGCGCACGAAACGTCGGAAACTAAAAAGTTACTATAGCCTACTTCTAAAGCTTCCTAGTTTAATATAAAGGCGAAGAAGATCTTAAGGGTGAGATTAACGAGGCTGAATAGCTCCTTATAGATATAGAAATTGAGGACTACTCTCCCAACTAATACTTTACTAAGTATAGTAAGGTAAATAGCACACAAACCATTGCTGTCCTTAATGACTAATTTACGCTCCATTCTGTTATAAGGTTAGATATCTTTAATAAGCTAAAGAAAAGTTCCGCGTTTTCCTTTAACGACAGATACTCAGCGAACGTCTTTTATAGTATTATACTAGATACTAGAGCCGCAGGAGTATCTATAGTAGGAGAACCCCAAGTCCGAGCTCTTTAGCAGCTTAATAGTTCTGTTTAGATTAACTAATTAACGGTAGGCCAATATATAATTCGCTTTGGCAAGGGTACTACAATCTCTCTTAGCATAATTAAGGTCTAAACCCCGTTAGGATATATCACTTTCCACGTTATTCCTATAAATACCCCGTTTCTATTCTGCATCCAAAATATAGATAAATTAGGCGTTAAGCTTAATAACCTTAAGAATATGCTTGTCTAGGGAGATAATTGGGTGCCCGTTATACGTAAGTGGGGTCACCCTTAGTTGCTCCTCTAATAGCCAGAAAGGAGTGTTACTTAGAGCCACTTAACCGAGTTAGAGCTACATTAACTACACCATCGTTTTAGCCACCTATCCGTTTATTAACTGCTTAGGGTCCTTTAGCGAGCAGGTTATAAAGTCAAGGCTAAGATAATTAAGTATCTTACAAAGTACTGCTATTAATGCTAAATAAACCAGAAGTCCCCAGGCCGATTTAAATTTACCCTTAAGGATAACTATAACTTTAACTTTTCTATTATTATTGATGTTATATACCTTAGCGGCAAGCCAGTCCTCTAAGTTATTAACTTCTTAACCTCCTTTTAAGCCGCACGTTTTTTAAAGGATATGTCGGCTAAGAACGTATAGGATACTCTTTAATTATACTAAATTAATGTCTACCTAGGACCCCCTAATTAAATCGTTTATGATATAGGAAAGAACTTTTTATCTATAGAGTTTTGATAATAGGTAAAGGCAATAGCAATTAAGGTTAAGGAAGTCCCTATTAAGGCATATAATAGTGTTAGAAAAGTAGAGCGATATTACGCGCTATTACGCCGTATATATAAGATTATTTCTTTAAAACTAGAAGGCGCTAGCGAAGAGCTTATCTTATAGATAGCTATTAAGGCTATTAACGATTCCGCTAGCCCAGATGGGCTCGTACCTACGCTGCTAGTCTTTAGCGCCTACCCTTAAATAACTAATAATTCTCCACCATCTCCCTTTATTATATAATAAGCTGAGGCTATTCGCAAGGTAATAAAGGAGGTACGACATCTCTACGCTATACACTAGGTCAATAACGTATTAGGAATAAGAAATGGCCTAAACACCTTAACTACGCTTAATCTGCCACTCTAAGCTAAGGTATACGTATAGCGTAAAAAAAAAGGATAGTTAGGCCCATATAAACTCATTGCAATTAATAGTTAAACTTATATAATTTAGATGCCTTATAGACCCACTTAATTCCATTTAACTATTATTAAGCCCTACTATAAAGATAACAATCCTAAACCCCTATAGGATGCCCTAGAAGATGCCCCAGAGGATACCCCAAAAGATACCCTAGAGGAGAACCACGATTAACATACCCTAGAAGGCAACTACGATCCTAATACAATTGTAGTAGATGTGCCGCAACTACGACGCGGCAGAGGTCGCCCAAAGGGATCACGAAATCACCAACATCTTATCGATTTTAAAGAGCAATTCGTTACTGCCATCGAGAGTAGCACTAAGTTGTCGATGGCCTTTATAACAGCTAAAGAGAAGACTGACTTTAAGCTCGCAAAACAGCTCTAAAAGGAAGGTCGTATTATAACTCCAGGAGCTCCTTTCCAAGTATCTAATAAGTAGGAGATTAACGGTTTTATTATAAGAGAAGTCTTTAAATTTAAAAAGTATAAACCTACTAAGTTTAATAGAGTTCGCATCTTTAAGTTAAGAATGGTTAATAAGATTAAGGGTAAAGCTACTAACGCCCCATTTAAGAAATTAAGGCTTATTATCTAAGGTTACAACAATAATAGTAAGGAGGTAATTCTTATATAATCTCCTATAATTTAACGAGCCAGTTAGCGAGTTATTATTACACTAGCTCCCTCCTTAATAAAGAATAGAATGGCGGTTTATTTGCGAGATATTACTTAAGCCTATACCCAATTAAAGACGCACCTTTAGCGCTTAATATTAGCATACCTTCCGGAGCAAATTCGCTACTAGTATCCTAAGGATACGATTATAGTTATGCTTAAGCCATTATATAGAATTACAGAGGTAGGAATTTACTGGTGGGCTACCTACAGTAAGCACTATAAAGAGAAGCTTTTAATAACTACTTCTATATTCGACCCCTGCTTCCTTATTATAACTATAGGAACTCTATTTAGAATTATTAGCATATAAACTAATAATACAATTATCTTAGGAGACAACTAGTTCTTAGCTCTTAAAGAAGATAAGCTAATAAAGGTAAATCTTATAGCAAAGCTAAAGGAAAAGCTTAATTTAATAACACTATTACTTTTTAATGGATGCATCCTCTCCCTAAATAAGGATTTTATTGCTTTACACCAGAAGGGTTAAGGCAAGAAGATCGACATTATTAACGTTAACTCTCTAAAATAAGGATACGTGGAGCAACGCGCTCGCGGAGCTTATATTACTTCTATCTATTAACCTAAGGCTTTATTTAATCTCTCTATTGCCGCCTAACACTAGGAACTAACTAAGGATAACATTCTTACCCTAAATAAGCGTTTTTCCTACATCGGGAAAATATTCGCAGGATGAGATTCAAGTAGACTTTGGTTTTCGCGTTTCGCGTAATTGACATGCAATTTGACCAACTCGACACGCAATTGACCAACTTGACACGCAGTTGACCTACTT
>Ga0307515_10014598_pt1 | contig 14541 bp, 10 predicted proteins | sample 17_EM_MG_FD_194513 | JGI IMG/M metagenome (GOLD analysis project Ga0307515, IMG submission 194513) | Populus trichocarpa ectomycorrhiza microbial communities from riparian zone in the Pacific Northwest, United States - 17_EM | ecosystem: Host-associated > Plants > Roots > Unclassified | place... | reverse complement strand
TCATGAGACCGAAATGACCCTACAGAAGAAAAAAAATCTTGAACAAAATTTTTAACAATCAAAAAAGAAAAAAAAAAGAAAACAAATAGTAATCAAAACAACGAGGATTAAATCTCGTATAAAAAATAATGAAAGAAAGAAATGAGGGACTCAATCAAAAAATAAAATAAAAAATAATAAGAACAAAATTAAAAGAATGAGGACCAAAATTGGATAAATAAGTAAATAAAATAAAATATTGAGGGATAAAATTGAAATAAAAAAATTAAGAAAATGATATAAAAAAAAACTAAATAAAAGAATGAGAACCAAATCTGAAAAAAAAAATGTTGAAGGAGAAAATTGAAAGAAAAAACAAATCAAGAAAATGATAAAAAAAAATGAGTACCATATTTGATATAAAAACTAAACAAAATCAAATGAAAAATGATAAAATTAAAATATAAAAAAATTAAAAAAAAAATCCAAAACAAATAAAGATCCATCAAGAGAAAGATGAGCACAGTTGAAAGACAAAATAAATGGGAGGACAACCTTGATTTTTGGTTGACCTGACGTGAATTTTAAAGAGATGAGAGAGAAAATAATGGAAGGAGAAAAAACTCAACTGCCACTGAACCGTCATGATTTGAGCAATACGCCGCCCCAGCAGCTTCGCCTTCACCGGACACTTCAGAAGAGATAGCGGTTGGGAAATTCTAGTTGTTGTACGACGCTACACGTGCCGCCCAAAAGGCACAAGCAGCATCCACTCGCTAGTGCGTGCAATGCACGCATCAATAGCTTTTTCTTTTTTATTTTCATTCTTATTTATGAAAAATATTAATTTGATCCTAATCCAAATAGAGTATAAAAAACATGAGAAAAATACTAAAATACCCTTTGACTTATCCTTTAATTTTCTTGACTTTAAGGACAATGAAGTAATTGTACTTTTTGTAAACAAAAAAGGAAATTACACAAAACCCCTCTTAGTCTTTCATTTCATTTTAGTTTTCCTTTTGAGGGTATCTATGCAATTTGACAATGAAAAAAATATGTAAACTATTGGCCTGTATGGAATTGTGGTAGCTGTTGCGGTTCAAAGTGTTTTTCGCTTAGAAATGCATCAAGATCATATTTTTTTTATTTTAAAAAAAATTATTTTTGATATCAGCGCATCAAAACGATCCAAAAACACTAAAAAAATATTAATTTTAAGCAAAAAAAATTCATTTTTTTTGGAAATGCAGGTTGGACCACGTTTCCAAACAGGCCCTAAATTGTCCCCAATCAATTTACAAATGACCTTTGGATCCCCTAGAAAATATCATTTTACCCCGCTAATAAGGCAAAAACTTTGTGCAAAGGACATAATAGTAATTACACTGTGTAAATCCACAGTAAATTACCTCATAGTCTACATCGAAACACCGATCCTTTTTAAAGTTTTTCTTTTAATATGTTTATGTTGTGCTAAAGATTAATTTTTTTTAACATAAAAAAATAGTTGGGTGTTACTAAAATCTTTTCTTGTATATAAAAAAAAAAACTTAAATTATATGAGAGTTAATTCAATATGACATGATTGATTTAATAGGTTCAAAGATAATTTGAAAGACTTGTAAAACATGGTTTGATTACAAAAAATAATAATTAAAACAACATTTTTAAAAAAATATTAAGAAGAATATATTGGATCAATTCGGGTTAACCTGCCAAATCAGCGACTTGAGTCATGAGACCATCATAAACACATATAAAAAAACATTAGAATAAATAATGAAGCCAAATTCTCAATCAACTCAATGTCAAATAATGAAATAAAAAATAACAAATGGAAAAAAATACCTAAATGAACCCAGATTAACTTACCAAACTTATAATCTAAGTCATTAAATTGTGATAACTTTATATGAAAAAAATTAAAATAAATTATAAAGTCTAATTTCTAAGGACTCAATATTGAATTATGACATTGAAAATAAATCTATTAAAAAAACCCGAGTCAACTCGAGTTAACATGTTAAATCCATGGTACATAAAAACCAAATCAAAATAAAAAAAAAATCCAATAACTTCAATATTAAAAGATGAAAAACCTAAATTAAAAAAAAAAACTCTGTTTTAGTGATAAGTTAATAATATCACAATGGTAAATTCAATTTTATTCTGATTTCGGGCAAGCAATCCATCGATGATGGTTTACTAGCATGTGAAATTCAATTGATACACACACATATTTGTTTTAGATAAAGGGTGAGAAGATTTGAATTCAAGCACATACAAATAATTATTTTTATTGAGTTGACATTGAATTTTAAGGAGTAGCCTGGTGCCTCATCGTTACAGACAAATATCACCTCTATTTATTTATTTATTTATTTATTTAGTTTAATGTGGGTATTCGGGTCAGCTTGCGCGCACCTCGACTAATGCCCTGAAGTTAACGACCATGTAAGTCTCCAGTGGCCATCATATGAGCAACCACAGGCCTTGAACCTGAGACCATAGAGGAAACAAATCTCTTGGTCCCAAACTCTTACCACTGGACCACCACTTAGATGGTTCTGTTTATTTATTTATTATTATTATTATTACTAGACTAATGTCTCATCGGGGTACGCAATTGGTGATCAAAGCTATACTATAAATTTTAATTGAATACGAACATAATGGAAATAATAGATCTGATTTGACTTGGATAGTTATGTGTCCAAATTTGATATCTAATTAATCAGAATTTTAAGTAACGACTATTTAAGAAGAACACAATGTGTTCAAATTTATAAATTATTTTGTTATTATGATCATAATATTGATGCTTCCAGTTATACAGGAAACGTGGGTTCAGGTGGTGTATGAGAATACCACTTGATTGTAAAAGGATACTCATCATATATTTATTTACATATATTTTATTTAATAGTAATAAATAAAATTAATTGTATATTGTTTGCTTATTGCAATCCACGTATAACCGTCACACAGTTACAAGTACTCTAAACCACTAAGTTATGATTAGTTAGTATCCTATCACATAAGAGACATAAATTTGATTAAAGAAATAAAAATATAATATATATATATATATATATATATATATATATATAAACAAGTTACTTTTACGCTCCCACTATCTTTATAGTGTTAAGCTCATCACAATTTTTGCAAATTGCATCAAAGCCAACTTTATGTGAATGAATGGTTTGTACATTTATTTTTATAATTGTTAGTACACATGGCACAACGTCTCTTGACATTAAATTAACTTAATAAATCCAAAAACTACATAAATCAGTAAAATAACATGATTTAGAGTTTTTTAAAAAAACTTCAATGTAATTTTTTTTTAATATTAAAACTTCGACTCATTAGATCAATCAACACTTTTCTGCTTAACCTATTAAATTCATAATTTAAATAATAAACTCTACTAAAATTAAATTTTTTTTTTAAAAGAACTACAGTAGGATAATAAATAGAAACTTATAAAACCAGGTGCAAATTAAATATCAAATTATTTATTTAAAATTATGATTTCTTCACATAAAAAAACCAAACAATTTATGAAGACATTCAAAATCAATAAAAATTTTAAAGATGAAATTAAGGAATTGATTGAGAAAAAAAAAAAGAATAAAAAAAATCACCTTCACCATTCATTTTTACAGTGAAGGAGATGAGTTAAAACTCCAACTCTTAAATGTATTAGGTAATCTTATCATATGAAAATTAATTAAAAAAAAATTATCATTAAAAAAAAGTAATGAGTTAAAAAGAATAGACAACTAGATAGAAGATTTATTTTTCAATTATACAGAAAAGAAGCAAATGTCGTATCTAAGAAATGTCATCCAAGGCAGAGGGTATCAAGAAAAGAACCTCACAATCATTAATATTTACCTGCCTATCTATCGGTTCAATCTTCACCAGGAACAGACGCGTAAAGAAAACGTTCCATCACAAAGCTTTCAACTCAATGCCCTATGTATCAAAGCATCAGCATGCTGAGGAACCTCGCAAAACAAGTATACTTGCACTAAATCATTCTGAGTAATTTGTGTTCAGATCATAACAGATGCAACACTCAAACAGCTAGTCGAAATCAGGGAAACCTCAGATTCCCCTTGTTACATATACAAATAATTAAAATAAGAGAAGAAAAACAAATCAAATTTACTGTATCCTTTTATATCATTTTTTTTTACTGGAAGACCATGTCAGAGAATGGAAAGGCCAGCAAGTTGACATCGGGGGATTTGAAGCACCAAATGGCAACGCTTATTTCCATATCTTCACACATTTGTCATGACTTGCAGAAGCAACCATCCCTGTAGCTTGTGATTGAGCCAAAGCTGATATCACACACTCATGAGCTGCAACTGTCATACACTTGTTCTCCGCCATGTTCCAGAGCTCCAATGACTGAATTAGAACAATGGTTACAACCCAAGGAAAAGAAAATAGAAACCAACATTAGTAATTAATGAAATTGTTAAAAGTACAAATAAGTATAAAATATCAACAATTGTAACGCCGAAAGTTCTCTGTAAATAGATATTACGATCCCATGAAGTTAAGAAGATACTTTGTTTCCTAAAACACAAGCACACAACATTCCTATGAATTACAAAAGGTGGGTTAAAATTGAAACAAAATCCTTATATCGTTGGATTGTTTCCTAAAAATGCAACAAGGTTGATCTGTTTCAAATAAAATGGAACTTGAAGTGCTCACTTCCAAAGCAGGGTCAATTACAGGCAACAGCACATTTCTGCTGTTTATAAAAACACAATTAAAACTTCAATACTAGTATCAAAAGAAAATTTACCTGGTATCCTCCAATAACCAAGAGAGTGGCATAGCTTGGATGGAAAACACAAGAATGGAACTTGTTCCCACTCGAACTAAGTTCATGAATGCAATCTCCCGTGGCCAATGACCACACTCTAACAGACTCTTGACTGACAGAAGCCAAGTACTCCCCGTTTACATCCCAACAAACAGAATGCACCTCTGTGGAGTGCCCCTAGAGTAAAAAGGATTCATTTATTATCACATAACAAATGTGAAAGGGGTTTTATTAGTTTTCTCAGCTTCTAAGTTCAAGACCAATACCTGTAATGAGTGTGTCTGTCTGTCAGACTCAATATCAAAGATGGATACGACATTATCTGAAGCTGCAGCCAGCAGTTGTCCGATTCTTGGCTGAAATCTAACTTGTGTAGTCCCTCCCTACTCCATCAAATGTCCAAAATTTAGAATAGAAAAGGAATTCAAATCATCAGAACTTCAAGAACAAAAAAAAAAAAATATACATGTAAAGGATCTTCATGGCTAACCTTGGATATCCGGGTGCAAGGATACTGATTGATGTTCCAAAAGCGAATCTCATTGTTACCATCACAGGAACAGAAAAGATCATTCTTCTTAGGGTGGAAGTCAAGGGACACCACATGTGAGGTATGCCCTGTGAATGTCTGCAAGGAATACCTTGGCTGCAAGGATAACCACATTTAGTGCTTACTAGTTTGTATGCCCGCGTTACGTTGCACGGGGACCATAATTTTTTAAACGTAAAAAAAAATATCCAAGTCTCGGGAAATTTTTTGGCATTGTTTTTAAACCTGAAAATACAGTTGTTTTGAAAAGGACTGATGATTTACCTATGCGACATAATAGCAAGCCCCCAGAAGAAAAATAAATAAATAAAAGAATTCAAGTATAGAAAAATTGTTATACCATGGCCAAAGAAAAAAGCATCAGTAAACTTATGGAACTGACAAATAGTTTGAGGCAAAAAAAAATTGAAGACTTCAATAGATTTTTACCCAATTGATAACTTAAATCATACAAAAGAATGGATGATTTTTGTGAGAAAGCATTAGAGATAGAAAACTCACTTCTGCAGCATCCCAGAGGCGTACACTTGTATCAAATGACGATGTTGCCAGCTGAGTTGAATTTGGCCTGAAACGAACATCAGTAATAATGTGGGTATGCTCTTCCTGAGTGCACTCAGTTTGCAGAGTTTCCATGTTCCAAAGAACAACCTACTAACGTGAAAACAAGTAAATCCACATCAATTCTTATCAACAAGATGTCAATTTTCATGGTTCATAGTTGCTTTTGCTGATTAAAAAATCAAAAACTTAAAACGATATCTAAAGGAATGATTTTATTATGGCTTGGTCCTATGTTTATTAGTCCACCTATGTTTTTCTGCTTCGATTGTTGTAAGTATAGTATGCATGAAACTTTACAATTTCATTTAATGAGAATACTGAAAAACAAAAAACAAAAAGGTAGTTTAGAAATTATGGGAGCCTGTCATTTAGTATTTCATTAAGTTGCAGTGATGTGATACGAGTAATAGAAAAAATGCATAAATGTCCACATGTAGCATTCATCTTTTAGTTATCCAGTTTGAGCATTCTGTTCTTGCTTGTAGAAAAGGAAAGCAAATGAAAATAAAAAACACCAAGCTGACTATACAGATCTCTTTCAATTTTAAAAAGTAACACATGCAAAGTATTTAAAGACCAGATGCTTCGATATTTTCAGACATGTCAATTATCACATTTTCAAGTTAGAATGTGGTAACTAGACTGTAAAAACTTCTTTCCACAATATGACATTGTACAAAAGTATAGCAATGATCTTAAATCGATTAAGAAAAGGAGAGAGTTATTGTCTTCATTTTTTCAGAGATCATCTCCCTTCTACAATTGTCCGCCTTCTTCACTGTATTCTCAAAATGCTTCCACTTTCTTCAACAAACATGACCTATAAACCAAGGTTTATAATGAATGAAGCTTTGGCTATTGACTTGTATGGCTGAAGCTATAGAAGCTGGAGTGCAAGTTCCAATACTCCCCACCATCAAATTATAATAATGGTGAACCATGGTTCATAACACACACAAATAAAAAGAAACAAAGAGGGGTGCATGCTAGGAACCATGAGTACCACATGCTAATAAGAAAGCCCATCTGCTCTCCAGGTTCTGAAAGACCGGCACCATATACATAAAAGATATTTAACTGAGCCTAGTAAAAAGTAGAAAAATGGCCATGAGTATGTACACAAAAATTAACTCAAAATGTGGTTATCAAGCCGCTATTGGATTAACAAAAACAAATGCAAATACTCTTATCAGGGGAAAAAACAATATATAAGAATAACTATTAATAATTAAGAGTGCTGGCAAAAGGATTAAGGTTTATTCTAAAGAGGTTGCCCTCAATTTCATCCACCAGGATATCCAAAAAAAAATTAGCACAAAAGGGGGCAATACCAGAATACATAAGAGAAGGTCACAAGCTTCCTTGGCATCTCAAGGTGAGTACACCTTCTCACCCAAATAAATATCAAGAGATTGTGATTTTACACGTAAAGTAGCTCATCTTTGAATGAACCAGGCCAACGTATTGCAACGTTAAGGAGTTAGTTGATGCAATTAAACTACCCAAATTGGTTATCATCAATGGTTAAACTTGACAAGGCTAATTGTGTTGAGTTCCTATTCAGCAAGTAATGAGGTCTTAGGTAACTTGCAGTAAGCTACATTAATCAGGTCTAGGAATGACACGCTCTTCATGTGAAGGTCCAACAGAACCATACAGTGATGACATCCAATGATGACAAAAACAAGAAGATTAGAAGAACAACAAACTATCCTAGCACATGCAGCAGCAAGAACAATGAAATACAGCAATTGCAGGTCCCTGATAAGTATCAACCCAATGGATAAGCCTAAGCAAGGTGTAACTGTTACTCTATATGATTGCAATAATTAACCTACTATCCATCAATTAATGAATAGAAAGATGAAGCAGATGAGCCAAACGAGATGATGCCATATATGTAAAAATGATCACTTTAAGTATAGGATACTGTAGAAATTGCTGCATTTTAATATATATCCTCATACAATATTTATTTAGTTAATAGTTTCCCAACACAATATCTCATCAATTTCATGCTCTAATTCATCGAACCTTGGAGTGCAAGCAATGATTTCTAAACCGACTTGAATCATCTATTTAGTGAGGTACAGGAAAATAGTGTATTTGGCTAGCAATCAAAACATGATTAATATGGGCATTATAAGCTCGTTACAATTCTCCACATTAGTGTAGGTATGCACTAACTAATCTGAAAGTCAGCATCCAAAGATATGCAAGCAAAATGAAAGTAAAAAGTTCAATCATCCAAAATTGCCTTAACATGGCAATCAGAAAATGAAATTAATCCTTTCAGGCTACAATACAATGCATTATACCTTCTTGTCATGCCCAGCACTGGCCAACAATTTCCCATCTGTAGAGAAGTGACAGCAAACAACTTTCCCATTACTTTTGCGTATCGAACTAACTTCACTGAAGTTGAAACCTGAGATGTCAAGAAATAGGCATTGCTATGGTCAATTTGAAAAAATTAATAGTGCAAGGAATTGAAAATATTGCTTACCCTTTGAAGCTTCAGCAGCATGTTCAGAGGAATTCCTTTTTAAAGTACCAAACAAATCCCTTCCATCTCCATCATCATGGGATAAAAAAGATTCCACATTATCATCTAAGGAGCCAACATCTGCAAAATGCTCAATGTCTTCCTGCAAAGAGATAGAAAGTCAAAACACAGGAAATAGATAGGACCAACTTTGGGCAATACCGTGAAGAATATTCCACTAAAAGCACAACAGTATAACTTAAATTGACTAAGGAATACATTAAAATACCAACACAGGCTCAGAAATAAATAAAAGATTTATAGGAGTGCTTGGACAAGCAATTTCATTGGGCAAAAATATAAACTAATTGCATTTGTAACAATACAAGAAAGTCTGATAACCCCACACTAGACCATTTTTCCATTAGCAGTATGGGTTGTTGTGGCTTCCAAACAGCAGATTCCTAATGTTACATTCACATCTCTAAGTTATTCAAGTCACAGCTTGTAAGTTTGTTAAGAGTGATACAAGAAAGTCTGATAACCCTACACTTGACCCTTTTTCCATTAGCAGTATGGGGTTGTTGTGGCTTCCAAACAGCAGATTCCTGATGCTACATTCACATCTCTAGGTTATTCACGTCACAGCATGTAAGTTTGTTAAGAGTGCATACCAGTGGGTTTGTGGATGATGCAAGAGCTCCAGTTGCATCACCACTGTACATCAAACCTTTTGGCATGCTATTGACATGCTGTAAATTGCCAGCTGTGGCAATCCCATCACCAGGAGTATGAGTTGATGGAGTTGATGGTTGTGAATTAGAAGGGCCTACTGTATTTCCAGTACCGGTACTATTAGCAGGTCCAGAAGATGAAGGGCCTTTCCTCTTTCGGTTATTCTATTACACCATAAACAAGCATTAGTCAGTGCTTTAACAATAAAATTATATGGGATATTTAGGAAAGGAAATTCATCTTGCCACTAGTTAATATTGAGCTCATGGGTAAATGCAGTAGAGTGGATAATAAAGCATGAGGTCTCAAGGAACTTAAAATTTTGTTCCATGTTAAACCAGGTGTATATTATTAAGTGCATTTAAGAAAACACAACCTGCTGTGGGTGCAAAGGATCTTGTTGAGAGGATGATTGTTGCATCTGTGGCAAATTCATCTGTTCAAGACACACAACCACATAAAGCGTTAAGAACTCATAACCCAATGAGAACAGTTCAAAACATCAAAATTTGGATTAATTCAAGGTAGAAAATCCAACCTTAGATGAAGTTGAATGCATTGGAGAACCGATAGAACCATCGTTCACATTTGGTTGGCCATCTTTGCTGTTCAAAGCCCCTCTTGGCAATCCCCTAAACTTCCGTGAATCCATATCTCCATACATTGGTGAAGCAGCAAGATTGCCTTGTGCCTGGACCTGTGCCAATAACTGCTGTTGTTGTTGCTGTGGCAAAAGCTGAAACTGACTAGGACCATGTAAAAGAGGCCTTTGAACTTGTGCACCCAAACTTGGACGAATTTGTTCAAGTCCCTGTATATTCAATAATAGCCTACATTGTGAACAACCAGCTAGATTTTTAATCAAATCTCCAGAACAAATGAGCTCCGGTATAGAACTTACCGTTAAGGGCCATCCCCTCAAGGGAAGACCATTGACTCCAGGGTTCAATCCTGAACATAAATTAAAAATAATTAAAATAAAAGAGATTCTAAACATAAAACTTGATGGGGATTAGTACAGTAGAATTCTTCTTGGATTTTCCAGAATAAGTTGGAGGGAAGAGTTTTATCCAAGGTGAATAGACACTCATCTATTTTCTTGAATTCAAAATACCATTACCTCTATGTACTGCTTGCATTTTGTTAGTTATTCAAAATCTAAATCAACCATGAGATATCTATTTTGATATATATGGCATGATAAGAAGTCTGTTTACAATAACATTTTGAAATTATGGATTTTAAAATCTTGGATATACCAGAAGTTGTCAACTGGATATGCAAGAAATGTTTGATGATTGTTGTTGTGCAAGATCTAGACTTCAATAAAGCTGCACAATGATGATGGGCCAACGTATTTGTCCCAAGTGGTTGGAAATAAGTAGGTAGAAAAACAGTCCCACATATTAGACTGTACAAAATAAAGGGACATCAACATGGACCTTTATTCAAAATAATAATTCAGAAGCGCATGTAGCCAGTACCTAGCTAACAGAGGAATCCTTAATGAATGCACTTAAATAAGAAAAAGAATAGTTGACACTGCTATGATCATAGACAGGAGACACTCGACCTTCTTAATCTTTATAACACCCTTCTTGGGTTTGAGACTGGTGGAGAAAGATTCTTTTGGTGCAATCAAGTACATTAATATCTCAATCAATAGGTCAAATCAAGTGGGAGAAAGTTATGACTGCATGAATAAACAGAGAAGAAAGTACAAGCACTCTGAAGGACTTCGCAGTTTTACCTTCTCATATTGGCATACTATATGTTACAGTTAGATCACCACATCAAGAGTTGAAGCACAAGGTAACAGATTTTTTAATTTGTTAAATGACCAAGGAGTTTCATAGGTAACAGTCATGAAAGTAATTTATGGGCAGTGGAAGTTTTCATTCCTTCTGTTTGTTAAGATTTATGCAAGACAAAATTAGTTCTAAGACTTTATTCTTAAAAACCAGATGCCTAGTTTTTACAAACAGGAATAATGCGAAAATCAATTTGTAAATGCATGTGTTTATATGCTCTCATCTCAAGTACCATTTCTGCAATAAAGGATCCAATATATTTACCTGCATTTCCAATTCCAGGTTTTGACTGCATGATTCCCTGCCCATAAATGGTTGAAGGGTCCATAGGCAAAGATCTCTGGGCAGCACCCAGGCTCACTTCAGGTTTGACATCCTGTTGAATGAATCAAGCACTCAATGAAATTGTGAAAGCAAAAAATCAGAACTCAGAGTTGCAGCAAATATAGTTCTTTTTGTTAAAGTAGTGACAGCGGTCTGTTGAGTTCGTGCCTGGATTTGCTGCAGTGCTGCAGTAACATTCCCAGGATTTCCTTGGACCAATTGGCTGTGTCGGCACAAAAGAATCAGCATGCAAATATTGGGTATAAAAACTGTCTAATAACATCTACAAAGAAATTTACCCTGGGTGGTTTGTAGTTGATTTGAGGAGGGCCATCCTAGCATCAAGATGCGGTTGGGATGTTTCAGACTCCATTTGGTTGGAATGCTTCATACGTTCCTCATACATTTTTGCAGCCAGTGCACTGGCATTTGATTGCCCGAGCATTCCTTCAGAACCAATAGAATTTACCGGACCCCCAACGATTGGATTATTAGGACCCCCTCGTTGCAACTGAGCTTGACGCATTAGTTGCAGCTGTTGATGTTCCTTTGTCTTGCTTTGCTGTGCCTACACATCAATGCAACAGTCCAGGTAAAGAACTTCAACAGAAGATGCATAATAGGCAGGCAGGCAGGCAATCAAACCCACCTCTAAATACGCTGCAGCAGTCTCGGAATGTTTCTCATTTGTCCTTGCTATAAAAATATCCCAGAAGACAGACCACCATTCAAAAAGAAACCCCCCAGGAGCATCAATCGCTGCACATTCAAACTAGTAATTATATCTTAAACATTTCAACTCCTTTTGCACCATATTTAGGCAGCTGATTCAAAGCCAAGCCAAAAAAACCCGACTACTGTCACTTCCATTAACTTCTAAAACACCAGCATAATTATGGCAAAAACCTATGCTATAACAAGCTACCTTTCCCCCACGCTTCTTGAAAAGTAAAGTAAAAGTAAGATTCTGGGCCTTACCTACTGGATCGGGGTGAACTTTCCCCTCAGTCATGAATGATTTTGCAGTAGCATGCAATTTCTTCTTCACCAAATAATCATATATGTACACATCAAGCCTATAAAAAATCAGCCAGTTTAAAAAAATTCCATTATCAAAAACCTAATTATTAACAAAAATAAAAGACCAAGCAATAAATTACCAAAAATAAAAATTGAAGAAACAAGAGATCACATACATTTTATCTGCTTCCCAATTACTCTGTGCCATGATTTCAGCTCAAAAATCACCAAACAAAACTGCTAAGAACCTAAACTAAAACAAACAAAAACTCTGCCAGTAGTAGCACATAAAATTGACCGATCAAATTCAAATCACAATCCACAGAATTTCGAGATTTATAGAAAATTCATGATTCTAAGAAAATTAAAACTAAATACATAACAACTTACCTTAATTTCGAAAAATTATACGGATCAAAAAAGGATTTATTACTGATCACGGACTCTGTGTAATAGCGATCTCCATTGATCAAGCATTGTCACTGAATACAACAATTATCACGCAAAAAAAATTCAAAAAATTCAACACAAAAATTCAAATTAAAACCAGAATATTGTTGAAATAATTAATTTAGCGATTACCTTTGATTTTACAACTTATGCGATGAATAAAAAAATAGAAAAGGTAGAAGCTTGGGGCTCTGTTATTTTAAAGGTGCGAGAAGGAAGTTTTAACGGAGTGAGAGTGCGGACTGGTGAGAGTCTACTCGAGAGGAGAGTCTGAGCAGGATCCGAAGCTGGGGTGTGGAAGGTTTGAGTCTGGGGTGGGATTATTGGTTCGGTGTACGTGCAGGTTTGAAACTAGAGATGGCCGGATAAATCGGTGACGTGGACGAAAGTAAAAAAGGCGCGTGGAGTTTTGCCACGTTGGATACACCCATGAGGTCTGGATTAATGGATCATGTTAACGAAAATTTGTTCCACGTATTTGGTCCAATTTATGTTTTAAAAGTAATTTTTTAAAAAATAATTGTTTTTAATTTTAAAAAATATTATTTTAATTTATTTTCAAATAAGAAATATTTTCAAAAACAACTACATTTTAAAAAATAATTGTTGCTACAATTTCAAACAGGTTTTTAAGTATCTTGAATTGCATTAACGTCTGATTTTATTATTTAATGTGTTTTAAAAATATATTTTATATAAAGATAATATTAAATTAATTTTTTAATTTTTTTTATAGTTTAGATATGCTAATAAAATAATATATATATATATATATATATATTCAAATAAAAAGATATTTTTATAAAAGCAACATGTATCGTAATAACACATAGAATACTGATAAATTTTTAATATAGTTTATTATCAGCTAATAATTATTTTTCTTTATTTTTATAGTCTAAACCTTAGGATTAGTTCATAGAAAAAATAATTAATTTTTTTAATACACCGAATCTCACATCTTTAAAATAAAGAATACGTAAATTGATTAGAATATATAGTCTTCTTGTCAAACCAAAAAAAAAGAGTATTAATATTCCCTTTCTTAATAAGAGATTTGAAGTTTTAGCTTTTTTATAACCAAAAAGAAACTAATAATTTATTTATTAATATTCTTCAATTTTATCTATTATTGTTATAGTAAAATGGAAAATAAGTTTCAATATTGATTTTAATTCTATAATGCTATGTGTGGATTGATGGAGAGGTATAGACACCAATAGTGGACTGTCAAATTAATGACATTCAGGAACTTTTGTTAGAAGAATATTGAAATGGATGAAAGTCCTTAATTGAGAATTTTGAATTTTTTTAATGGTAAAATTGATATAAAAAATAGTTTAGATTCAAAGCTATGACTATCTATATAATTAAAAGAGTATTTTTTTTTTCCAGGTTTGCCCGGTTGAAAAATAACGTAATTACTCTTCAGATTCGGTAACTACAAGAATTTTACCATTTTTTTAGCCGATAGTTATCGTCTTTCCTTCGGAGAATAGACTACACATACACACATTAATAACCAAATTATTTACACGGACACACATTGATGATCCATGGGATGATTGATACGCTATATATTGCAGATGGAGTCAAAAAATATTTAGAAGTTACTAGTATTTTTTTATAGTAAATTTTTTTTTACTCAGAGATTGATTTAATATAATCTAGTTGAATTTACAGATTTAAAAGCAATCCATATAACTCGTAAAAACATAATTTGATTAAAAAAGTTCAAGAAGATAATTTTTTTAATATCAAAATAACA
>Ga0307515_10014597_pt1 | contig 14542 bp, 7 predicted proteins | sample 17_EM_MG_FD_194513 | JGI IMG/M metagenome (GOLD analysis project Ga0307515, IMG submission 194513) | Populus trichocarpa ectomycorrhiza microbial communities from riparian zone in the Pacific Northwest, United States - 17_EM | ecosystem: Host-associated > Plants > Roots > Unclassified | place... | reverse complement strand
GTCACAGGCCTTAAAACACATCCGTGAGCATTTCAACAAGCACGCATTTACCTATCCCGCACTTTTCGCTGTTTTGTTTAAATAAATGTGATTGTAAATCAGCTTGTTAAATATTAATTGATTATTTTCTCCTAAACGACTAGGCTTTTTTTTTGGTTCGCGTGTCAATGTAATTGAAGGTACAAGATCCCTTAACCAACAAACAATGCAGCAATCAAACGAGAGACTTCGAGTCCTGCTATTTAATTATTTCAACAACCTGAATACCAGAGCGGAAAATGAGGTATTATGGTCGCTCATCATTGATTCTTCTAACGATGAGGAATTGGAGCAACTTTTTCCGGATGCATTTAATAATGAGATGGTTATTCCAGAAACTGCATTGGACGAAACAAAAAAGCAGGCTATTCTAAATTATATCTACAATTATCCGTTTTCACAGCCAAGTCCTCATCCTAAGAAGCTGAGTTTACTTCCAAAACTGATGGCAGTAGCAGCAACCGTAGCTTTGATTATCACCGGCGTTTGGTTTTTTGCCTACAATCCCAAAGTAACCAGCAACTCAGCTATCGTTAATCAACACCATATTAAACCTGGTAAAAACACCGCGACGATCACTTTACCTGATGGCAGCAAAATGCAGTTGAGCGAATCACAAGCAGGTATTGTAATTGATGCAAATCAGATTAAATATATTGATGGTACACTCCTGGAAACAGGAAAAGGTGAGGAGCCAACAGGCTCTTCGCTTGGCGGATTAACAACCATTAACACACCACGTGGCGGAACCTACCAGGTGGCACTTCCAGATGGGACAAAGGTGTTTTTGAATGCGGACAGTAAATTAGAATTTGCTAACCAGACTTTCCATAAAGACCGTAGGGTAAAGCTAACAGGCGAGGCCTATTTCATCGTGGTGCATGAATCGAAAAGGCCGTTTAGGGTAGAGAGTGCCGGGCAAACTGTCGAAGATATTGGCACTGAGTTCAACATCAATGCTTATGCAGATGAAGGAGTGACCAAGACCACCTTGGTGGAAGGAAGTGCAAGTGTGAATGAGGTGGTGCTCAAGCCCAACCAGCAATCTACACTCCGTGGGGGAAATTTGAAAGTGGAGGAGGTTGATGCAGAGCTCGCTGGGGCGTGGAAAAACAATCAATTTATTTTTGAAAAGCAAGACATTAGTTACATCATGCGGATGATCTCTCGATGGTATAATGTGGAAATCGTGTACAAAGGTGAATTGCCTTCAACCACATTCAGTGGTGGGGTATCCCGTTTTGCGGACGTGTCTGAAGTGCTAAGGCCTATAGAATCAACTGGTGAGATTAAATTTAAAATAGATGGAAGAAAAATTATAGTAAGTAAGTAGTAAGGGCATAAAAAAACCAAATCCCTGTTTCAGCAGGGAGATGGTTAAAGTTTGGCCTTTTTTTAAAGTAAGTAAACCCGCAGTGGCCTGAAGATTGGAAGCCAAGGCTGCTGCACAAACCAAACGTAAACGAATGTATAAAAAAATTACCACAAACTGGGGTACAGTACACTGTTGTGCCCGTAAATTTTGGCTTGTTATGCGATTGACCACCGTATTATTAATAGCTGGCCTAATGCAGGTAAGCGCTACCAGCATTGCACAGAAAATCACATTGAACAAGGCAAATGCAGAGCTAAGATCTGTGCTAAAATCCTTACGCACGCAAAGTGGTTATAACTTTGTGTATGCCGACCACGTGCTTGAATTAGCTAACCCTGTAAGTATTTCTGTCAAGGCTGTAGACTTTGAGGATGTACTGAAAAGCATTTTTGCCAACCAACCCTTAACGTACAAGATTGACAATAACGTAGTAATTATACAAGCGCGGCAACCCACCGCTGTACAATTGGTGAATAGGGTTAAAGTAACTGGTTTAATTACAGACGAGAAAGGGAATCCTTTGCCCGGAGCGGTCATTAAACAGAAAGGCACTGCAAAAGCTGTGGTAGCAGATCAAAATGGCCGTTACGCTATAGAAGTTGGAGAAGGTGCGGTTCTAGCTGTGACTTATGTAGGTTATGATACGGCCGAAATTGCGGTAGGTGGCAGAACGAATATCGATGTAAAATTGACATCTTCTTCCAATATGCTGGCAGATGTAGTTATTGGCTATTCTACTATTCCAAAAAAGGATTTGACGGGAGCGGTAACCACTTTTAATGCGGCAAAGAATTTGCCAGATGTACCTACCAATTCTGCTGCAGAGGCTTTAACTGGTAGGTTAGCCGGAGTGCAAATAACAGGTTCTGAAGGTTCGCTTGAAGCGGAGCATAGAATTGTAATAAGAGGAGGGACTTCAATTACCCAAGATAACTCACCATTATATATTATTGACGGAATACAGGTAGAAGATGGCCTGAACTCTGTTGCCCCGCAGGATATAGAGCGAATAGATGTGTTAAAAGATGCGTCAGCTACTTCTATTTATGGTTCAAGGGGAGCTAATGGTGTTGTTTTAGTTACAACTAAAGGTGGTAAATCTGGAACGGCGGTAGTTAGTTATAATGGCTTGTATGGGAGCAGCACGCTACCAAAAACTCTCCCTGTAATGAGCCCATACGAGTTTGTTACCTATCAGTATGATAGATTAAGGTCATCAGGAGAGCGGCAAATCTTTGCACGTACCTACAATACAGATGGTGCAGTTACGCTTACTCCCAATTGGGCAGATTTAGAGCGGTACCGTGACATAACTCCCGTGGATTGGCAACAGGAAGTAATGGGGGTAACGGGTCACCTTCAAACGCATAATATCAGTGTTGGTGGAGGTACACCTGTTACTAAATACAACTTCAGTTTTACCAATACTAATCAAACCGGTATTTTAATAAATACGGAGATGAAGCGTAACTTGTTAAATGCTAAAGTTGACCAAACTGTTAACGATAAGTTAAACCTAACTTTCACGCTTCGTTATACCAATACTAAAAATAGTGGAGCCAGTACTTCTGACGCTGGAAATGCTCAGGTAAATGGCATGAGAAATATTGTAAAATACAAGCCATTTCTTAAAGATGAAGAGGAGGTTGATGAATTTGATCAGGCGTATTATGACCTTACCAATACGGGAGGGGTTTTAGGCCTGCTTAATCCTGTGGCCCGTCAGATGGGAATATATCGAAAAGTCAATTCAGAAGTTGCCAATTTTGGTGGAAGCATCAATTATAAATTTAATGATGCATTTTCCTTCAGGTCTATGGGAGGTATCAATATTGTGAATCAAGAATCTCGGGGTTTTAGGGAAGCACTGAGGTCAACTGATTTTCCGAGCACCACATTTGCTAACAATAATGATAGAACCTTTAACCAATCTAACGTTTTAACGTTTACTAACGCTAGGTCCTCATCAAAATTTGCCGAGAAGCACCGAATTACAAGCCTTTTGGGTCAGGAGGTATTTATAAGCCAGGGCGAAGATTTGTATAACTCATTGATGGATTATCCAAGAGGAATAACGCCGGAAGACGCGCTTACTCAACTTACACAAGGTAAAGTGAGGGTTGGTTTTCCAAATAGGGATTACAATAGAAATACTTTATTGTCCTTTTTTGGCCGTGTAAATTATACGTTCAATAACAAGTATTTGGCATCATTTACCTTACGGGCTGATGGATCATCGAAGTTTGCTGAAGGTAATCGGTGGGGGTATTTCCCTTCCGCTTCATTCGCATGGCGTATTTCTGATGAGAATTTTATGAAGAACGTTAATTTAGTGAACGATGTTAAATTACGTTTAACTTATGGTGTTAGTGGAAATAACCGTATAAAGGATTATGCTTACACAGGAAATTTTGGTGCAAACGATTTGTATGGACTAAATAATAGTCTAAATACTTTTGGCTATCAAATGTCTGATTTGCCTAATCCAGATTTAAAATGGGAAACAACCATTCAAAGTAATGTCGGCTTAGATTTTTCATTTTTGAAGAAAAGAGTTCAGGCTAGTATAGATTTATATAGCAACCGCACTAACGATGTAATAACCAGAGCAGATATTTCTCCAACAACGGGATATGCAGATCAGTTGCTAAACACTGCAGATACTTGGAACAGAGGATTGGAAGTGCAATTGTCTGGAACCGTCCTAAAAACAAAAAACTTTAGCTGGAATACTGATTTTAATATCTCTTTTAACAAGAATACGGTTGAAAAGTTGTCTCAAGGTCAAACTAGGCAAGAGTTCAGCTCCTCATGGGTCTCCTTGAGTGTTCAAAATGATTTTCTGGTACAAGTTGGCGAATCTGTTGGTAATATCTACGGCTATGTAACTGATGGATTTCATGGTGTGGATGATTTCGATTATAACCCTACTACAACCAGGTATACTTTAAAAGCGGGCTTGCCTGATCCAACGTTTTTTACCTACCCAACACCTGGTACCATAAAAATTAAGGATCTCTCTGGTAATGGGATAATTGGTCCGGAAGATAGAGCGATCATTGGTAATGCCATTCCTTTGTTTTTTGGGGGAATTAACCAACAATTCACCTACAAGAATTTTGATTTAAGTGTATTTATGAACTTCTCAGTTGGGAACGACATTGTTAATGCGAACAAGATGGAATTCACAAATGGTTATCTCCATCACAATAACTTACTTCAGGTAATGGAAGGCCGTTGGAGAAATGTAGATCAAAATGGCGCATATATATTGTCATCTACAGGTTCAGGAGCAAATACCGTTGTGACGGGTGCAGCACCAGAAGTACTGCGTGAAGTGAATAAGGATGCAAAAATCTGGTTTCCTATACGAAGTAACCCTGGTTATTACACAACAGATTGGGCGGTTGAAGATGGCACATTCCTTCGCTTGAATAATATTACACTTGGTTACAGGTTTAGTTCGGCATTGCTTAGCAAAATCAAGATAAAAAGTGCAAGGATTTTTGCTACTGGAAGCAATTTAGGCGTATTGACTAATTATAGCGGTTATGACCCTGAAGTAAACAGCAGAAGGGGCACCGGCTTAACACCTGGTGTGGATTATGCAGCTTATCCTCGTAGCAGGAGCTTTACTTTCGGATTAAATCTTTCACTATAAATAAAATAGGTAAAATGAAACTAACATATATTAAATATTTGCTCCTTGCAACACTATGTGTATTTGGCATGGGCTCATGTAAGAAATTTTTAGAGGAAAAGCCAGTGGCTACCTCTTCACGGGAAGCGGTTTTTCTAAATTCAAATAGCGCAAGGATGGCGGTACTTGGTGTCTACAATCAATTGGCCGGTGATTTTGCTTATGGATGGAGGCTGAGCGTGCAGTATCCGTATGACACGGACGAAGCTATGGGATATAGGGCAACTAATGATGACCAGAGGCAGCTCAACGGCTACTCGGTTACCTCAGGTAATACCTTGCTTGCCGCAACATTTAACCAGTTATACAATGGCATAGATAGAGCGAATAACTGTATTTATCACATACCCAAAATGCCGGATTATACCAACGGTTCTGAGGTAGTTAAAGCCGAATTAAAACGTTTGCATGGTGAGGCACTTACTTTACGGGCCCAGCTCTACTTTGATTTGATCAAATTGTGGGGTGATGTACCGGCACAATGGCTCCCGTCTGCTTTGTTATCAAGGGATCAATATATTATTCCTAAAACTGATCGGGACGTCATTTACGAGAAGTTATTGGAAGATTTAAAAGTCGCCTCAGACCTTGTGCCATGGCGTGGTGCCGCTGGCGTTGCTGCTGATGAACGGATAACTAAAGGTGCTGTTAAGGCCCTACGTGCCCGAATCGCTTTGTTTAGGGGAGGCTACTCTCTACGTAAAAACAGGCAGATGGTGCGTGGATCGGAACATCTTACCTATTATGCAATTGCAAGAGAGGAATGTAATGACATTATCCTAAATGGAACGCATAACTTAAATGCAAGCTTTGAAAATGTTTGGCGTGGTTTATTATCTAATGTTTCTAATACTGCTGACCAGAATGGGGAAATATTATTTGAAGTTGCCCATGCTGGAGAAAATCCAGATTCTGACAGTAGGCTTGGGGTTTCGAATAGTATTCTGGTTATTAACAATGGTGCCACTTCAGGAAGTGCTAGAAATGATATTAATCCGACCCACTTTTATTCTTTTCGCCCCCTTGATAAACGTCGGGATGTTTCTTGCGCACCTTTTGAGATTAGGGAACTTAATTATACCGGTGCACCATTAATACGGATCGAAGAAGGAAAGTGGAGAAGAGATTGGGTTACGCCAGTTAATGCGGTTACTGATGCTAAATCATATTATGCCATGAACTTTCCACTGATAAGATTCTCTGATGTGCTTTTAATGTACGCCGAAGCTGTGAATGAAATTTCTGGCCCTGATGGTGATGGTGGTGCAGCAATTGCCGCTGTGAACAGGGTCAGACGAAGAAGTTGGACGGTTGGGGCTATAAAATCTATTACCGTTACCAATGGTGGATCAAATTATACAAGTGCACCAACGGTAACAATTAGTGGTACAGGTGGCGGCAGGGCTGTAGCCATAGTTGATGTAGTTGCTAGCTCACCTACGTTTAGAAGAGTTATACGAATAGACATTGCTGACGCAGGTTATGGTTATGCTACCGCACCAACCATAACCTTTAGTGGCGGCGGTGGTACGGGTGCTGTAGCTACTACGGCAATTAGCGCATTAGCAGATGCCGACTTAACTTTAGCTGAAACAGCAGGTCCAGGTACATTTCTTACGGCCATTCAAAATGAGCGGCTTTGGGAGTTTACCAGTGAAGCTATTCGTAAATATGATTTAATTCGTTGGAATTTATTAGGAACAAAAATAACCGAGACAAAAGCAAATTTGGCCAAAATGCAAGCAGGGACTTTCCCTTACAATGCCCATACGCCAGCCATTCCTAACATCATGTATTATCTCAAAAATTCTAAGACCGGTATAGTCTGGGGTAATTCTTTTTATGCACCCAACCCGTTGGCCGCGTCTTTTCCAACGGCTAATTGGACTGCATTAAACTGGTTAACTACTTTGGCAGGGGCGGGCTTCGATCAATTTGCAGATGCTTTTGTACCTGGTAAAAGTGAATTGTTGCCCATACCCGTCCATGCCATTGAAGATTCTAATTATATAATTACTCAGGATTATGGTTATTTTTAGTTAAGGCTCGCATTATTGCTGCGCTAATCGTATTTGGATAATGTAATGAAATTAAGCTCATTACATTATCCTAAATCTTATTCCTGAAAAAAGAAAGCAGCTGTCATTTGTAGGTTGATGGAAGATATGAACCCAGATGAAATTGCTGCGAATAATCTATTTCAAAATCGGTTGTAAATAAACATTGCTATAACGGTATCGCTCTCCTAAAAAGGCTGTTTAGGCTTAATGGAGAACTATCGAACGCCCTTGTTGCGCGGACGTGATTAATTGCAACCAAACTGATCTATAAAACCCACTTAGCTAAAATAGTATGACCAAAAAGACCATTGTTATAATGATGTATGGTGTATTCCTTTCAATCGGTTTACACGCCCAACCTAAAGTAGATGTTCAAAAAGAAATGGAATTTGCCAAAGCACAATATGATTTGATGCTTAAAGCAAATACCGATATCACCAAGTTCCCTCAGTCAATCAAAAAAGATGGAACACTGGATACCCGGCAATCGGAGTGGTGGTGCAGTGGTTTTTTTGGCGGTTCATTGTGGTATCTCTATGAATATACCAAAGATGACAAATGGAAAGCAGCTGCTGATAAATGGACCATGGCGGTAGAAAAAGAAAAGTACAATAAGACCACCCACGATTTAGGGTTTATGTTGTATTGTCCTTTCGGAAATGGTTATCGTTTAACCAAAAATGAGAAATACAAGGACATTATGCTTATTGGAGCAGAATCACTGGCCACGCGTTTCAACCCTAAAATTGGGTTAATTAAGTCCTGGGAGGAATTTAAGGGCTTTGACTATCCTGTGATTATCGACAACATGATGAACCTCGAGTTCTTATTATGGGCGGCGAAAGCATCAGGAAACAGCAAGTTTTATGAGCTAAGTATTACACATGCCAACAATACCCTTAAAAACCATTTCAGGAAAGATTACAGCAGCTATCATGTAGTATGTTATGATCCTGCAGGAAAAGTACTTGCGAGGAAAACCAATCAGGGCGCTGCAGATGAGTCTGCATGGGCCAGAGGGCAAGCATGGGCTGTTTATGGTTATACCATGATGTTTAGGGAAACCCGAAATAAGAAATATCTCAAGCAGGCTATAAATATTGCAAAGTTTATCGCCAATCATCCGAACCTTCCATCGGATAAAATTCCCTATTGGGATTTTAACGCGCCGAATGCACCAAATGAAGAAAGAGATGCATCGGCGGCGGCCATTACGGCTTCTGCTTTATTGGAATTGTATACTTATACAAAAGATAAGGCACACTTCAGCCTAGCAGAAGAGATGTTGAGGAGTCTTTCGGGCAAAGTCTTTCGGGCAAATTTGGGCGAAAACCACAATTTCCTGCTCAAACATTCGGTAGGTTCAAAGCCCTACAAATCAGAAGTAAACACACCAATTATTTACGCAGATTACTATTACCTGGAGGCATTATTAAGATATAGCCGGATTAAGATATAATTAGCACAAGCTTCAATAAAATAAGAATTTGATATGACACACATTTCTAGAAAGGATTTCCTTAAACATAGCCTCCTGTTTGCGGGATATTTAGCCGCTGCTCCGGCATTGGCACAGGCTGGCAATACCAAAAAAAGCTTACTCTTACGTTCTTCTTGGCAAGTGGAGAATATTGGGGATATTGGTCATACACCAGGTGTGTTGGCTTTGATTGAAAAATACCTGCCGCATGTGAATGTTCGCCTCTGGCCTGATTCTGTTAAATCAGGCGTCGAAGAAATGTTGATGGCCAGGTTTCCCAAATTGAAGATTTTAAAATCAGCCGACGACAAACAAAAAGCCTTATCGGAGTGCGATTTTTTTCTTCACGGATCAGGACCTTCTTTGGTAGGCAGAAATGAGATGCTCCTTTGGAAAAAGACAGGAAAACCCTACGGAATCTATGGAATTACCTTCCCCGGTAATTATGGCTTTCAGGCACAGGATAGAAATTACAACCCCTTGGATTTAGAACTGATCAATAACGCATCCTTTGCCTATTTCAGGGATTCGGTATCACTGGAATTCGCCAAGCAAATAGGTGCAAAATGCCCGGTAATGGGTTTCTGTCCAGATGGTGCCTTTGCGGTAGATGTAAGAAATGATAAAGCTGCTGATTTATTTTTGAAGCAGCACGCACTGGAGACCGGAAAATTTGTTTGCGTAATTCCCCAGCTCCGTTTTTCTCCTTGGTGGGAGATCCCTTCAAAGCAATTACCTGTTAACCAGGAGAAGCATGCATGGAATGAAAAGATGAAGGAGCATGACAATCAGCCCATTCGCAATGCCATCATCGAAGTGGTGAGACAAACAGATTTGAAAGTGCTGATTGTTCCGGAAAATGAAACGCAAATCCGTATAGGCAAGGAAATGCTTTATGATCCCCTGCCAGCGGATGTTAAAGCTCGCGTTATTTGGCGCGATACTTATTGGCTTACAGATGAAGCGGTGAGTACCTATGCGCGTTCGGCGGGGCTATTTGGACTGGAAATGCATTCGCCAATTATGTGTATAGCTCTGGGTGTACCGGCTATCGTTTGTCGCTTTACAGAGCAAACCTCTAAAGGATACATGTGGCAGGACATTGGGTTAAAAGAGTGGCTTTTCGATATGGATAGCAAAGAAGATGTAGCGCGAATTGTGCCAACTGTGCTTAACATGGTGAAAAATCCTACAGCCTCCAAAGAAAAAGTGAAGAAAGCCCAAAAACTGGTAGCTCAATATCAAAAGGATACCATGAAGGTTTTAGGAGGATCATTAAAAGGTTAACCGTAAAAGAAATGAAAAAAGTAAATTTTAAATCAGCCTATTATACGCAGTTGTTGCTAATAGCCAAAGTTATGGTTATTACCGGTCTTTTAACTTTCCACAGTTCGGCATTATTTGCTCAAACAGCGCCTTTTCCACTCAAGCCTATTGATGAAAAACGCGTAAAGGAGATTGAAAAAATACTGTCGGACAAACCATCAGGTTTCGGCGAGCCTTATCATCAACGTAAAGTTTGGGACAGCCTCTTAAAGTCGGGTAATTACGATCGGTTTTTACGGGGAATGAAAAATTATAGTTTCCCCGCCTTTAGCAAGGACGATTATTTCTCTCTCTCCAATGGTACTGCCACTTCTTCAAATGTAGGTTTGACCATGATGCGAAAAAGGGCAGAAGGCTTGGCAAAAGTAACCTGGGCCGAATGCTTGCAAAACGAAGGAAAGTATACCCGAATGGTAGAAGGGGGCTTACGTGATATTATTAATCAAAAATCTTGGGTATCACCGCGCACCGATCATGGTTTTAAGAATTACAATGGAGTAGCATATTCAGTAGAACTGACTTCTTCCTTATATGCGCATACCATCACACAAACGCTTTATATGATGGGAAATAAGATCAGTCCCAAATTACGAAAAGATGCCATGGATGCTTTATATACAAGGATATTCAATCCCATATACCACCAGTTTAAAACACTGAATACGAATAAAGAAAATAATTTTCTAACCGCAGATAACAACTGGAACCATGTTTGTTTGGCCGGACTGGTGGGCGCAGCGCTAACGGTAATCCAAGATAAACACGAGCGAGCTGTATTTACGTACCTTGGGGAGTATTATTCGAGGACTGGATTATCCGGATTTAATGATGATGGTTATTGTGTGGAAGGTGTAGTTTATTACAATTATGGATTCGGACATTATGTGCTGTTGCGCGAAAGTATTTGGCAGGCTACGGGAGGGAAGATTGATCTTTTTAATGACCCAAAAGTTCAGAAGATTGCCCGTTATGCACCGAATATTGAGGTGATAAACGGAGTATACCCCGCTATTTCAGATTGTAGGGAAGGAGCACAGCCTGATGAGGAAATGATGATTTATCTCAACAAGAGTTTAGGGCTAGGGATAGCGCGATATGACACCCTTACGAGCAAAGGCGAAACCAGTAATAATCGTCAGGATGTAATGATGGCTTTTCCAAATTCTTCGGCTAAATCGCAGCCTAAAAAAAATATAGCAAAAGATGAATCAAATATCCGCTCTCTTTTTGAGCAAACTGGTGTGCTGGTTTGCAGACCTCTACCAGGCTCTTCGGCTGAGCTAGGTGTAGCCCTTAAAGGCGGCCATAATGACGAATCCCATAATCACAACGATATCGGATCGTATACCGTTGTACAGGGAAATCAAATCATGGCTGGCGATCCTGGGGTAATTCCTTATGCAGCCAATATTTTCGACCCGAAGTATCGGTATACCTATCAAACGATTGGATCCTTTGGTCACCCTGTTCCGCTTGTTGCAGGCAAGCCACAGCGCCCGGGTAAACAAGCCGAGGCGAAAACTGTTCGTACAGACTTTAACCGGCAAAAAGATCTAATGACATTAGACATTGCTTCGGCGTATGATGTCCCGGAACTAAAGAAGCTGGAACGAATGATGGCTTACGATAGGTCAGATGCCGGCAGTATAACATTTACCGATTCTTTTGCCTATGCTAATCCTCAGGAGTTTGAAACTGCGATTGCTACTCGTTCTGAATGGAAGCAGATTTCTGATAATACGTTACTGCTGACCAGAGGAAATGAAAAAATGTTGGTCACCTTTTCTTCTCCAGGTAACAAGCTCGTACTAAAATCAACCGAAATAGCAGAAGGTGGTCCACCTTATACGCGCATTGGTATTGCTGTTTCTAAGCCAGTATCCGAAGGTCAAATTGTAATTACCTATAGAACGCAGCCCTAATATTTTAATAAACACAGCTGAACCTTATGCAGGAGCAATTATGGCGCACGCATGCAAAGATAGATCTAGCAGCAAATCAATTATAAAAAAAAAGAAGACATGGATTTTTTAAACGGGGTTAACGCCCTCACTTTAGTATTTATAGCCTTATTGGTATTTGCTATTGCATATAGATTTTATGGGATTTTCTTGGCCAATGAAGTGTTAAAGCTCAATGCTGCAAACGTAACCCCTGCAATAGAATTTTCAGATGGAAAAGATTATGTGGCCACCAATAAGAATGTATTGTTTGGTCATCATTTTGCAGCCATTGCAGCCGCCGGACCTTTGGTAGGTCCGGTGCTGGCAGCCCAGTTTGGCTACCTGCCAGGAGCGCTATGGATTTTGATAGGCTGCGTATTGGGAGGCGGGGTGCACGATATGGTGGTACTCTTTGCATCAGTAAGACATAAAGGAGAAAGCCTGGCTACCATAGCAGGTAAGGAAATAGGAAGAGGCACAGGTTTAATTGCAGGATTAGCCATCCTTTTTATCCTTATCCTTACCTTGGCTGGCCTTTCCTTAGCTTGTATCAGCGCGATGCATGAAGCTTCCTGGTCTTTGTTTACTGTAATTGCAACCATGCCCATTGCCGTAATTATGGGATTAATTATGCGCTACCGGAAAGACAGCATTACCTTTGCAAGTATTCTCGGGGGGATTATGCTGATTGCATCGATAGTGGGAGGTCATGAGCTGATGCAGATCCATGCCATTAGCAACATTTTTCACTGGAAGATCGAAACCATATCTATAGCAATAACCGTATATGGCTTTTTAGCATCAGTATTACCTGTTTGGTTATTGTTGGTTCCAAGAGATTACCTCTCTACCTATTTAAAGATAGGCACTATCCTTATGCTCACCATAGGAGTGATATTTGTACATCCAACACTGCAAATGCCTGCACTTACACAATTTGTGAGCGGTGGCGGTCCGGTTATTGGTGGTCCTGTCTTGCCTTTTATTTTTATCGTAATTGCCTGCGGAGCGATCTCGGGTTTTCACGCCATTATTGCCACGGGAACAACTCCAAAAATGCTGACTAACGAAAAGGAAATCCTATTTGTTGGCTACGGTGCCATGCTGGTTGAAGGCTTTGTAGCATTGATGGCCTTGATAGCAGCCTGTACTTTAATTCCTGGAGATTATTTCGCCATCAATACCCCAAAAGAGATGTATGAAAGCTTTATTGCGCAAAACCCAGGTTTAAAGGCAGTAGACTTAGCCCATTTTAGTGAAAAGATAGGGGTAGAGCTGCAGGGAAGGACTGGCGGGGCAGTATCCCTGGCAGTGGGTATGGCACATATATTTAATAAAATACCTTATATGGATGATGTGATGGCTTACTGGTACAACTTCGCCATCATGTTTGAAGCCGTATTCATTCTAACAGCTATTGATGCAGGCACACGGGTAGGCAGGTTCTTCTTACAGGAGATGATAGGAAGGGTAATCCCCAAATTCAAGGAGAAGAATTGGATGCCGGGGATTATCATCAGCAGTTTGCTGTTCACCTTTTCTTGGGGCTACCTGGTGTATACAGGGAACGTAAGCAGTATTTGGCCATTGTTTGGGATCAGCAACCAATTGCTGGCAGCTTGTGGACTGATTATTTGTACCACCATGCTTATCCGTATGAACAGAAAGAAGTATGCCCTTTGTGCTGCTATACCTGGGGTGTTCATGGCGCTCATCACATTTTGGGCAGGTTACGAGCAGGTGGTGAATATGTACATGCCCAAAGGCAAATATTTACTGGCTTTCCTCGCCTGCATAGCCATGGTACTGATGTTCATCGTATTTGTGAACACCTTTAAAAGATGGTATCAATTGTCGAGAATGAAAGCAGATAAGGTAGATTATTATGGAGATACGGTAAAGGAGTTGGTAGAAAGGTAAGGATGATAATAGGGATATGAAGTGATGAAGGGGGTTAAAAAACTGAAATAAACTATAAACCAAATTATAAACAATGAAAAAAAATGCACATCCTAAGCAATCTTCAATGGTAAGGTTTTTTCTGGTCGTTATTTTGACTATTCCTTTCTTAACGATCTCTTGTAAAGACAATGACGTTACGGATACCGGCTCACCGCCTTCCGAAATATCTTTACCAGCTTCAATAATTTCTATGACCACTACCTGTTTTTATGGTTCTAAAGTTGTTATTAGTGGTAGTAACTTTAGCCCGAATGCACAAGATAATACTGTTAAGTTTGGAACTACACCGGCAACAGTTACCGCGGCAACGACCACCTCCTTAACGGTAACTACGCCTGATTTGGGTAGTGCAACTTCTGCTGATGTTACTGTTACCAGGCTCGGGACTGTTTCGAATACCAAGAGTATTGCTATCGATACCGACCAAAACAAGATTGCGACATATAACTGGACTACGAATACGATCAAATCAGGGGTTACTTATAAAACCGGTGAGTTCAGCTTGTTTGGTGGAACACTGCGAAGAGTATATATTTTGGATGTTACGCTTAATGCATCCAATGTCTTGGGGATAGGTTTTACTACAACAGATGTCAATACGGTGACCATGTGTAAGAACTACAATGCTACGGCCGGTGTGAATGCTGGATATTTTCC
>Ga0307515_10014596_pt1 | contig 14542 bp, 12 predicted proteins | sample 17_EM_MG_FD_194513 | JGI IMG/M metagenome (GOLD analysis project Ga0307515, IMG submission 194513) | Populus trichocarpa ectomycorrhiza microbial communities from riparian zone in the Pacific Northwest, United States - 17_EM | ecosystem: Host-associated > Plants > Roots > Unclassified | place... | reverse complement strand
GCCGACGCACATCGACCCGCGCCCGCCGGTCGAGCAGGGCACGCCGACCGAGCTGTCGGCGCGGCCCGAGCGCAGCGAGCCGATCCGGGTATTCTCGATGAAGGACCGGACCGAGAGCGCGAGGCCGCGGAGCGAGCCGCGGGTCCCGCTGCACGTCCAGCTGCGATCGATGGCCGAGGTCGCGGGCCTCCAGGAGCCGCGGAACGCCCTCGGTCACCTCGCGCCGCCGCGCGATCCCCGCGAGGTCCGGGCGCGGCGCCGCCGCGACAACGTCGTCTGGGCGTGCGTCGCGATCATCCTGGCCTGCGCGATCTCGCTCGCGATCTGGTTCATCGCCGGCCGGTAGCGCCGGCGAGGGTCAGGCGGCGCGCCGGCGGCGTCGCCTGAACGCCTGGAGCCAGAGCAGCCAGCCGACGGCCGCGGCCACGGTGGTGACCGCGGCGGTCATCACCAGGAACCGCCCGGTGATCACGCCTTCGCGGCGGAGGAACACCTCGTAGGCGCGGACCTCGAGCGCGAGGTCGGCATGCAGCTCCGCCGCCCAGGGCGCGCCGGGCGAGGTGAATGCCGGCAGGTCGTGCAGCTTGCCCTCGAGCGTCAGGTCGTCGTCGCCCTTGTCGGGGGAGTCGTGGGCGTCGGACACGACCGGCAGCAGGTGATCGCCGAGCCAGCAGAACGTCACCCGCTGTTTCACCTTGCGGCCCTGGAGGACCTCCCAGCCGCGGTCTTCGACGCGGTCGCAGCGCACGATCACGCGTTCGCCGACCGGCGGGTGGAGCGAGCCGAGCGCACGGGCGTCGACCAGGCGCTGCGACACGCGGGTGTAGATCTGGAAGCACGCCAGGCCGGTCACGCCGACCAGCGCGACGAGGTGCAGCCAGGGATCCTGGAACCACGGCGACGGGCGCTGGCGCCGCCGGGCCAGGGTCGCGGCCGCGTGGGCCTGGGCGGCGGCGGCGATCTCGGCTCCGAACCCGGAGGTGCCGGCGCCGCCCTCGCGGTACGGCCCGCCCGGCGCGCCGGCCGCGTCGAACGTGTTCGCGAGCAAGCGGTCCGCGGCGGCCCGGGCGTCGGCGTGGTCCACGCCGCTGACCCGCAGGATGCCGTACGCGACGATCGCCTCGTCGCGGTCGCGGGCGCCGAACCGCGCCACGTCGTCGGGCGGGCGCGCGTCGTCGCGCTCGGCCAGCCGCGCCCCGAGCGTGCGCGACAGGTGCTCGCGCACGTCGTCGGTCAGCCACGCCGGGTCGCAGCGGTTGCCGAGCGCGACGCGATCGAAGTCGCTGCGCTGCAGGGCGCGCGCTCCCCGGCGCGATCGCCAGGTCCAGCTCCACGCGCTCAGCGCGGCGAGCGCGAGGGCGATCGCGGTGGTGACGATCGACGGCGCCAGGAACACCAGCGCGGCGAGCGCGGCCACCCAGGTCCGCAGGTAGGTCGCCAGCACGCTCCGCCAGTGCAGCTTGATCGGGAAGCCGAAGTGGGCGCCGCCCCCGGCCTCCCCGGTGACCCAGTACGAGCCGATCGGGAACAGCGGGACGTAGGACAGGTGCGCGAACTCGGTCTCCGCGTGCTCGCCGCCGTGCGCCCGCACGCGGCCGTAGCGCGCATGTCCACTGATCACGACCGACATGCCCCCCTGGGTATCATGGCCGCCGGAGGCCGGGACAGTGGGATCGTGCCCGCGGCTTCGCGATCCACGGCCTTGCCGCGGCTTGCCGGGCGCGCCCGGGTTGGGTACAAGAGCGGCGGACGGCAAAGATGATCCCTCGTTACAGTCGACCCGAGCTCGCCGCGCTGTGGGACGACAAGCATCGCTTCGAGCTGTGGCTCGGTGTCGAGCTGGCCGCGTGCCGGGCGATGGAGCGGGCGGGCAGCGTCCCCGGGGGCACGGCCGACCAGGTCGCCGCCGCGGCCGCGGGCAAGCTCGATCCGGTGCGGATCCTCGAGATCGAGGCCACCACGCGCCACGACGTGATCGCGTTCCTGACCCACGTCGAGGAGCTCGCCGGCGAGCCCGCGCGCTGGCTCCACCTCGGGATGACGTCGTCCGATGTGCTCGACACCGCGCTCGCGCTCCAGACCGGGCGCGCGCTCGACCACGTGCTCGACGCGATCGGCAAGCTCCAGGCCGCGCTCGCCCGGCGCGCTCGCGAGCACGCCGCCACGCCGATGATCGGCCGGTCGCACGGCATCCACGCCGAGCCGGTCACCGCCGGCCTGACGTTCGCGCGGTGGTACGCCGAGGTCGCGCGCGCCGCCGAGCGCGTCGCCCGCGCGGCGCGCGGCATCGCGGTCGGCAAGATCGCCGGCGCGGTCGGCGTGTACGGCAACCTCGATCCCGAGATCGAGGCCGAGGCGCTCGACGAGCTCGGCCTGGTGCCCGAGACCGTGGCGACCCAGATCGTGGCCCGCGACCGCCACGCCGAGGTGCTGTGCGCGCTCGCCCTGCTCGGCACCGCGATCGAGCAGATCGCGCTGGGCGTGCGGCACTGGCAGCGCACCGAGGTCGGCGAGGCCGAGGAGGGGTTCGGCGCCGGGCAGAAGGGCAGCTCGGCGATGCCCCACAAGAAGAACCCGATCCTGAGCGAGAACCTGTGTGGCCTTGCGCGCCTCTTGCGGTCGTACGCCCAGGCCGGGCTCGAGGACGTCGCCCTGTGGCACGAGCGCGACATCTCGCACTCGAGCGTCGAGCGCGTCGCGCTGCCCGATGCCACGATCCTCGCCGACTTCATGGCCGCGCGCGCGACCTCGCTGGTCGAGGGCCTGGTGGTCCACCCCAGCCGGATGCGCGCCAACCTCGATCGCACCGGCGGGCTGTACTTCTCCGAGGCCGTGCTGCTCGCGCTGGTCCGGACCGGCCTGCCGCGCCAGGCGGCCTACGCGCTGGTCCAGCGCGCGGCGCTCGCCGCGATCCACGAGGCCGCGACGGCGGGGCAGGTCGGCGCCCGGCCGGGCCGGTTCCGCGAGCTGCTCGGCGCCGATCCGGAGATCGCGGAGCGGCTGGGCACCGCCGAGCTCGACGCGCTGTTCGATCTCGAGCACCACCTGCGGCACGCCCCGGCGATCCTCGAGCGCGCGCTCGGGAGCCTGACGTGAGCGACGCGAGCGACGCGACGAACGGCCCCGATGGCCGCGCCGCGCCGGACGCCCTCGACGCTGCGCTCCGCGCCCAGCTCGGCCGCACGCTCGAGGCCACGCCGTTTCGCACCGTCCGCGGCCAGGCCCTGGAGCGCTACGACGGCAAGGTCCGCGACTGCTTCATCGATCGCGCGCGCCGCGAGCGCATCATCATCGTCACCGATCGGCTGAGCGCGTTCGACGCGGTGGTCGGCACGATCCCGTTCAAGGGCCAGGTCCTGAACCAGCTCGCGCAGTTCTGGTTCGAGCACACGGCCGCGATCGCGCCCAACCACATGCTCGAGGTCCCGGATCCGAACGTGATGATCGCGCGCGAGTGCGAGCCGCTCCCCGTCGAGCTGGTCATGCGCGCGTACCTCACCGGCGTGACCTCGACGTCGATCTGGAAGGCCTACGAGGCCGGCGCGCGGACGTTCTGCGGGCACGAGCTGCCCGACGGGATGCGCAAGAACCAGCCGCTGTCCGCGCCGATCCTGACGCCATCGACCAAGGCCGCCAAGGGCGATCACGACGTCTCGGTGTCGCGCGACGAGCTGCTGGCGATGGGCCGGATCAGCCCCGAGCTGTTCGACCGCGCGGCCGAGCTCGCCGCGGCGCTGTTCGCCGCCGGCCAGCGCCACGCCGCGAGCCGCGGCCTGATCCTCGCCGACACCAAGTACGAGATCGGTATCGATCGCAGCCGGCCGGCGGGCGACCAGCTCGTGCTGATCGACGAGATCCACACGCCCGACTCGTCGCGCTACTGGCACGCCGACGACTACGAGGCGCGGTTCGCCCGCGGCGACGAGCCGCGCAGCCTCGACAAGGAGTACGTCCGGCGCTGGCTCGCGGGCGAAGCGAAGTGGTCGGGCGATGGCCCGCCGCCGGTGATGCCCGACGACATCCGCGTCGAGGCCGCGCGGCGCTACATCGCCTCGTACGAGATCGTCACCGGCCGCCGGTTCGTCCCCGATCCGCGCGATCCGGTGCCGCGGATCGCCGCGGCGCTCCGCGCGGCGTGACGCGCGGCCGCCGCCGCGTCACTTGCAGATGTCGAGCTCGCGCGGCAGATCGTTGTCGTTGCCGAACGTGGTGACGCAGGTCTTGCCGGTCGCGCACGTCGCGGCGCCGCCGCGGTGGCACAGCTCCTGGTTCACCGGCGCGGCACCGCAGGCCGACGCCTGACACGCAAGCGTGTAGCCGACCGCGGTGTTGTCGCCGTCCAGGATCGCGTGCGCGCAGCAGTGCTGTCCGGCCGCGCAGTCCTCGGGGCCGTCGCACGTGATCGTGCCCCACACGCAGGCCTCGGTGGTGCAGCTGCCGTTGTGCTGCGAGCTGTAGTTGGTGAAGCAGCAGTGGATCGGCAGCGTGCACACCGCGCGGGGATCGACGTCGGCGTAGCACCCGACCGAGCCGCCGGGCAGCGCAGCGTCGTTGCCCGGCGAGCCGCCCGCGTCCAGCGACGAGGCATCGAGCGATGAGGCGTCGCGCGGCGAGGCATCGCGCATCGACGAGGCGTCGGCACCGGCGTCGCGGTGCTTCGGGCCCGCGGGGTCGCCGTGCGCGTCGGGCATCTCGGGGTCGGTTGCGTCTCTGGTAGCAGGACTGGTGTCGTCACCTCCGCCGTCGTTATCCGACGTGCCGTGCGAGGCCGGGTTGCATGCTCCGAGCGCCAGCGCGAGTGCCAGCACACGGAAGGATAGTAATCGCGGGTCGGATTTCACGTTTGGACCGGAGGGCATCTGGTGCAAGGGGCGAACCCTTTCACGACGCGGCTGCGAGTCCGATGATCGTACATCGCGATGCGATGAATGCACGCGTCTTTCGACGGAGAACCGCGATCAGATCGCGTTTGCGTCCCACCCGAGAACACCTGGGCCCTGAACCACGCGGCGTCCGGGTGGACGGAATCTCTGCGCGTTGGTGGGAGCCGCACTCCGGTGAGATGGTCCGGATGTGCGGCGGCTTTCACGAAGCGGATATCTCGGCACACGATCGAGTGTGTGAGGCGCCTATCTCGGCACACGATGGAGTGCATGCGCGCGCAGTGATCGCGCAGCGATCGTTCAGTGGTCAGCGTTGCGTCAGCGCTGCGATCGATCGGCGGCGGCGCGGCGACGACCGCGCGACACGGCGATCACCGCGAACCCGATCAGCGTCACCGCGCCGAGCCCGAACACCGCGTCGCGCGCGATATCGATCCATCGCACGCGCGCGCTGGTCAGCTGCGGCGCGGCGGTCAGCGTGAGCGTCGCCGTCCTCGCCGGCACCGCGATCCGCACCAGGTCGCCAGCGGCGACCGCGAGCTGGCTGACGAGGTGGATCGACGGGCCGGACTCGGCGAGCGTGGCGTCGACGGCGTGGTCCGCGAGCCGCCGGCGGATCGCCGCGAGATCGACCGGGACCGACAGCACGAACATCCCGGCCTTGGTCGCGTCGTAGCCGGCGCCGTCCTTGAGCCGCTCGACGTGAGCACCGACCACCACGCGCAGGTTGTTGCCGTCGAGCTGGACCAGGGTGACCGCGCGATCGCGGATCTTGGGCAGCGCCGGCGCGGCGGCGGGGATCCGGATCAGCGGCTCGAGCGCCCCGTCGTGGATCTGGTGGAGCTCGACGATCTCACCCGGCGCCAGCCCGAGCTCGAGCTCGCTGTGCATCACGTCGGCCACGGTCGCGGCATCGGTCAGCACCGCGGCGCGCACCATCGCGGTGCTCGCGACGCCGTCGGCGCGCCGGTGCGCCGCGCCGGCCGCGGCATCGACCGCGTGCCCGATCTCGCTGGCCTCGCGCTCGAGCGCCTGCATCGTCGCGGGCGAGACCGCGTGCGTGGTCTGCCCGAACGCGGTGATCACCGCGGCCACCGCGAACGCCAGCCCCGCGCCGATCAGCCACAGCACGCTCGGTCGCCTCCGCCCGTCCACGACCCGAGCCAGGATCTCGGTGTGCTCTTCCTCGCAGAGATCCTGCATGCCGTACCTGTGGGTGCCGTGGTCAACGGTAAACGTACGATATGGTGAACGTCAATCGCACATGATCGGAGGCGGGCGTTTTGCCGGGTTTCGCAGCGCGCGCCGTTTCCGTCCCGGCATCGCACTCCCGTCCGGGATCGCGCGCGCGGATCATTCCATCGGAAGGGCTTGCAACGAGGCGTCCCTCATGGTGTTTCTTGCGTCGAAAGGCCCTCGTTTGTCTCCTCGTTTTTCTCCTCGTTTGGCCCGTCCAGGGTCGTCGTGCTGATCGTCCCCGGCCGCGCGGCCCTCAGCGTGGCCCGGCAGGCGCGCGCCCTCGCGAAAGGCCGGGCGGTGTGTTCAGGCCTGCGCGGGCTGGCGGCCCAGTGGGTCCACCTCGTGGTCACGTCCCGGCCGCTCACCGCCGCCGAGGCGGCGCAGCTCGACGAGATGCTCGCGTACGGCCCGGTGGATGACGGGCTGGCGGTCAGTCCGGCGAGCTCGGTCGAGACCCTGACGTTCCACGTCGCGCCGCGGCTCGGCACGACCTCGCCGTGGTCGTCGAAGGCCACCGACATCGCCCATGTCTGCGGGTTGACCGCGATCGATCGGATCGAGCGCTGCATCGCCTACGCCGCGATCGGCACCGGGCTGTCGGTGCACGCGCTCGGCGCCGCGCTCGCGGACCGGATGACCGAGAGCGTGATCGTGCACGAGGCCGAGCTCGCCGGCGTGGTCGCGCACGGCGGCGCGCCGCGGCCGCTCGGCACGGTTGCGCTCGGCGCCGACCCGCGCGCCACGCTGCGCGGCGCGAGCGACCGGCTCGGCCTGGCCCTGGCCGACGACGAGATCGCGTACCTGGTCGAGCGCTACCGCGAGCTCGGCCGCGATCCGACCGACGTCGAGCTGATGATGTTCGCGCAGGCCAACAGCGAGCACTGCCGACACAAGATCTTCAACGCCGAGCTCCACCTCGCGGGCGTGCGCCAGCCGCTGTCGCTGTTCCAGCTGATCAAGCGATCGACCGAGCGCGCGCCCGACGGCGTGCTGTCGGCTTACAAGGACAACGCCGCGGTGGTCGAGGGCGTGGTCGCCGAGCGGCTGTTCCCCGGCCCCGACGGGGTCTATCGCGGGCATCGCGAGTCGTCGCACATCCTCGGCAAGGTCGAGACCCACAACCACCCGACGGCGATCTCGCCGTTCCCGGGCGCGGCGACCGGCTCGGGCGGCGAGATCCGCGACGAGGGCGCGACCGGGCGCGGCGCCAAGCCCAAGGCCGGCCTGGTCGGCTTCACGGTCTCCGACCTGCGGCTGCCGGGCGCGCTGGAGCCGTGGGAGCCGCCGGCCGAGCGCTGGATCGGCTCGCCGGCGCGGATCGCGACCGCGCTCGAGATCATGACCGACGGTCCACTCGGCGGCGCCGCGTTCAACAACGAGTTCGGCCGCCCCGCCGTGCTCGGCTACTTCCGCACGTTCGAGCACGCCGAGGTCGATGGCGCCGGCGGCGCGATCTCCCGCGGCTACCACAAGCCGGTGATGCTCGCCGGCGGGATCGGCGCGATCCGCCCCGGCCACGTCGCCAAGGCGCCGATCCCGGCAGGCGCGGCGCTGATCGTGCTCGGCGGTCCGGCGTTCCTGATCGGCCTGGGCGGCGGCGCCGCGTCGTCGCTCGCGCAGGGCGCGTCGGCCGCGGACCTCGACTTCGCGTCGGTCCAGCGCGACAACGCCGAGATCCAGCGCCGCTGCCAGGAGGTGATCGATCGCTGCTGGGCGATGGGCGACGCCAACCCGATCCTGTCGATCCACGACGTCGGCGCCGGCGGGCTGTCGAACGCGCTACCGGAGCTGGTGCACGACGCCGGGCTCGGCGCGCGGCTCGAGCTGCGCGCGATCCCGACCGGCGAGCCCGACCTGTCGCCGCTCGAGCTGTGGTGCAACGAGGCCCAGGAGCGCTACGTCATGGCGGTCGCGCCCGAGCGGGTCGGCGAGCTCGCGGCGCTGTGCGCCCGGGAGCGCGCGCCGTGGGCGCAGGTCGGCGTCGCCGCGGCGGACGGCCGGCTGGTGGTCAGCGACGCCCGCGCTCCGGGGCAGCCGCCGATCGATCTGCCGCTCGAGATCGTGCTCGGCAAGCCGCCGCGCATGGTGCGCCGGGCCGAGCCGGTCGCGCCGCACCCCGCCGCGCTCGGTCTTCTCGATCTGGGTGGCGCCAGCGTCGCCGAGGCGCTCGACCGCGTGCTCGGCCTGCCCACCGTCGCCGACAAGAGCTTCCTGGTGACGATCGGCGATCGCACGGTCGGCGGCATGATCGCGCGCGATCCGATGATCGGTCGGTTCCAGGTCCCGGTCGCCGATTGCGCGCTCACCCTCGCGGGCTTCGACACCACCGCCGGCGAGGTCATGGCGCTCGGCGAGCGGCCGCCGATCGCGCTGCTCGATGCCGCCGCCGCGTCGCGCATGGCGATCGGCGAGGCGATCACCAACCTCGCCGCCGCGCCGATCGGCCCGCTCGGCCGGATCAAGCTGTCGTGCAACTGGATGGCGGCGGCCGGGCACCCCGGCGAGGACGCCCGGCTGCACGCCGCGGTGCAGGCGGCGAGCGACTGCGCGGTCGCGCTCGGCGTCGCGATCCCGGTGGGCAAGGACTCGATGGCGATGCGCACGGTGTGGAGCGCGCCGCAGCCCGGCGGCGGTGCCGGCGGCCCGGGCGACGCGGCCGCGACCCGCACCGTGGTGTCGCCGGTCACCCTCGTGGTCACGGCGTTCGGCCCGGTCAACGACGTCCGGCTCGCGGTGACGCCCGAGCTGCGCGGCGGCGGCCGGGTGCTGCTGCTGATCGATCTCGGCGGCGGCCGGCACCGGCTCGGCGGCTCGTGCCTGGCGCAGGTGTTCGGCCAGCTCGGCGACGCGCCGCCCGATCTCGACGATCCGCACCGGCTCGGCCGCTGCTACGGCGAGCTGCAGGAGCTGGTCGCCGAGCGCAGGCTCGCCGCGTACCACGATCGCTCCGACGGCGGCCTGGTCGTCGCCGCGCTCGAGATGGCGTTCGCCGCCGGCCTGGGCCTCGAGCTCGACACCACGGGCGTGGCGGCCGATCCGTTCGCGGCGCTGTTCAGCGAGGAGCTCGGCGCGATCGTCGAGGTCGCCGACGCCGACGCCGATCACGTGCGCACCCGGCTGACCGCGGCCGGTGCGATCGTCCACGCGATCGGACGCGCGGTCGCCGGCGACCGGATCGCGATCTCGCACGCCGGCCGGCGCGTGGTCGACGCCGCGCGCGGCGAGCTGCGCGCGCGCTGGTCGCACGTCAGCCACCAGATCGCGCGGCGGCGCGACGACCCGGCGTGCGCGGACGAGGAGCACGCGGCGCGGCTCGATCCGGACGCGCCCGGGCTGTCCGCCGAGCTCACGTTCGCGATCGCAACCCCCGGCAGCCCGGGCGCGCCGATGATCGCCACCGGCGCGCGCCCGCGGGTCGCGATCCTGCGCGAGCAGGGCGTCAACGGCCAGATCGAGATGGCGGCCGCGTTCCTCCGCGCCGGGTTCGAGGCGATCGACGTCCACATGACCGACCTCGTCGCGGGGCGCGCCGACCTGTCCGATTGCCGCGGCGCGGTCGCGTGCGGCGGGTTCTCGTTCGGCGACGTGTTCGGTGCCGGTCGCGGCTGGGCGGCGACGTTCCGCCACAACGCCCGCGCCCGCGACGCGCTCGCCCGGTTCACCGCGCGCGGTGACACGTTCCTGCTCGGCGTGTGCAACGGCTGCCAGGCGCTCGCCGATCTCGCCGATCAGCTCCCCGGTGCCGCCGGCTGGCCGCGGTTCGTGCGCAACCGCTCCGAGCAGTTCGAGGCCCGGCTCTCGCTGCTGCGCATCGAGCCCGGCCCGTCGATCCTGCTGCGCGGCATGGCGGGCTCGCGGATCCCGGTCGCGGTCGCCCACGGCGAGGGCAGGGCGGAGCTCGACGCCGGCCAGCTCGCCGCGCTCGAGCGCACTGGCCTGATCGCGGCGCGGTTCGTCGACGGGCACGGCGCGGTCGCGACCCGGTACCCCGCGAACCCGAACGGCTCGCCCGGCGGTATCGCCGCGCTGACCAGCGCCGACGGCCGGATCACGATCTTGATGCCGCACCCCGAGCGCGTGTTCCGCGCCGCGCAGCTGTCGTGGCATCCGCCGGAGTGGAGCGATCGGGGCGACGACAGCCCGTGGATGCAGATGTTCTACAACGCGCGCGCCTGGGTCGACTGAGCCGGCGCCGCGATCAGATCCAAGGCAGCGCGATCGCGATCACGCAGCTCACCAGCAGCGCGGCGTGGATCCAGCGGCGCATCTGCCGGGGCCGGTGCCGGCCGGTCAGCGCGACCAGCACCGCCGCGGCGCGGCGCATCGAGAGCAGGCTCGGCACCATGGCGACCAGCGTCAGCAACGCGATGATCCGCGAGTCGAGCTCGCCCTCGAGGAACGCGCGCGGCCACACCGTGGGTAGCAGGAACAGCTCGGCGATCACGATCACCGCGATCGCCCAGCGGTGACCGGCGAACTGCGCGGTCGCGGCGATCGCGAGCACCGCCGCCACCTCGGAGCCGTGCCACGCGCTCTGCGCCAGCGGCAGCGCGAGCAGCGCGCCGACCATCGCGGTCGCCGCGAGCCATGCGTCGCGTCGGTGCCGGCGCCGACGTGCCAGGGCACGACGCTCGGTTCGTGCCTGGGGTAGCGCAGAGCTCAGAACCTCGTCGCTGTGAGATCTGGGGTCCATGACACCTACCTCGGCTGAACAACAGCACCGTCAAGTAGTGGCCGAATGAGACCACTACTACGACTCTGCCCGACGCGCATTACTTCATGCGAGTTACGTCTGGCAGCATCTGCTCACCGGCGATGATCCCCGACGAGGACCGGACTTCGCTATGTGGCCAGGAGTCCGACCTGCGACGACGCAGCTGTACCGGTGGGGACCGAGGGTTACCGTGACTCTACATCTGGGTCGGCTCACGCAGCTCAGAGCAGCGGCAGCAGCACGGCGACCACGGCGAGCCCGATCAGACCGAGGCGCATGCGGTGGTAGGTCCGCTCCGTGCCCCCGCGCCCGGTCACCCCGACCAGGGCCACGGCGGCGCGCGGCATCGCCAGCACGCCGGGCACGATCGCGGTCAGCGTCGCGAGCGAGATCAGCCGGGAGATCCACCCCGGCTCGAGCACGGCGCGCGGCCACACGGTGGGCAAGAGGCAGAGTTCGGCGATCACGATCGCGGCGATCGCCCAGCGCTGACCGGCGAGCAGCGCGATCGCGGACACCGCGAGGATCGCAGCGAACTCGGGTGCATGCCACGCGCCCGGCGCGAGCGGGAGCGCCAGCCCGGCGCCGGCGAGGCCGCTCAGCGCGAGCCAACCCTCTCGGCGATGTTCGCACGGCCAGCCCATTCACGTCATTGTAAGCGGGCGGCGACAATTGTCGATACAATTGTATCTCTCTTAATACAATTGCCCGGTCGCCGAGGCGGACCGGCGGCTCACTTGGCGGCGAGCACGTCGACCTTGCGGATATCGGGCGGCGACGACAGCAGCTCGTCGGCCTTGCCCATCAGCGCCGCGGCGATCTGGCCCTGGAGGTGGGCCGTGCGCCCGGCCTCATCGCCGAACGCGTCGAAGATGCCGAAGCTGCTGGGGCCGGCGCGGAACGCGTACCACACGATGGTGCCGGGCTCCTTGGCGGCGAGCGCCTGGGCGCCGCGCAGGAGGTCCGCGACGGCCTCCTCCTTGCCGGGCTTGGCCTGGAGCAGTGCGAGGATTCCGAGCTTGATGGACATCGAGAGTCTCCTTTGGGGTTACGGGTGGCAGACTAGTACCGCGCCGCAGAGGTTTTGATCGGTTGGAGCGGCGGCAATTCGTCGTCCGGCAGCGTCACTTTGATCGTGCGGGGCTGACCTGGAATGCGGCTGATCAAGCCGCGCCGCTCGAGCTCGATGATCATCTGATGGACGGCGGGGGGCGTGACCAGGAAGAACCGCTGGAAATCTGCCTCGGCAGGCGGTCGTCGGTTCAGCAACGTGTAGGTGGAGATGAACGCCAGGTACTGACCCTGTCTTTCGGTGAATCGTGGGGCCGAGCTACTGGACACGGGAGCGCCGATTTGATCCAAGATTTCCATGAACATACGCTATCGCGTAACCCTGACGCCCGAAGAACGACAGCAGCTTGAGGCCCTCGTGCGCGGTGGCAAGGGCGCCGTTCGCAAGCTCAAGCGGGCGCAGATTCTGCTTGCCGCTGACGCCAGATCCACCGACGAGGACATCGCACACAACGTCGGGGTGGGGACCTCGACCGTGTACCGGACCAAGCAGCGCTTCGTCGATGAAGGCCTGGAGCGAGCACTCAACGAGGTGCCGCGGCCGGGTCCACCCCGCAAGCTCTCAGCAAGCGATGAAGCCCTGCTCGTCGCGGTGGCTTGCTCCCGTCCACCAGCCGGGCAAGCACGCTGGACCCTGGAGTTGCTGGCAGACGAGATGGTGCGTCTCACCGTGCACGAGACTCTCTCGGGCGACACCGTGGGCCGTCGGCTCGCAGAGATGGAGCTCAAGCCGTGGCGGGAGAAGATGTGGTGCATCCCGGCGGTGAACGCCGAGTACGTGGCTCGCATGGAAGACGTCCTGGAGCTCTACGACGAGGAGCCGGACCCATTGCGCCCGGTCGTATGTTTCGACGAGACACCCAGGCAATTGATCGGTGAAGCTCGCGTCCCCATTCGTGCCGAGCCCGGGAAACCCGCACGGGTCGACTACGAATACGTGCGCAACGGGACCGCCAACGTGTTCATGTTCGTCGACGTCAACCGCCCGTGGCGCCACGCCAAGGTCACGGACCAGCGTACGTGCATCGACTTCGCCGAGTGCATGCGGGATCTCGTCGATGAACACTATCCCGAAGCCGAGAAGATCCGCGTGGTGCTCGACAACCTGTCCGCGCACTCAGCCGCGGCGCTCTACCAGGCGTTTGAACCCGCGGAGGCGCGACGAATTCTCAGCCGGCTGGAATTCCACTTCACGCCGAAACACGCGAGCTGGCTCAACATGGTCGAGATCGAGATCGGCGTGATGGTCAAGCAGTGCCTCGATCGCCGGATCGCCGACAAGGCCACGCTGATCTCCGAGATCGCAGCTTGGGAGCGGCGGCGCAACGCCACGAAAGCTCGCATCAACTGGATGTTTACGGTTGACCGCGCTCGGCAGAAGATGGGGCGTGTCTATCCCCAGCCAGCCGACCGCTCGCAGCAGGCAGCCGCCTGAACCCATCAGATCCTCTGCGGCGCGGTACTAGTCCCGCGGGCGCGGCGGGACAAGGACGGCTTCGCGGCTCAGCGGTGCTGAAACACGTAGACCACGCCCAGGCCGAACCAGAACAGGCCCCACAGCCACATCGGGAGCCAGAACAGCGCCGGGCCGCGCCAGCCGATGACCTTCAGCCCGCGGAGGCGGCGGTAGCCGATATCGAGCACCATCATCAGCGGACCGCCGAGCATCATCGGCAGGCCATTGCCATGGCTTCCGAGCGTGTTCGCGATCCCGACGCCAACTCCCGCGGAGATCAGGAACACCAGGATGCCCAGCACGTTGATGACGATCATCCCGGCTATCCTGCTGGCCCCGCGCCCGGATCGCCAGCGATCGCCGAGCATCCGTCGCGAGTTGCCGCGCCCTGCCGGCCGACCGCTACTCCTCCGAGGATGACCGGCGCTTCTTGCGCGGCGGCGCTGGCGCTGGCGGCGGAGGTGGCAGCTTCGGCGGCAGGCGCGGTCGGTCGCGCGGCGCCAGACCCCAGCGCTGCGCGCGATCGGCGAACGTCGATTTCGGCATCCCGAGGTGGGTCGCCGCGGCGCGGATCGTGCCGTGCGCCGCGATCGCTTGCTCCATCGCGCCGCGCAGCACGCGCTCGTAGGGCACGAGCGGCTCGCCCTCGGGGATGTCGTCGAGCGCGCGCGACCACACCAGCCGCTGCTCGGGGAAGAAGTGCTCGGGCTTGAGCTCATCACCGCCCAGCGCGACCGCGCGGACCACCGCGTGGCGCAGCTCGCGGACGTTGCCCGGCCAGCGGCTCTCGGCGAGCGCCTTCCACGCCGCGTCCGACAGCGTCTTGGGGCCGTGCTCGGAGGCCAGCTCGGCGAGCACGCCGTTGACCAGCTCCGACAGATCGCCCATCCGCTCGCGCAGCGGCGGCAGCACCAGCACCACCGTGGCCAGGCGGTGGTAGAGGTCGAGCCGGAGCCGCGACGCGTCGGTGCCGAGGTGCGCGAGCCGGTTGGTCGCCGACACGATCCGGACGTCGACCCGGCGCTCGCTGGCGCCGCCGAGCCGGCGGACCCGACGCGACTCGAGCGCGCGCAGCAGGTGGGGCTGGAGCTCCACGGGCAGCTCGCCGATCTCGTCGAGGAACAGCGTGCCGCCGCACGCCTCCACGAAGTAGCCATCGCGGTCGGCGTGGGCGCCGGT
>Ga0307515_10014595_pt1 | contig 14543 bp, 2 predicted proteins | sample 17_EM_MG_FD_194513 | JGI IMG/M metagenome (GOLD analysis project Ga0307515, IMG submission 194513) | Populus trichocarpa ectomycorrhiza microbial communities from riparian zone in the Pacific Northwest, United States - 17_EM | ecosystem: Host-associated > Plants > Roots > Unclassified | place... | reverse complement strand
TATAGAAAAGGCATCTTAAACCTATTTGTTTTGTAAGTATAATTAAGTAGTAAGATATTAGGATTCTTCTATAAATATTTAAGAGACTCTAAATAAGCAAAGAATAAATATTTAAGGTAATTACTATTGTCTTCCTTATACGCAAAGTAGTATTTTAACTTAAGATTATCGCCTCCATATTTGTTAAAAGCCTTAAGTAATACCTATATAGGGGAGAGCCCACTAAGCAGCTGCCTTTTATTTAGCTGCTATTTGTTATAGATATCTATAAGGCTAATTATAATATTATTCTTTAGTAGATTTGTAAGTATTTTACTAGGCGTAATACTACTAGCCAATATATCAGTAATTATCTTCTTATTTCCTTAGTACGCTAGTAGTAATGCGGTAGAGCTATAAAATGCGTAAAGGCTCCGTAATTATAAGTAGGATTCTATACTTTTACCTACTACCTAATTACTATATATGTAATAGTAAGTATAAAAGGGCAGTTAGTTATATAAGAGCCAGTAAGGCGCTTCCTAGAAGTCTTTTTATAGCTTTTGCCTTTAGCATATTAGAGTCATATTTTGCGCACCGTAGGTAGTATTTACTTATTAGTTTTTAAGCGGAATCTTAACACTGCATAGCCCTGCCCTTTGGCGAACTCGTTAATATTATTAAGGGCAAAGTTTGCGCAATTATATAGCTTTAACGCAGGTAAGTTAAGAGCTATAGTAGATATAGGGCAAATATAAGGTGTTAATTTAGGTATAGACGCCTAGTGTTGTTTTCGCGATTTAGGTGTAAATAAGTTAAATATACGTAATATTTTAACCTAAAGAGGAAGAATCTAAACCTGTTTAGTGGGGGGTGTGCGCGTAGTAATTAGGGGGTGTGCAACTAGTAGCGGCCTTAATTAAAGCTAATAGATATAGCCGGAAATGGGATTAAAATAGGCGGCAGTTAATATATAGACATTATTATACCAACCGATGTCCTAGAGGGAGTCAAATTCGGCAGTAATACATGGAATAGCCGTTATAATAATAGTGCGATCCTACTGGCGTGTAAGCCCGATATGTAAGTCTAGAGTTGTATAGCGAAACTTACTAATACGAAAAATCGACAGATATATGCCAATGATAACTAGCCACTTAAGGGACTTTGACTAGGAATTCTTTTCGGCATCTTTATATTTGTCGACTGTCTTAACTAGCTAAGCCCGCTTGGCTAGGGCACCTAGAGTGCACAGAAGCCGTAAAGGACATTGTTAATTTAGGAAGAATAAGTGCTGTTTTAGATTGAGGGTTGTCTTACCACGTAGTGTTAAGTAGCTGCGAGTTTAATCTTATAAATATACCTTAATTTAGGGCACGTTTGATAACTATTATACATTAGGGGGGGGGGTAATTTAGCGCGGTTAAGACCTGGGTTAATATAAGGTTAGGGCCACCCTTACTAATGACGCGCCTAAACCTTATACGAGGTCGCGCAGCGACCACCCCTAAGTACCCTCGCACGCGATTTTAGGCGAAAAGGTATATAATTTAAGTTTGATCGGTACTTCTAGGCAGTCGCGTAATATTGCGCTAAATTTAAAACACTTGCACTATAGTAACTAAGACGCCTTAATATAGAACTATACCCTAGTGACCTATAGTCACTGCAGTCCTATATTAAGGCGTCTTAGTTACTATAGTTCTATATTAAGACGTCTTAGTTACTATAGTCCTATATTAAGGCGTCTTGGTTACTATAGTGCAGTCCTATATTAAGACGTCTTAGTTACTAGTATAGTCCTATATTAAGGCGTTTCGGTTACTATAATATAATTATATATTAAGGCATCTCGGTTACTATAGTATAGTTATATATTAAAGCGTCTTAGTTACTATAGTAAAATAACTACTAGAATCTTATTGTTAGAGAAGATATAGCTAGATTTAGAGGTTCCTACCCCCCATTTTAGGAGGTAGTTTCTCCTCGCTTAAACCTATATTTATTACCGCTTTTATAACGTACTAAGTATGCTAAGGGCGGCAGGGTCTTCCTTACTAAACTTAGAAGCGCGCTATAGCCCTATAACGTACCTCTTAAAGCCCTAAACGTCCCTTGGCGACTATTTAAGAAGCTATAAACTACCGCCTACCTAATCTTATCTCTACCTTTGTCCTTATCCTCCGCTAAAAGTATTACCCTTATATAACAAAACCTCCTTTCTGCACTACGCTCTTTTAACCCTTTTCCCGCAGTTGCTATATATGCGTTTTCCTTTGCTATTATATCGTTTACTTCTAATACTCAATTTCTAGGTTTCTACTTATGGGTTTTTTTGCCCTATTCTACTCTTAAAAACGCCTATCTCCTATAGAGCCTTTTTTAGCGTTCCTATTAATAGCAGTCGCTTTTAAGCTAGCTTTTGCGGGTAGGAAACTAGCAGCTACTAAAGTACTAAAATACCACCCGTTTAACTACTATGCCCTCTTAAAGTAAGAAATAGCGAAAATATAGATTTAGTCTTTAGCTTAGGCTTTAAACTAGGTAAGCCGTCTTATTCTAAGTCAGCTTTAAACTTAGATTTAAACTCTAACTCTAGAGCTAGGGAAAACGCCAATTCTAAAGGGGAATATTTGCGGTAGAGGATTGTATATTATAAGGATTAAGAAAGAGCAAAGTTAAAACAGAAGCCCTAGTCTACTTCTTTTATTAAGCATACGTTCTAAAATTATAAAAAGTTCGTTTATATTTAAACTAAGATTTACCTTATAATACTAACAATTTATATTTAGATTTTACCTAAAAGTTAAGTCTAACCTAACTAAGGCCCTTTATTAGTATATAGCCGACACGTTTAAAATATACCTTAAATAGCGCGTAAAGAATTCTTAAATTAAGAAGGAAAGCGCGATTAAGGTATGCTAGAGACAAATACTATGCAAATTTATAGATATAGTAGGTCATAGTATAAATAATGGCGTAGAACTTAATATATAAGATATAGGGCAATCTTTATTTTTTTTTAAAAAAAAACTTAGCTAATTTGTTATAGTAGATTCCTACCTACTTAACGCCAATATATAAGCTGGATACGTTAGAGAAAGAAAAGGATGCAATATATATATAGGACTTATATACAGTTGTTGGTGCCTATTAGATAATAGACGCGAAACCTTACTATAGTCGTTTTCGAGTGTAAATAGGAGTAATCCTCCTCCTCTTTAGTGCCACGGTAATAAGACCCTAAGCTCTTGTTAAAGGTTTAAGCATAAAAGGCTCTAATAAAGCGCTTTTATATAAATATATTACAATCCTAAAAGTTTATAATACAAAAAACTTTAATTAAACTACGACTATCGCCCTTATAAGTTATATATATATTAAGAATTCTAGAGGTATAAGTAGACGGTATATAGCAACGCCGATTAAAGATAGCGCGAATAGCGCTAATAGACCTATAATAAGAGGTTTATTTTCCGTCTTAAAAGCATCCTAGCTTTTTATATATTATCCTATCTTATAAGCCTTACTATTGCGGATAATATATTTTAACGCTGTTATACTTTACTAAAAGAGATTTTTAGACTTAAAATCCTAGTAAATAAAGAGAGTTTTAAAGTAAAGTTTAAGAAGGAGGTGGAGAAATAACCTATCTTTTAAGATATTAAGATAAGGGCTAGTTATAGGGGAGTGTCGGATATTAAAGCATTCCCTTACCAGAAATGCCGCAATTACTATATATAGTTAGGCCGAGTAGCTAGGTTTAAATAATTACTTAAACTTTACTAGCTATAATAAGCGTCTAAAAGAAAATTAAATAGTAAGTATTTAATTTAATATAGGTATATCTATTAACTAAGCTTTTTAGGCGCATTACTCTAGAAGAGCGAAATTAGATAATAGGTTATTATAGTAATACCTACTAACGGTTTTATTTACCTAATTTAATTAAGCGTGATTTCCAGCTAATCTACTTTAGGACTTTATTATAGGACGACCTTATTTAATATACCGTATAAATAGGGATCTTAAGGGATAAGTGGGCCCCTATAGGTCTAACTAATAAGCAAAAGCTTAAATTCTAGTTAGAACTTAATTATTACCCTAATATTTTATAGCTTTATAAGAAATAAGAGCGATATAAGTAAAAGATTAGGAACTAGGGATATTACCCTATTACTGCTGTAAAGGGAATAAAATAATATAACTATTATAACAAAGCTAAATATAAACTTAATAGTATTATAAACGTTCTATGTAAATAAAAAGAGGACTAGGTTATTCTCAATTTTTATAACGCCATTAATAATTACAATATTAAAAAACAGCTTAATGGTAGTGTTAGGACGAATATTTTTACTCGTTTAGCTATATAGTATAAATTTTGCAAACGTGCTGCTATTGCTAAACTACTATTTTAGCCGCTAAATAAACTTAAAGAAGGGCATGCTATAAAACTCCGTATAAAGTTTATCCGCAATCTTATTAAATATTATAATTAATAAGAGAGCCGGTAGAATAGGATCCTAAGCAAGGTTATTAGATTTTAATTTAGGTTTAAAGTAGACTAAAGTATAATAGGCGTAAAAAGAGGTGTAAGTAATACTAATATTAGTACCTATTAATAGGTAAAGCAGCAAAAAGAATAGATTAGCTTAAACTTCTAATCTAAAGAGCTTGCCGTCGTCCCTATATAGAATGCCATAAAATATATAGGAGGGTACGACCTCTCTAAGATGGGAAAGTCACAGTGCTATTAGTCTATTTGTTGGTTGGTTAATTAGTCTATATTACAGGACACCCCTATAATACCTTGCACACGTCTACCTGTTTTTACTAACTTAATAATTAGAGACTAACCGTGAAATGGCAATCTAATGGCAATCTATAGCATTCTGCTATATTCTGCTAAGTTCTGCCAGGACTACAACCTAAACCCTATTCTGCCCTATATATATATTAACTAAGCAACTAAGTCAATAATATATGCCCTTTCTTCCCGTTTTCCTATCTTCCTTTCTTACGCAACGTTTTAATCTTATTATACAGTTTATATACATAGCTTAATAATATTTACTTTGCTATATATTATCGTTGCTTATACTTACTTTGTAACACTATATTACGTTAAACCTATATTACCTTGCCCTGCCTAATATGCAGAACAACCTAAAAGCCCCTATATTTACAACTAATTTATATAATATATTTACCGAATAAATAAAGGGCCTGCAATAGACCTTTATAGATGCCCTTGCTTAATAAAAGGCTTAACACTAAGAAATAATTGGATCCCTAAGAAAAGAAACTAAAGAGATCCGCCGTAACCCACTATCTGCTATACTGTCGCCCCCACCCATTCCTACTAGTGTTAACCTATAAGTACTAGATAGAGAAGACGTGTCTAAGACTAGCTCCTTAACCCTAAATTTGCTAATTAGTGCCCCCGCAAAGAAGCTAACTAAATATCTCCCTAATCCTCCCGCCTATTTAGGTAAGAGGAGAAAACTACGCTCCTTTCTTAACTAACTTAAAAATAAGCTAAACGGTAATATTAATTGCTACCCTACCCCTAATAGTTAACTACGTTATGATATAAGCCGTCTAACGGGAGACGCCGCAGAAACTATATACCCGTTTTAGTTAAACACTATAAAAGAACTAGTTACTATACTAGAAGCATCTTATGGCGACCTTAACTAAATTATAATAGTATAAAGGAAACTAAATAAGATGACATATAGCTCTAAGAGCTTCCTATTATACTTTACTAAGTTCCACCGCTATACTAAAGAGACTAGATAAAACAAACCCGCCTTAATTAATTGCCTAGTGGAATCCTTAAACTCTAAACTAAAGGCTTCCCTTATAGGAGTTAAACTGCTAGATACCCTTACTGCCTACGCTAATGTTATTAACGGCCTATATAACGATATACTACGCCTTACCCCAAAATATATACTTTAATACTCTACCCCCTATAGTCCGTTAGGGCCAGCGGTGTCGTTAACGGTTTTTACGGCTATCTGTAAAGCCAGTTCCTTTTAGATGTCCTTACAATCGTCTATAATAATCTAGTAGGCTCTCCGTAAAGCTAGGTAAGCTCATTTAATAAGCCTAACAGACTAGTACGCCTTAACTGGAATGGCTTTTATTAAAATAGCTATAGCCGTAGTATACTATTAGAATTCCTTACTAATGAAGTTCCTACCGGCGTTGTAGGTAATATACTTAGGAGGTCTAAGGTATATATTAATTTAGTAGGTCCGTAAAATATCCTAAGTATATTTTATGGATATATTTTGCAACTAATGGGTAGCTTAATAGTGGGTTGCCTTATTAATTATATGTAATACTGCCGTTTAAGACCCGCAAGGACCTAGACGCTATAAATATTAACGCTAAAACCCTCTCTTACGCCCTAAAAGGATCTGCTAAACGTAAACAACGTATTAAACACGGCCTTTGTTTTAAGTGTAAAAGCAATACTTATATCTTAAGTTACTGCTCTATCCCCCTACCTAAAATAAATATTTAAATAACTAGTATAGGCGGTGTACTACTGTCCTAATTATATAAAAGGATAACTAGTATAAGCAACTAATTGCCTTAACTAAGCTCTGTTTACTGACCCCAATTATTATCCAACTCTAATACGTTATATAATAAGCACTACTTATAAGGACAAGACTACAACTAATACGCTATAAAAACTCCGTCCCGATCGCCTCTAAAAGGAAGGTCCTAAAGCTAAGTCGCTCTCTAGGACGGCTTTGCCTTAAGATCTTGTTAAATGCTTTAGATGTTATAAACTCTAACTTTTAGGATTATAGCATAACCGTTAACTACCGCCTATAGCAGAATAATTAATAGGTTAGTGCTTAAGTTTTAATTAATATAGGAGCCAGTGGCATAGGATTTATTAATAAGATCTTTATATAAGATAATAGTTTTACCCTAACCCCCCTTAACCAGCACATTGACGTATTTAGATTTGATGGTAAACGTACTATCTTAAGCCGTATTACCTATGTAGTATTCCTAAGACTCCGATACCTAAATTATAAAGAACTAATTAGGCTTTTTGTTACCATCCTAGGTTACTTAGTAATCCTTAGACAACCCTAGATAAAGCTATATAAGGTAACTATTAATTAGAATAACCTTAAGCTTCTATTTACTGCCCCCCGTTATAAGTAGAAGTGCCTTATAACTTACTGCTTAAACCTAGAACTAAAATCCGAAAAATCCACTAAGATCTACTAGCCTAAGAATTCTACCAAATTTTACTAATATAAGACTTCTACTAATATCTATTAAGGATCCGAAAATTCTACTAAACCCCACGAACAGACCCTAAGTACTATACCACCCCGCGCTAAGTAAAAGCTTAAGCTTATTATACGAAAGTACTAGAAGGACTAGTACTCTACTATAAAAAGTATACTTAAAGAACCCGAACCTAAACCTAATACTAACTTTATACCTAATACTAAACCTAAAGCTGAATAGGAAGCTATATAAGAAACTATAGACGATTTAAGCGAGCTTAGTACCCTAGATATCCGTATAATTAGAGCTACCCCGCTAGCGCAACTTGCTAAGAAACCTAAGTATACAATCTTCGCTGTTACGATAGCCGATATTAAAAAGGCCTTAGCACTAAAGAAGTATACTAACCCTGCCACGAAGGTATTAGTAGAGTATTACCATTGCTTAGATATATTCTTATAAAAGGAAGCTAATAAGCTATTAGAACACCGACTATATAACTATAAGATTATACTTAAAGAAGGAAAGCAGCCTGGATTTAGACCCTTATATAGAATATCTTAAAATAAACTCTAAGTACTATAAAAGTATTTAGACGAGAACCTAAGTAAAGGATTTATTAGAGCAAGCTTATTGCCTATAGCCGTACCAGTAATCTTTATTAAGAAACCTGGTAGCGGTCTGCGCTTCTATATAGACTACTAAGCTCTTAATACCGTTACTATTAAGAACTAATATCCGATCCCGTTGATATAAGAGACACTAAACTAACTAAGTAAGGCTTGTTACTACACAAAGCTTAATATTATCTCTACATTTAACCGTCTCCGCATTATAAAAGGAGATAAATAGCTTACTGCATTTCGTACCCAATATAGACTATTTAAGTACTTAGTAACACCCTTTAGCCTTATAAACGCTCCGAGCTCGTTTTAATATTATATAAATAATACCCTACGCTCCTACCTGGATATCTTCTGTACTACTTATATTAACAACATCCTAATATATAGTAATAACCTGACTAAATATTGGAAGCACGTTAACCTTGTTTTATAAGCCCTATATAGAGCTAGTCTATAATTAAATATAGATAAATGCGAGTTCTATAAAACGGAAGTTCTATACCTTAAACTCCTTATTTTTATAAACGGTATATAAATGGACCTAAAGAAGGTTAAAGTAATTGTAAACTAGTAAGAACCTAAGAACGTTAAGGATGTAAGAGCCTTTATAGGATTTGCTAATTTCTACCAATGGTTTATTAATAACTTCTCCGCCCTAGTTTTACCCCTTATAGCTCTAACCTAAAAGGATAAAGTTTTTATCTTTAGTAAGGAATATAAGAAGGCCTTTACCTATCTAAAGGTTATATTTACTACTACGCCCGTACTTTAATACTTTAACCTAAACTAAATAAGTGTTATAGAAGCCGACTTATCTAACTATATTATTAGAGGCATCCTATCTTAATATAACGAGGATGGAGTATTATACCCTATAGCATACTTTTTAAAACAACTAAGCCTAGCTAAATATAACTATAAGATCTATAATAAGGAATTATTAGCTATTATTAGATATTTTAAATAATAGCAACCTAAATTAGAAGGCGCTAGATTTCCGATTAAGGTCCTTAGCGACTATAAGAACCTATAGTACTTTACAACCACAAAACAGCTAAGTTATTGTTAGGCCCACCAGTTAGAATATCTGTCTCGTTTCCGATTTTTAATTATATACTACTTAGGTATTTAAGGTTAGAAGCCTAATGCCCTAACCTAACGCTTATAAAACGCGCTAGCCCTAAAAAAAGCGCGCTCTTACCGAAATTAGACCCTGCTTTGCCCTAAACTATTTAACCCTTTTACTAAAGATCTTATAATATACGTCCTTAAAATGACTAATTAATTAATTAAATAGATTATAGTTAACGAATACCTAAATAACGAGTTTATTTAAGATATGCTTAAGCTAGTACATAATAGCATTAGATGCTCTAAAAAGATTTCTCTAAGTAAATATAAAACCTATGGAAACCGCTTATATTACTAGAACCGCCTAGTTATACCTAACTATAACGAACTTAAGCTTAAGCTCCTTAAACATGTATATAATTTACTAGTAGCCGGCTACCTAGGCTAAGGAAAAACCCTAGAACTGCTCTAATAAAAATACTATTAGCTAAATATATATAATACGACACGAAGGTACATCTCTAGCTGTTATATCTACTAATGAGTTAAAGCTTCGTATAAGACGTATAATAGCCTCTTAAAGCTACTACCTGTTCCGGACCGAAGATAAAAGGACATCTTAATTAACTTTGTTGTTAACTTCCCCGTAAGTAAAGACTGCACGAATATTATAATAGTTGTAGACTAACTATTTAAGATAAGGCACTTAATTGCCTGCCCTAATATATCAACGCTTACTATCGCCTAACTGTTCCTAGATTATATATAGAAACTCTACGGACTTCCCAAAACAATTATCTCCGATAAAGGTAGCTAGTTTATCTCTATATTTTAGAAAGAATTAACTACCTAACTCCGCATTAAAGTACTACTATTTATTATATATTACCTAGAAATAGACGGCTAAACGGAATATATAAACGCTATAATAGAATAGTATATCCGGATGTATACGTCATATCTATAAGATAACTAGATTAACTGGCTCGCATTTACTAAGTTTACTGCGAATAATTCCGTCTCGGAAACTATAAAGATCTCCCCGTTTCTGGCCAATTACGGCTAGTACCTATAAATGGGTTTTAAACCTTTTAGTAATGTTCCTCGCCCCGCTTATTACGCCTTATAAGTTATAAAAGTAAATAAATTTATAGAGAAGATGGAGGAACTATAACGGTTCCTTACTAATAAAATAATATAGGCCTAATTTGTCTATAAAGCCGCAGCGAATAAGAAACGAACCCTAGCACCGGCCTACTAAATTAGTAACTTTATTTAGCTAGATATAAGAAACCTAAATATGAAATAACCTGCTAAGAAACTTAATTAGAAAAACGCTGGCCCTTATAAGATTAAGAAGGTTGTTTCCTTTTACGCCTACCAACTAAAACTCCCTAATACGGTTAAAATCCACCCCGTATTCTATACGTCAGTCCTCTACCCTACTACCCCCGTATTAGATGCCCTGCCTAAATAGATATAAGACCCTCCCCCACTAGTTAAAGTGGATGGTGAGAACAAGTACTTTATTAAAAGAATTAATAATATTAAGTACAATAAACGGAAACGCTAGTATATATACCTTACGAAATAGAGAGGCTTTACTAAGCCCTTATGGGAACCTATTAACTCTATAGGACTTATATAAGCTATAGAAGACTTTTATAAACTCTACCTAGAACTACTACAGCCCCATTTTATAGAAGCTTAAGTTTAAAAGGGGGGTACTGTTATAGAACACCCCCGTAATATCTTGCACATATCTACCTATTTCCACTAACTTAATAATTAAAGACTAACCGCGAAATGGTAATTTAACGGCAATCTAATGGCAATCTAATGGCAATATACGGCATTTTGCTATATTCTACTAAGTTCTACTAAATTCTGCTAAGTTTTGCTAGGACTACGACCTAAACCCTATTCTGCCCTATATACGTGTTAATTAAGCAACTAAGTTAACGATATATGCCCTTTTTTCCCGTTTTCCTACCTTCCTTCCTTATATAACGTCTTGATTTTATTATATAGTTTATATACATAGCTTAATAATATCTACTTTGCTATATATTATCGTCGCTTATGCTTACTCCGTGACAGTCTATTAGTTAGTTAGTTGGTTGGTTAGTTAGTTAGTCGGTTAGTTAATTAGTTAGTTATAATTAGTTAGTAAGAAAGAAAGAAAAGAGTGTATATCTGGTAACTAGTAAGGTCGTAATATGTATATAATAGAGGAAAGAAGGAAGGAAGCCGAAAGCTCTATAAATATAGGAAAATGCCAAGATAGTAGGCGACGTCCAATCTACACTACTATAGTAGTAACTTTCTTAATAGCACGTAATTGTTTCTATGGTAATAATCGCGTTTATATTTATATAGTGTTAATAGTGTATCCTAAAACCTTAATAATAGTTCCTACTATATCTTTAGAACTATTTTAAGGGATACCTAAGGAGTTAGTAACAGAGATATAAGTCTAGGTAATAGCCGCTAAGTTGTTTAGGTTAGTAAAAATAAAGATAAAGTTATTTAGGTAGTGTTTTACCTTATGAGGTAGTTATAAATAGAGTATCTAGTATAGGCCTTTTGCGAAGAGGTTAAATATAAGCGGCGCAGTTTAAAGACTAGGGGGTGGGCGGTATTCTTAGTAAGTGACACCTTCCTAGGAGAAGCCTATTAATGTTCTCGCCCTATAAAATAGGGGGACTATATGGAACGCGTCTTTAATATTTCTTTTAAGTAGTAGATATCTACGACCTATAGAAATAACGTGGGCTTAAAGAGTGGTAACTATAGTGTATATTAGTGCTCCATATTTTTTTAGGATTGCGTTATTAACTAAAAATGCTAGTGGAAAGGGGAGGTCGTGGGTTCAGCGGTATCCCCTATCCGATTTTAGCACTAGGCTAAGGGGTAAGACTATAATAGGCCCTATCGCAATTCTAATATGTCCTTTTTTAAGGTCTAATCTTATCTTCTTAGAGATAAGGTCGGCGTTATCCTAAGAGGAGTTGTGGTTCCTACAAGATCTTAAAGTAGGAGTAGATTTGGCTCCTATCTCGCAGCCATAGATTAGGATACCTATTAAGATGGCTAGTAGATTACCTAGGTAGTTAGATAGAAGGGAGTGCCATGCTAAAATCCTTAGGGGCAATAGAGAGTGGTAGAGAGCCTTCGCCTTTATAAAGGTATAGAATAATAGTAACGTATTTGGCCTAGGTCCTAGGCGTATAATTAAAGTTAATATTATTATTAAGCTAGACCCTACTTTATAAGGTTCGCCTTACTATTTTTAGGTGTAAGCTTTAGATAATACGGTATAATCTTTACTATACTTTAAGTACTTATGTGGGTATTTACAAGCTATATTATCGCAGCCTCTACTATTGAACTTATGGTAGGTATTAGAGGTATAGGAGGTATCTAACCTAGGCCTCTTTAAGGCGGCGAAGCTAATAGTACTAGATATTATAAGGTATGGCGCTATATACTAGGCTAGTATTTGCTAATTAGCGGGCTCTAATTAGCCATTAGTTATTATAAAGGTATAATAGTTAAGTGCTAAATTAAGTATATAACCTACCTAGATATAACGTATATAATGGAGTTATAAAGGTAACCCTAGTTATAAAGGTTTTACATTACGGCCTTTCTATTTCGGCTAGAATATTGCCTTAAATATACTACCGCTTTGAATATTAATATATTAACTTTTCTCCTTACTTATATAAAACTCTATATTACTATGCCTCGCTAGCCGCGTGCTCTTAATGCAGAAGATCGTTTATAAGCAGCTTTAACAGTCTAGCGAACAATAAGTCTTTATAAAAGCGCCGAAGCTTATGCAAAGGCCCATAAGGTTAACCCAGTTACTTTCCGCCGCCGGCTCTAAGGCAAATTATAGTCTTCTTAAGTTGCCCACATTAATCAGTATCGTATTACTCCAGCTAGAAAGGCAGCAGTTATTCGATATTATATTTATCTTACTAAAGCTAGGTTTCTATATTAATACTACATAGTTCAAATAATCGCGATACTTATTCTCTAACGCGAAAACCCCAACCTCCCTTATACCTAAGTTACACTACTTAGTATAAAATGGATATACGGCTTCCTAAAACGGCAGGAGGAGCTCTGTACTTGCTATGTATAATTAATTAGCTTAGAGCGCGCTATTGCTAGCAATAACCCTACTTTAATTAAGAGGTTTTTTACCAACCACTTAAATACAAAGACTTAGTATAATATTAATAACGCCGACGTATAGAATATGGATAAGACTAGCTATACTATAGGCTTCGCATATAGCGCTAAAGTAGTCGTGTTAAGAGGTAACGTTATTAACTTTAAGACAATTAACGGCTCTTAGGAGTGGGTTTTATAAATTAATTTAATTAGTATATAAGGGGGGATAATTCCACCGTTTATTATTTTTAAAGGACGCCAATATATAGAATCGCTATGGCAAGAAGTAGAGGAAGCTGTAGGCGAGTGTATAATTATAATAAGCGAATGTTAGTGACTTAGTCAATCGAGGCATAATGTAACGGCGCTATCCCACGTTACCTGCCAAATTCTGCCATATTCTGCCGACCTACAATTGGCCCGCCTAAAGCTAGCGCCTTGGCGGCTTACACTATATATTTATTTATATCGGCCTTAGCGACCCCTTTTTCCTTCTCTTTAGCTTAGTATCTTTATAAGATAGCATTCTATAAGCTTTGGTTTAGAAGCATTTATATAAGCCATTATATTATACTAAGCTCTCCCTATATTACCTGGGAAGGCCTTAATAATATCCTACCCTAAAGAGAAAACTTTATCTGCAACAACGCGTTAATATACTATACTTAGACACTAAAATAACTCTATATTGCCTGGGAAGGCGTAGATAATATTCTACCTTATAAGCTAGATAGGACTAGACCTATACCCCTAGAATTAAAACTAAAGTATATAATACTGACAAACCCTAGGAAGCTAGTAATGGCACCTAAAGTAAGCTTATTTAAGAGAGTTGCCTTTACTTAAGAGGAACCTAAGATCTAATTAGGATTAGAAATTAAAGATAATAATAACATTATAAAACGTACGCGAGTAGATTCGTGCCCTTGTAGCTAGCTAGGAAGCTAATTATCTTAAAGTAAGGAATATATAAGAGACCCTATAAGAGATTCTAAAAAGCCTTATAGCCCTATAAAATAGCCCAGCTTCCCCTTCTTAAAGCCCTAACTAATATGCTTACTCTACTAAATATAATATACTAGCGAGTACGGATATAATAATAAAGTAATTAAAGTTTGTTAAGCTCTTTAACCCCTAACTACTATCTAATAGGATAAACTCTATATTTAAAAATTAGAGGATTTAAGTATAAGGAAAGCTCTGTGTTAACTATAACTATTTCCTTTCTAAGGAAGCTAAAATACTCTACCTTTTTAGTTGAACTACTGGGGACGCCTAATGGCACCTTTAAGCCAAGTTTAAGGATAATTCCCCTATCTAATTTATATTTATTAATGAGATAATATAGCACCTAGCGGCTATTTATATTAACCTAAATAAAGTACGGGACGCCTAGTATAACTATAATCG
>Ga0307515_10014594_pt1 | contig 14543 bp, 15 predicted proteins | sample 17_EM_MG_FD_194513 | JGI IMG/M metagenome (GOLD analysis project Ga0307515, IMG submission 194513) | Populus trichocarpa ectomycorrhiza microbial communities from riparian zone in the Pacific Northwest, United States - 17_EM | ecosystem: Host-associated > Plants > Roots > Unclassified | place... | reverse complement strand
CGGCATGGACACCATGCACCGCCTCCGTCCCCCACATGGCCTCCATATCGTTCGTAACTGATTCCCTTAATTTGGTCTTGGTAAACGAGCAAAGGGAGCAAGCGCGAGATTGACTGCCACTCGGCTCTCAGAAGTATGGAATACGAGTAGATATCGTTCATAGAGTCCTGGTTCCGTGGCCTTATTCGTCCATTGTTTGCGATTAGATTTCCGATCCGATGGTAACTCAAGTGCGAAGTGATCGCTATTGAGTGTCCTTCTAAATGACAGGAGCTGTATCGCCCTGAAATTATAATAAGCTCTGTAGGTAGTGTGCTACTGACCAGTATGTACCGGTGCCGGTACCTTGAGAATATACAGACTTCGCGCTGTGTGTCTCCCCAGGCTATATACGAGCCATACTCCATATTTCACAAGCAAGGTCGAACGATCCCGGGCGCACGAACTTGTCGGGTGCCGGGTAAATCATTATTATGAGCTGAGAATGTAACCATAGACGAGAATGAGGGGTACAACATATTTCGTTCAATTTCCATATATCATAGCACTCCTTCAGCAGTTTGAAAGCGCCCCGTACCAGCGACTCGATGCAGAGTTAGTAACGTTTCCAACGGGCGGTTTGAGGTGGACGATGTGGATGTGCAGTGCGTGCGTAACCAGTGTGATAACGAGAGATATTCCGACGACGAGCGGACGTCCCTGACTGGGCATTATTACATATGCAGACTGACTGAAAACAAAGTCGAGTGAGAGCGTGAATGACGAAAGAAGAAAGTCTTAGTGTGTGTGCTTCATATTCGTAAAGGAAACTAGGGACCAATTGGTAAGTTTGGGTATTACCAGAGGCTATCGAATCGGTCGTTATACTTTCGATAATAAAATTATTCGGCTCAATGGCGGCAGCATTTGTGTTTGTTTGGTCATTGGCACTCCAACCCAACTTTGGACTCTAGCCAATCTTGACCCTTTTGAGACGCCTACTTCCTCTCTCCGAATATGGCCTTGAAGCATTCGAGATAGTGGCTGGATCGACAGGCCTTGCTGCCACTGTAGTGATTGTTTTCCAAACCGCAAAGCAACGCGAATCCGCGACATTATCCATAGCCGTAGGTCCTCTCTTGATCTTAGCATCTTAGCATCTTAGCAAGGCCACCAAATCTTAACAGTTCCTATAGGCCATGCTCGAGAAGCAGGGAGTCGTTGACCTGCTTTAAGTCGCCTTCACTCTCTCTCGGTAGCGACATTCGCTGCTCCCACAACATATGTCAAAACCTGATTGCCAGCCCACCCCCTCAAGCAACCCCACGACCCCCCTTCCGTCGTTCGCCACTCCTGCCTTGGACGGTCGCGTTTGGCAACCTCGCGCTGCTCCTTTACTGGGGTTCCCAACCTCTGCACCGCTCCTTATAGACACCCACATCCGCTGGCTGCAATACACCAGTATTCGCGTCCGCTTTCGTTCTCATATTTCAGTCGGCGGTGTCATACTCTGCATAACTGATTATCAGCCCGTCGTAAATTCGTCTGGATTCCTACTCCAACAATCCTGCGAGTATGGAAATCCGCTTTGCAAACCCCGGCATCAGGGTATAAACGCACCATGGCTTACCGATTATTGCACAAACTCTCCTTTTCTCTCAATTACTCAGTATGCGCGGCTCCAACTATCTCCAACTATCTCCCCTCGTATGCCATCCGGTATTGCCGCCGTTCCGGGCTCGCGAGAGTTACCTCTGTCTCCCTCGCGATGATTAACTGCATCCAAAATCAGGCCAAGGGAGATGTGGGAGAGATATTTGCAGGAATTCTGGCTCAATGCTGGTGCAGAAATGAGGGACGGAAATATCAGGAAAAGCAGCCCCAAAGTCGAAACGTCTACACCTTGGGGGCTGCGCTGGGGCTGCGCTGGGGCTGCGCTGGGGCTGCGCTGGGGCTGCGCTGGGGCTGCGCTGGGGCTGCGCTGGGGCTGCGCTGATACTGAAATAGTACGTACATAAATCCTACATATCACTGAGTGAAGATATTAACAAACTGACCACCACCTCAGCCGAGATTCGATGGAAGTGAGGACGCCCTTTTTCTCCAACGAAGCTCTCGCCCTACGCGATTTGCCATTGCCTTCAGGTATACTTGACCCTATCGACTATCGACCAGTTTGCCAAACAGTCAAGTGGCCTATGTACAAGGAGATCCCATCACCGAGAAGGCGATCGAAGCATTCAAAGGACCCCTACCCACCCATTGGCAGCTTGGTCTTTGGCAGGAGTCCCCCATCCCCTTCAGTATACTCCAACAGCGGTGTCACGCCTACAACTACCCGTGAACACAACGTAGTAATCTCGCATGCAAGCAGCCCGCCGACCGAGGAAGAGCCGGGTTTTGCGAATCCTGTCTTCAGTCCCCCAAAACGGGAGAGAGAAACACGCCGTGCCTCCTTGGTGCTTCGCCCCGCCTCAGCCCCGCAAACTCTTTCCCCTCCGCCCGTCCAGGTTAACCTGGCCGTTCGGAGGGGCATCACCGTACCCAGTCGACTCCCTCCCGCTCCACCGCCACGAAGACGCTCTCATCGGTCCATTGAGCGGTCTCAGCTTCCCTGTGAATCCGCGATCGACGTATCTGAGCCCAGGGCTCCTGTATCGCTTACTCCGGAGGAGGGTTTGATTCAACTGCAAGTTCGGACACAGCAGATCGACAGCAACACGTGCCTGTGATATAGAAGGAGCTTCAAGCATGTCAGACGGCTGAATCCTCGAATTCAACCAACCTCTGCTCTGCCCCAAATTTCCACTATCAGCGTCCCAATAAACACTCGTCCTGACGGCTCAGACAACGCTGTAATAGTAACAATATCAGAAGTATCGCTGATTGGATCAATCTCCGAGTCTTCCTCGGACGAATCGGAGCCTTTCAGTACTCGGCCAGATGATGCGATTCCAGATATCACCATCACCATAATGCACCTTCTGACCACCTTTCACTTCTCTTCGCGTGCTAGAGCAGACAAGTATGCCAGCAACCATACTTCCTCGATTTCGAGCCAGGTACCCCACGCTCGTCTCTCTTGCCTGCGACGCAATCACCATTCAGTGTCGTACAATCCCAACTGCTCACCTGTGGCGGTGGTTGCTCTCCCGAGAGCGTCGATGGACCTATCGAGCAGAGCGGTGCAGACACCTCGATCAAGAGTTATAAGGAGCAGGAGCAGGAGCAGGAGCAGGAGCAGGGCGACTGAGGGGGATAGAATGGGTGCGAGCCCTATCCAGAGCCACGGAATCAGCAATCAATCCATGCGTGGTTCCAGAATCAGGTCGAGCCCATTACCCCGTGTACAGATTCTGGCAGCGGCGTTTACAGTAGTTGCGCCAAGATGGGGGCAATGGGATCACTGGTGCTTACCGCACGAGAGCGATTGAACAATCCCAACGATTATGGAAAAGCGGAGTGCGTCGTACTCACCGTCCGAGAAGCAGGAGTGACACCACTGCGACCAGGAGGAGCTACAATAGGGCTTCAGGTGGGACCATTAGTGTCATTAGAGGAGTCGGCATGTTCCCTTAGATCAGTTCAAGGATGTGTGATAGAGGGCGGTCACCGTCAAGAGTACGTGACACGACGATTGATGATCGCCCAACTATTGGTACCTCACGTGAGTCACCAACCCGCCAATCTATGTGCAAGGCAGAAAACTAATCGTTTTGTCAGTCGCTGCCGTTCTTCTGGCGCTCGATCGGAAACCAAAATTTGATTCCTCCAATCTCTCCCATGCCCCTACTGTATGGTACTTCGGGATGTTTCGGGTCTCGAGCTCCGTTGCCTGGATACCAGATGGACGGTTATATAAGGCCTCAGGATTTGTCTTCCTTACGTGTTTGTAGCGGGCCCCAACAAACACGATTGTTCTCGTCGTACACGGCTGCGAGGAAAATCCTGACACCGTACCTCACTGATACTTCGATGTGAATAACCTCTGCTGTAAGGTATGCGGACTTGATTTGTTCCATCCATTCGATACCCCTGATGGCGCATAAGTAGCTCAACAGCCGTATAGACCGCAAGGCTCCATAATCCGCCACAGGTGACTAAGCATTGCGACGCCGTCTAAACAATGAACGCGACAACGTGGGTCAAATATGGTAAGCCTCTGTTTACCACTTGCACATGAAATGAAGAAACGAACGGTGTATTTTTTACGCAGTAGGGCAGATGAAATAATCATCGGTAGGAATTATGGGTAGTATTTCACGATACTGCAGCAGGACGAGTTGTTCGTATCCAAAATGCCCATATATCTGCCTCCGTCTTCATATCGCCTGCTGGTCACCTCCTCAGTAATATAGTACGTTAACTGGCACTGTGTGCCAAACCGGAAACACACACCACCCCTACACAGCGTGGGTCGCAATCACGTCCGGTAAGGACGCGGACCTCGAGTTTAGAAATACCAGCTGCGCATTTGATAAACAATTTGAACAGAGGATGGACCCAACACTGTCAGGAAAACTTCTTCCGTGCTATCAGTACTATTATATTTCGATAACCGGTATCAACGAGTGAGTGCCTGGGCTCAACGTATTCGTATCCGCGATGGGGACAAACGTAACCGGACTGCGGAGGTGGGGAGGTCTTGTGTTTTCAGGAAATCAATCTATCATGTGAATCATCTCTCTCCTCTTAATTGGAGATCATTGGCACGTTACAGGTGTTGAGTAAGCATGACTCAACGTCACGTCTCTGTGTTTGTTGTTTGGTCCCTGTTCCGTATCCGTATATATAGCGCGAGGTGTTTGCCCATATATATAGATCACGGTTCGTCCTGACCTTTTTGTGCGTTAGGCTGGTTACGTTTTCAGCAACAGGTCCACACATGTGGTCTGCAAAGTCGTCCAAGTCCTCCTATCTTCGGATCCATCATATGCCGTCCTGTATACTCCTACAAAGGAGAAAAGATCTTATCGGAAATCATTTGTGCATGTCATTATAAACGGAGGAAATCCTGCTATCTGGCAATACGTGACAATGAGAGAATACGAAGAAGAAACTACAACCTAGCGCGAGCACGAGCAACCGATATAGCAAACAACAAGCACACAGTCAAGAATAGAGAAAAGCTAGGGCCGTGCAGTGTCAGAAATTTGGGTCCAAGACCTTCCAAATGGAAACTCGTCAAAACGAAGAGAAACTGACCGAGCAGGGGATGTGAGAGGGATTGTGAGGAGAGCAGGCGAATGTAGGCCTGCACGACAGTCGTGGGGTACCCAATAGAGTAAGCCTCCACTCGGGTCTCTGACCCAACCCGCTTGGTCTGGCCGTTCAGCCTCGATGTACGAGGTGAACCTGGAGGGAACTTGCGGAAATGAGTCCCATAAGTGAATATCCCCGTCACTGGATCCAGAAAGGATATGCTCCGCATCCGAAGAATATGCAACGGACGCCACAGGGCGAGTGTGCCCCTCCTGAGGCTTGCCGAAGGTGGACTCATCTTCAGAATTCCAGATTCGAATTGTGTCGTCAAATGCTCCGGAGATGATGTGGCGCCCATCGGGAGAGTAAGCAACTGACCTCACCCTCCCAGTGTGTCCCTCCAAAGGTTTGCCGACCGCAGAGCCAGTCTCAGCATTCCAGATTCGAATTGTGCCGTCATCAGATCCGGAGATGATGTGCCGCCCATCGGGAGAGTAAGCTACTGAACACACCTCGGCAGTGTGCCCCTCCAAAGGCTTGCCAACTGTATCGCCAGTCTCAGAATTCCAGACTCGAATTGTCTCGTCATCAGATCCGGAGGCGATGTGCTTCCCATCGGGAGAGTAAGCAACTGACCTCACCCAGCCAGTGTGCCCCTCTAAGGGCTTGCCGACTGTAGTGCCAGTCTCAGCATTCCAGATTCGAATCGTGTCGTCATCAGATCCAGAGGCGATGTGGCGCCCATCGGGAGAGAAGGCAACTGACCTCACCCTGCTAGTGTGGCCCTCCAAAGGCTTGCCGACTGCAGAGCCAGTCTCAGCATTCCAGATTCGGACCGTGTCGTCATCAGATCCAGAGGTGATGTGCCGCCCATCTGGAGAGTAAGCAACTGACCTCACCCTGGCAGTGTGCCCCTCCAAAGGTTTGCCGACTGCAGAGCCGGTCTCGGCATTCCAGATTCGAATTGTGTCATCATCAGATCCAGAGATGATATGTCGCCCATCTGGAGAGTAAGCCACTGACGACACCTTGCCAGTGTGCCCCTCTAAAGGCTTGCCAACTGCAGAGCCAGTCTCAGCATTCCAGATTCGAATTGTGTTATCATATGATCCAGAGGTGATGTACCGCCCATCTGGAGAGCAATCAACTGACAACACCCAGTGAGTGTGCGCCTCCAAAGGCTTGCCGACTGCAGAGCCAGTCTCAGCATCCCAGATTCGAATTGTGTTGTCATCAGATCCAGAGATGGCGCGCCGCCCATCGGGAGAGTAAGCAACTGACCACACCCAGCCAGTGTGCCCCTCCAAAGGCTTGCCGACTGCATGGCCAGTCTCAGCATTCCAGATTCGAATTGTGTTGTCATTGGATCCAGAGATGATATGCCGCCCATCGGGAGAGTAAGCCACTGACGACACCCTGCCAGTGTGCCCCTCTAAAGGCTTGCCAACTGCAGAGCCAGTCTCAGCACTCCAGATTCGAATGGTGTTGTCATATGACCCAGAGATGATGTGCCGCCCATCGGGAGAGTAAGCAACTGACAACACCCAGTGCGTGTGCCCCTCCAAAGGTTTGCCTACTGCAGAGCCAGTCTCAGCATTCCAAATTCTAATTGTGTTGTTATCAGATCCAGAGATGATGTACCGCCCATCTGGAGAGTAAGCAACTGAAAACACCCGACCAGTGTGCGCCTCCAAAGGCTTGCCGACCGCAGAGCCAGTCTCAGCATTCCAGATTCGAATTGTGTTATCATATGATCCAGAGATGATGTGCCGCCCATCGGGAGGGTAAGCAACTGACATAACCCAGTGAGTGTGCCCCTCCAAAGGCTTGCCGACTGCAGAGCCACTCTCAGCATTCCAAATTCGAATGGTGTTATCAGATGATCCAGATGTGATGTGCAGTCCATCGGGAGAGTAAGCAATTGAAAACACCCCGCCAGTGTGCCCCTCCAAAGGCTTGCCGACTACATCGCCAGTCTCGGCATCCCAGATCCGAATCGTCTCGTCATCCGACCCAGTGGCAATGTAGCACCCGTTGGGAGAATAACATATGCAATTCACGCCGCTCTCGTGTCCAACCCATTCTAGTGGCGGCTCTGGCCATGACAACCGTTTTCCTGTTTGCATCTGAATGCCTTTAACGAAATGTGTGCTAAAGGTGGTTGATAAAGGTGACTCTGAGGGCAGGAATGGTCCGGTTGAAATATAGGTGTGCGGGGTGCTCATAGAGATGGGAATGCGGAAGACGTTCATGAAACGACAAACATCCTGAATTCTTTCTAAAAGTTTCTCATCCATTTCCTAGAGTAAGTTAGAATCGCTTTGGGATCTTTATCACAGCAAGCCGGAGCCCTACTCACCTTGATCAACTTCGATGTCAGTTCTCGAAGGCTCGGAACCCCAATCCCCAACACTCCCATAATACTCAATACTTCAACCCAATATAGTGCATACGGTCCTTCAAAGAATTTCCTCAGCATGTCCAATAGACGTGCCTCGCGAGTGCCGGGAGTAAAGCAAAGATGATTTGACCAATACAGAGAACTATACTGCAAAGTATCGGAAATATTTTCTTTGATTCGCGATGCGAGTCCTTTCACATCGGCATTCGCAAGCCGGGAATCTTCGAGCCCGCAGATGTTGAAACGGAGCTGTCCAATCATCTTCTCGAGACAGGTGATACCCAGTCCCAAATTTGTGTCTCGGAGATTAACCTGATAGTCGCCCTGACAGGTTTCGCTCACAAAGAAGTACGTCCGAAATGGACAAGTGCCGGACACGAAGGCCTCCACTGGCTCCTTCGTCTCGATAGAACATAGAGCCGAGATCTTCTACCCACATTTCCACCAGGTCGGGTTTCACTCCCGCCAGCTCTGCAATCGTCCTTTCGCACAGTGGACGGTACGGCGCTGTGATAAGAAGCACTCCAACCACCCGCCGAAATTTGGTACTGCTATGCACTCTCCGTGCTCTGACAATACTGGCGTAAAGTCCATATAGAGATGCCAAGCCAGGACCGGCTGAGTCGTGCAAGGTCTTCGTCAACAGCTCAGTGGCGTCTTCGCAATGAACAAGGGCACGTGCAAGAGTCTCGATGAAGATGAACAGGCCCGCTGCCCGGGAGATAAGCTTATCGAAGAGCGATGGTCCTGGCCAAGGAGATTGGAGGCGCCGTGTTGAAGCCACCCTATCGAATCGGTGTTTGGCGAAGATTTGTAGGTCGGAGGTGGTCTCTTCATCTGCGGTCAAATCACATCGCAAATGCGGCAATTGGGTGCGACTATCAAAGAAATGTTGGATGTCGACTTCTTGTCTACTCGTGATGATAACCTTGAGCCATGGAGCGCATGCAATCGCGTCTGTCAGGGCCTGAAGGACGCCTGGACGGCTCTCAGGGCTACCGCACTCATCAAGTGCGTCAATGACAAACACGAGAGTCTTTTGCGGGGGGCGAGGAAGTTTGCGGATGAACTCAAGGAAGAGAGTGGATCGCATTGATTCTGGTGTTATGTTAGGGTTGTTACGAAGACATTCTGCGACAATACGTCGAAAAGGGGGGAAGAGTATCGCGAGTTTGCGGATGAGAGTCGGAAGGATATTTCTGGGCTCTCTCAATTCCTGGTCATCCCTTTGGCAGAAAAATGCTCCAGCGAGCTGCTCTTGATCATCAAGGCTTGCGCAGATCGAATGTGCTAACGACGTTTTACCGATGCCAGGTAAGCCGTAGATCCAGTATGTATTTCCCCCGTCCGTCTTCTCTAATCCATTGGCCACCCAAGCTATGATTTTTTCGAGGAGGGATTTGCGAGTGTCTTTCATGCAGCAGAGAATCCGGTCATAGCTGGTCTTGACATCTTTGAGACGACTAAGCAAAATGTGGTGCTCTACACGGAACTGTTGAGAATGATCTATCGGGAGATGGAGAGAATGCGTGCTCACCAGTCTCCATGGTCCGGCGGAGCGCTTCAACATTTACTGCACGGTCGAAGTCATCGACGACCCTCGTCAACTCTCTGTCTATTGCCTCGATCTTCTCCTGGTAGGCCCGCCCGCCGGCCGTTCTCGCTGCAATTATTAGTACTTGCCAAAGTTACCAGGTGACGACCTACCATGTGTGACGTAGTCGTACGAAACTTTCGCGACCCTGTACATCACCTCATACATTCGCGGGATGATCTCCTCCAAGAGATCCGTCTCTTCGCAGACTATTTTATCCTCGACTATTTTGTCCGCGACAATGTTCGCGAACGGTAAAATGCGCTTCAGTCGGTCCAGAAGACCCGATGGTATCTGGTCGTACTCGTTTTGTATCTTCAAGAGCTAAAATGATCAAGCATTATCTCCGCTGCTGATATGCTAGTAGCGAGCACGAACCTCAAACGTAACCTTGGCAACACCGAAGACAGCCCTTGTGATTGGATTCAACTACAAGGTGTCAATGTTCTGCTAATAGTCTCTACGTGGAAACGCGGACCTCTGCGAATACAGCCCCATATTTAATGGTGTTCTCCACAGCCCTCTCAGTCGATCCGCTCATCAGTGGGGAGTAACCTTTTAAACATTCCTCGAGTTCACGGAGCGAAGGGCGCAGAGATTCCCTCTATGCAAAGATTATTACCTGGTGAGGACGGGCAGTTGAAAAGAGACGAACGATAGTGATCGCAGAGAAATGTAATTCTAGAGACCAGCGACGCCGGTGGTGCTTTCCAACGAAAATAATGTCCTCTGCGCATCGCCATTAAATACGAGCGGACAGTCAGTAATCATGACTGACTCTGTATCGTGAATGCGTGATTGATGGTGCTCCGATAATCATCGATAATCGCTTGAAGGTCGATCGCCTCACTCGCCAGTCGGGTTTTGGTCAAAATTAATTGACGGCTCCTCATTTGGATCTCGGCGTGCATCGCGGATGTCGGAGAAACACCGCTACACGTGCATAGCCATCAGCAAGTGTGTGTAGTGGAAAAACAAGGGACATACGGGGGTTGGGCTGGTGTCCAGGTTCGGTTGTCTTGCGTCTGCAATTCTAGCTCCTGATTGTCTATAAACAATCTAAGCGCATGATCCGGATGTAGGGTGGCTTGAAGTGTGATATCTGTTTGTTGCCCGAAGTCAGCGGGGATGGACCAAAACTGAAGCGAAGAGCCGCACTGTCTAGAACGAGGCTTATTAGGCGGGTCGTCAGCCACCATGATAATGCCGCGCGGTATAGCCCTCGCTCACAGGTTCTCTGTCCTGAGTGGTTGAGTGGCCATGTTTGATCACTTTGAGGGAGGTCTGGGAGGAGAAGGAAAGAGGAGCGTACGTGGGATCGGTACGCGGACATGTGGTTCACGCTTCGCTCGGCTACATTCATCCTTGCGCAGCGTGTGACACAGCTGATGAGCTATACATCACACAGAAGCTATATTAGCCGCTGCTATTATAGCCCCAACCCATAAATTTAGCAACAAGTTTCACGCCTCCGTGCATGAAAAATCTTGTACATCCCGCAGAGGAGCCAACGGCAGATCGTCTGATCGCAGACGCGTAGGTCTCTGAAATAGTCCGCATCAAGAGCGCAAGGTACATCAAATACACATTCCTGCATTCTTGGCACACATTTGGCTCGAGGCAAACGCTAAAAAGGATGTGACAGATACAGCCCTCTTTCAACCACCACCACGGTCCACAGTCAACTCATCTTCTTTGACAGAGTTCCATCTCTGTGGCTTACTCATATGGTTCCCAGAGCTTCTCATACCTTCACGCCTCTCGATCAGACCGGCTCTTGGCATTAGGACCTCGCGCACATGGTTATTGTGCTCTCCCCGGTTGTCTGAGTAGATCAGAATGTCGTCTAGGTCAACGACTACGCACATGTCCAACAAGACCTATAGAACCAGAAATTCGTAATCAGTGGTGACGCCTTGGTTGGAAAATCCTCATTACTGGTTCGTGACCAACCCGGGTGCCACTGTTAGTACATGCTCGTCCATTGCATGCACTCTATGGCTTGTTGGGTGTCTTTGGCTACTAGGAAAAAGAGGCTGACGACACTCGGTTTCTTGATCGCTCGGTATGGAATTTGGAAGCAAATTGATATACATTCCGGACGAAGACAAGGCTGTCAAGCTACAATGTGCGTGTTCGATCCCCACCTCTACCGTTAATTTCTAGCCGTGGGCTGGTCGTTGTTTCCTTACGAATATACAATCTGACTGTATTTATGGCACTCTAGGCTGGTGCACAGCAGGAACGGAATGCTTCCGTTCAATCACACACTCGTACTATCGTGGAGTAGCCGCCGCGCTCGTCGTTTACGACGCAACTTCACGCGCGTCCTTCCTGCACGCAGAAGAGTGGCTCAAAGACATCCGTGCACACGTTGACCTGAAGCTCCTCGTAACGAACAAGGTCAACTTGGTTCCGAAGAAGAGGAGAGTGCGAGCGCCTTGCAGCACGAAGGCGAACACTCTCTGGTGGTTTTCAGCTCTGGAGAAGGATCGGGAGCAATTAGCCTATACGATTGGCATAGGAGGATGCGCCACCGCTGTATGAAGACGATTATCGACATAGCAAACAGCCCCGTGATTGGGTCGTGCTGAAACCGTACCTGGAGACCCACCGAAGCTCGATAGTTGCCCGTCCTGTGCGCTCACAAAAGCGCAACGCCTTCCATGCAAAACTGGGCGCCCACCCATTAGAGCCGCTGGAACTCGTCCACGGCGACCTGGTCGGCCGCATGCCTGTCGAATCATATGGTTTCATACCAGGAGACGACTCGCGTGCGGGTTAGGTACTGTCCCTGAGAGCAAGACCAGATGTACCTGTGGAGTTCGAGAAGTGGGCTACCATGATGCAGAATGGAACCGGGAGGAGGGTTAGAACCGTCGTGTTCGATAACGCAAAGTATCTGGTAGCAGGGAGGACCGGTGAAGTAGGGGATTCGGATTATCTCGTCCCGTACTCACCGTCATCGAACGGAGTCGCCAAACGACTCGTCGGTGTGACTACCAACGGCACCCGCGCCATGCTGCGCGACTCGAACCTCCCGCCACGCTTCTGTGCTAAAGCAATGGCGACATTTTATATACCCGTGGAACCGGACGCCAACAAAGATGAACGAGGGAACAACGTCGTATGAGCGTTTTTATGGCACGAACTGGACGTAGGACGCATACGTAGCTTCTGGTGCGTAGTGAGGGTTACACTACCCATGGAGAAGCTGGATGGTCGAGGAGTAGGGTACAAGTATGTGGGACGGTTAAGCACCTGGATCCCACGGATTAGAGTTAGGGACAGCAGGGACGTCACACTTTATAAGGGAACCGCCCCCGCGCTGCCTGACGATGGATCCGTCGCGGAGATCCAAGATGTAAACCCCGCCGAAATTGACAGCCAACCGCGCAGGCGACCGACCCCACACCTACGAAGGACAACACAGAGAATATCAGCAACAGCGACAATGAGAGGTCAGCACCGTCGCTGGAGGGGAAACTTGCATTCTATGTACTCACCCTCGCGCACTTAAACTCGTTCCGTCGCTGACCGAAGACCTCGCTGACCATATCCCAGCCAGCCTAGCAGAAATTAGGACGACGACTCCTCTCAGGACGCGGGGCAAGTTTATACTCTTCCATCGCGTTCTACTCGACACGGCCTCGTGCGCCGCGCTGGAGGGGGGGGTGCACTCCTTGCTTTCGGAACATTTGAGAAGCCTGGCCCAGTACTCAGGTCTACGCCGTCGGCCCTGATCCTCAGATAATTCGAGACGCGCTCAACGCGCGCGACGGAAACGAATGACGAGCCGCCATGGACATTGAAATCGAAAATATGCGTGAATTAAGCGTCTTCACAGCAGTCCCACGTCCTCTCAACACGAATATCATCACGCCACATCGGGTTTTCCACTGGAACTTCGAGGATGGCTCAGTCGTCAGGCACAAGGCACGCCTCGTTCCGCGAGGATTCGCCAATGTCTTCGGTGTCGACAATAACAAATCCCACCTATATGCCCCGGTGATGCGACTCGAATCTTTTCAAGTTCTTGCCTCGATCGCCGCGCTATTCGACCTAGTTATCCGCCCATTTGAAGTATCAGCTGCATATCTGCACGGGGGTATTGATGGAGAGGTCTACATGGAGCCACCCCCGGTATACAGAGACAGAGGTTCTGTTCTGGAAGGGAATGAGACGCGTCCCAGGGGAGAAACACATGTGTATGTTATGATTTCTAATTTAATACAAATAATAAAGGTTTATACGCTTTTCGCGGCTGCACGTGGCCCGCGGGGGTGCTCGTCGTTGAGGAGGGAGGACGATGACGAGTGCGAGAGAAGGGTCCAACTTGTATCTCCAACTCGGCAGGCCAATCATAGAACTGCCAAATGGAGGACGCAACTTTGGACTCTATCCAATCTCGACCCAGTACCTTGAGTATATACAACCTTCGTGCTGTGTGTCTCCCCAGGCTATGTAGGAGCCATACTCCATGCTTCACAAACAAGGCGGGAAAAGGTCGAACAATCCCGGGCTCATGAACTTGTCAGGTGCCGCGTAAACTTACCTCGAAAGCTGTTTGGCATATTACCATATGTTGAGAATGTAGCCATAGACGAGAATGGGGGTACAACATATTTCGTTCGGTTTCCATATATCATAGCACTCCTTCAGTAGTTACCGTACCAGCGACTCGATGCAGAGTTAGTAACGTACCAAAAGGGGAAAACGGGCGGCTTGCGTTGCGGTAGACGATATGAATGTAGAGTGCGTAACCAGTGTGATAGCGAGAGATGTTCCGGCGACGAACGAACGTCCCTGACTGGGCATTACATATGCGGACTGACTAAAAACGAAGTCGAGTGAGAGGGTGAACGACAATAGAAAGTCGTATTCGTAAAGGAAACTAGGGATCAATTGGTGAGTTTGGGTGAGTTTGGGTATTACCAATGGCTATTGGTGGCAGTATTTGTATTTATTTGGTCATTGGCAGCGGACCAATCACATGAGGCGCCCGCCAAACTTTGGACCCTCTCGAGACCTCTCTCCGAATATGGCCTCAGAAGCATTCGGGATAGAGGCTGGATCGACAGGCCTTGCTACCACTGTAGTCATTGTTTTTAAACCGCAAAGCAAAGCAAATCCGCGAAATTATCCATAGCCGTAGGTACGTCCTCTCCCTCTCCCTTGATCTTAGCATCTTAGCAAGGCCACCAGATCTTAGCAGTTCCTATACGCCATGTTCGAGAAGTATAGGGTCGTTGACCTGCTTCAAGTCGTCTTCACTCTATCTGGGTCGCGACGTTCGCTGCTCCCACAGCATATGTCAAAACATGACCGCTAGCGCACCCCCTCAAGCTATGCAACCCCACGACTCTC
>Ga0307515_10014593_pt1 | contig 14545 bp, 11 predicted proteins | sample 17_EM_MG_FD_194513 | JGI IMG/M metagenome (GOLD analysis project Ga0307515, IMG submission 194513) | Populus trichocarpa ectomycorrhiza microbial communities from riparian zone in the Pacific Northwest, United States - 17_EM | ecosystem: Host-associated > Plants > Roots > Unclassified | place... | reverse complement strand
GAGCGCGTGGTCCTCGAGGGCGCGCTCGATCTCCTGCGGCTCGATCCGGAACCCGCGGACCTTGAGCTGGCGGTCGAGCCGGCCGAGGAACGCGAGGTTGCCGTCGGGGAGCACGCTGGCGCGATCGCCGGTGCGGTACATCCGGCTGCCCGGCGCGCCGAACGGATCGGGCACGAAGCGCTCGGCGGTCAGCCCGGGCTGACCGAGGTACCCGCGCGCGACGCCCAGGCCGCCGAGGTACAGCTCGCCCTCGAAGCCGACCGGGACGACCTCGAGCTCGCCGCCGAGCACGTGGGCCTCGCAGCCGGTGATCGGCCGGCCGATCGGCGGGCTGTGGCCGCCGGCCTGCGTGTCGACCTCGAACGCCGTCGTCACCAGGGTCTCGGTCGGGCCGTACTGATTGATCAGCCGCACGCGGCCGCTGCACAGGTGCCGGATCGCCGGAGTCAAGACCAGCGCCTCGCCGGAGCAGATCACGAGCTCGAGCGCGGCGGGCCGCCGGCCCCGGCGATAGAACACCTCGGCGACCTGCTGCAGCATGATGTAGGACGTCAGCCAGCGCTGCGCCCCGACCCGGTCGAGCGCGTCCGCGAGAGCGGCTGGGTCCTGCCGGGTGTCCTCGTCGACGATCTCGAGGCGAGATCCGGTCGCCCACGCGGTGAACATCTCCTCGTACGAGGTATCGAACCCCAGCGGCGCGACCTGCAGGGTCGTCGCCGGCGTGGTCAGCGCGAGGTGCTCGATCTGCCACTCGATGAAGTTGACCAGCGCGACGTGGGGGATCGCGACGGCCTTGGGGCGACCGGTCGATCCCGACGTGAAGTAGATGACGCCCAGCCGCTGCTGCCGGATGGTGTCGATCACGCGTCGCTCCCGGGATCGAGCTCGACGAGATCGACGAGACCGACGAACTCCGGGGTCGCCGCGATGCTCGGGTCGCCGAAGCCGCGCCGGGTGATCAGGTAGCGCACGCCCGACGCCGAGATCATCTGGCGCAGCCGCTCGGCGGGATACGACGGGTCGAGCGCGACATAGGCGCCGCCGGCCTTGAGAATACCGAGCACGGCGACCGGTACGTCCAGCCCGCGCGGCAGGTAGATCCCGAACGCAGACTCCTGCCCACCGCCGCACCGCGCGAGCCGCTCGGCGAGCTGGCCGGCCCGGCGATCGAGCTCGCGATAGGTCCACTCGTGGCCGTGGAACGCGACCGCGATCGCATCCGGCGCGCGCGCGACCTGGCGGTCGAACATCTCGTGGAGCAGCACCGGATCGGCGCGATCGGCCGGCGCGCCGCGACCGGCGTCGAGCAACGCGCGCGCCGCCTCCGGCTCGAGGATCGCGAACTCGTCGAGCGTGCGATCCGGATCGGCCAGGAGCCATCCGAGCAGACGGTCGAACTGGCGGCACAGCTGCGCGATGGTGGCGGCCTCGAACAGGTCGCTGCGAAACACCACCGAGGCGCCCAGGCCTTCGCCCAGGTCGCCGGTGAAGTCCTCGAGGTTGAACGTGATCGGAAAGTGCGCGTCGGCCTGCGCGCTCTGGAACCGCTCGACGCGGCCGGCGACATCACCGAACCCGAGCTCGCGCCGATCCACCCGCTGATCGGCGAACAGCACGTTCGACAGCGGCGTGTCGCTCGCCGAGCGCTCGACCTTGAGCTCCTTGACGATCGCGTCGAACGGCGCGTCCTGGTTCGCGAACGCCTCGAGGACAACCTGCTTGACCTGGGCGAGCAGCGCCCGGAACGTGATGCCGGCGGCGATGCCGACCCTGACCGGCAGGGTGTTGACGAAGAACCCGACGAGCGCCTCGGTCTCGGGGCGCGTTCGGTTGGCGATCAACGTCGCGATCACCAGATCGCGCTGACCGGTGTACTGCGACAGCAGGACCGCCCACGCCGTGAACATCACGGTGAACGTGCTGACCGCCCCGGCGGTGGCCAGCCGCTCGAGCGCGCGCACCGTCGCCGGCGCGAACACCCACGCATGCTCGCGAGCCCGACCGGCGCTACCGGTGTGGGGTTGATCGAACGGCAGGCGCAGCGCCTCGGGCGCGCCCGCGAGCTTCGCTCTCCAGTACGCGAGCTGCCGCCTGGCCGCGTCGCTGGTGAGCCAGCGATGGTGCCAGATCGCGAAGTCGGCGTACTCGGCCGCGAGCGGTGGCAGGGCGCTCGCACGGCGCTCGACGCATGCGCTGTAGAGCTCGGCGAGCTCGGCGAGCACGACCGGCTCCGCCCAGCCATCGACGGCGATGTGGTGAAAGCTCAACAGCACGACATGGTCGTCACTGCCGCGGCGGATGACGTGGACCCGCATGATCGGCCCGTTGACCAGATCGAACGGCAGCGCGGCCCGGAGCGAGGTGCGTTGCTCGACCGCTGCGGCGCGCAGGTCCGGCGCGATCGCCGAGACGTCCTCGAACGTCACGGTCCCGCCCCACGACGGTCGCACGACCTCGATCAGGCGACCGTCGCGCTCCTCGAACGTCGTCCGTAGTACAGCCTGGCGATCGGCGAGCGCGGACACCGCGCGCTCGAGGACCTCGAGGTCCAGCGCGCCGCGCAGCGCGACCCGGGACGCGACGTTGTAGTAGATGCTCGCCGGCGCGAGCTGGGTATGAAACCAGATCCGAGCCTGGGCCGATGACGCCGGCGCCGCCTCACCGCCGGTGCGCCGCGGAATCGGGGCGGCCGCCGCGGAGGTCTGTACCCCCCGCGCGCGCAGCAATTCGCGAACCGCTCGAGCTCGTTCGTTGTCTTCCATGTCCGGGTGCCGCCGCGAGCTGCGCGCTCGGCTCAGAAGTAAGACTGTAGCTCGCCGCGCCGCCGGACATCGAGCGTCGAGCAGTGAAAGCTGCCACCGTGGCGATAGGCATTGCGATACGCGAGCGGGATTGGCTCGAACCCCCAGTCCTTCAAGAACCGGATCAGCGGCTCCTCGTGTTTCTCGACGATCACGCGCTTCTCGTCGAGCATGAACACGTTGATGTGAATCCACTCGAAGCTCCGGAACGACGTGTGATCTCGCGAGTACGTCGTCCGTGGACAGTCGCGCACGTCCCACCCCGCGCGGGCGAACATGTCCGGGAGCGGCCTGGCCGGGCGGTCCGGGTTGACGAGCAGCTTGCCGGGCGCGAGCGGCATGAACGTGGCGTCGATGTGGATCGCCCGGTCATCGTCGAATTCCATGGTGTGAACGCGATACTTGTCTCCGAGGTGGCGCCTCAGCCACTCGATCCCCGCCAGGTTCGCGGTGTGGCTGTGCTGGAAGAACAGATCGCGCCCACAGCGGATCAGATCGGCGGCATCCCACACCGGTTCGACCTCGGTGGTCACCCACTCCCAGCCGGGGCCTCGCTTGTGCTCGACGCGGTAGAGCTCGTCTCGCATGAGCGGTCTGGGCGCCTGCGTCCACCGGGCGCCACTGGCGAAGTAGTCACGCATCAGCGAGCGGTAGGCGCGAGACTCGAAGTAGCGACAGCGCCACGACATCGGCGATTCGATCAGCTCGTCACCGATCACGGTGATGACATCGCGCGGGTTGAACTGGCCAAAGCCACCCGGCGACGTGAAGTCGGGCGTCGAGTGCGGTTGCGCGTGGTCGATCAGGTCGGGGCGGCGCACGGTGACGCCCTCGGCCTCGAGCACGCGGACGAACTCCTCGACCTCGAGCCGGGCCAGGCTCATCTGCTTGGGATTGAACGGCGCGCCGCCCACCTGCTCGTGGTACTTGCGGATCTCGGCGAGCTGCTCCTGCGGCACGCCGGCGGCAAAGCCTGGCTCCCACGGCGCGATCACGCTGCCCTCGACGATCCCGACGATGACCTCCTCCAGCGGATCCCACTCGTTGTGGGAGCAGACGACCGACGTTCGAGGCGAGGTGTTGGAGAGCTGCATCACCGTTTCCTGGGTTCAGAATTCGGCGGCGAGGAGCTCGGCGACCGCCTCGAGCGTCTCGCGATCGCCGAGGGTCCGGGCGATCGCGACCACCATCCCGGCGGGCGTCGGGGTCGCGAACACCACCGCGAGTGACAGATCGACCTGGAGCAGCTGCGCGAGGCGATTGACGAGCCGCTGGGCGAGCAGCGAATGACCGCCGAGCTCGAAGAAGCTGTCGTCGAGTCCGACGACCTCGATGTCGAGCACGTCGCACCAGCAGCGAACGATCAGCTGCTCGGCCGCGGTCATGGGCTGATCGGTCCGCGGCCGGTCGCGCACCGGCGCCGGCAACGCGTTGCGGTCGAGCTTGCCGTTGGGGAGCACGGGGAGCGAGGCGAGGACGACCCACGCCGTGGGCACCATGTGCTCGGGCAGTCGAGCTCGCAGGTGGGCGCGCACGGCAGCGACCTCGATCCGGGACTGCTCGGCCGCGGCGCGCTCGGCGGCGCGCGCCACCAGGTACGCGACCAGCTGCTTGTCGCCCCGCGCGTCATCGCGGGCGACCACCGCGCACGACCCGACGCTCGCGTGCTCGCCGAGCGCGGTCTCGATCTCCCGGAGCTCGATGCGGAATCCGCGAACCTTGACCTGATCGTCGAGGCGACCGTGGAACTCGAGGCTGCCGTCCGATCGCCAGCGCCCGGCGTCGCCCGTGCGGTAGGCGCGCGCGCCCGGCACACCGGCAAACGGGTCGGGCACGAATCGCTCCGCGGTCAGCCCCGGCTGTCGCAGATAGCCGCGCGCCAGCACGATCCCGCCGATGTAGATCTCGCCGATCACACCCGCGGGTACCGGCGCGCCCTCGCCATCCAGCACGTAGATCCGCGCGCCCGCGATCGGTCGACCGATGCTCTCGACGCTGCCGGCGCCGCGCGCGCGCTCGGCGCGGGTGACCGACACCGACGCCTCGGTCGGCCCGTATTCGTCGTACACGGCGGCGACGTGCCCCAGCTCGTAGATCCGCTGGACGAGCTCGTTGGTCGCTCGCTCCCCGGCGAGCACGACATAGCGCAGCGACCGCGGCAGCTGCGCCGTGTCGACGAGGTTCGCCATCACCGACGGCACGATGTCGATCGCGACGACGTCGTTGCGACGCGGCAGGGTCGCGAGGTCGAGCGCGCTGTCGGCGAGGATCACCCGGCCGCCGCGGCTGAGCGCCGCGAAGATCTCCGCGACCGAGGCATCGAAACACACCGACGCGGCGGCGAGGACGCCATCGAACGCATCGTCGGGGAACGCCTGCGCTTGCCAGCGGACGCGGTTGGCGAGCGAGCGGTGCTCGAGGCCGACGCCCTTGGGCTTGCCGGTCGAGCCCGAGGTGTAGATCACGACCGCGACGTTGCCGGGGGAGACGCCGCTCGCGATCCGGCCGGCGGCCGCGCCGTCGTCGCGGGCGACCACCTCGGCGACTCGCACGACGTGCCGCACGCGCAGCGCCACGTCGAGATCGCTGCCGACCACGGCGATCTGCATCTGCGAGTCCTCGACCATGAACGCGAGCCGATCGACGGGGTAGCGCGGATCGAGCGGGACGTAGGCGCCGCCGGCCTTCAGGATCCCGAGGATCGCCGCCAGGAGCGCCGGCGACCGCTCGACACACAGGCCGACGCGGCTCTCGGGCGCGACGCCGAGCTCGCCGAGGCGCCGGGCGATTGCCCTCGCGCGGCGGTCGAGCTCGCTGTAGGTCACCTCGTCGGTTCCCCACACCACCGCCACCGCGTCGGGCGTTCGCCGCGCCTGCGCCTCGAACAGCTCGTGCAGGCAGCGATCGGCCGGAGCGATCCAGTCGCTCGCGTTGAGCTCGTCGACGAGCCGGCGCCGCTCCGCGGTCACGCGGTCTTCCATTCCCGGTACGCGTACGCGCCGTTGAACCCGCGGGTGACGTGCGCCCCCATGGTGGTCTGCGGATATCGCGCTGGCGTCCGGGGAGTCACGAACGCGGCCAGCGGCCCGAGCTCGGCGTCGTAGTTGGGATCGTGGAAGTACGCCAGCGCGTGTCGCAACCGGCCGCTCGCGTTGACGACCCGGTGCCGGCTCGCTCGCCAGTGATCGTTGGTCCAGATCTGCGAGGCATCGCCGAGCTGGCAGATGAACGTGCCGGGGATCACCGGGCACGAGATCCACGGACCGCGTCGAGACTCGATCTCGAGGCCCGGTTCGTCCATCTGCCAGATGATCGAGACGATGCCATAGTCGGTGTGCGGGCCGCTGCCGATGCTGACCGGGCGGTCGACCGCGAGCGGCACGTAGTCCTGCGGCGGATACCGCACGATCCGCATCTGGCACAGCGGCTTGTCGAGCTTGTCGACAAAGAAGTCGCGGCCGATCCCGAGTGCGACCGCAAGCACGCCGCTGATCTCGTCGCACATGCGCCGCATCCCGTCGTACATCTGCGACAGCGCCGGACGGAACGATGGCAGCGCGGCGGGCCATGCGTTGGGGCCGTGGAACGGCTTGCCTGCCACCACGGCCGGATCGTCCATCGCCAGCTCGAGAGCCATCTCGAAGCCCTCCTTGAGGTCGGCCACCGGGCTGCCGAGCGCGTTCTCCTCACCTTCGGGGAAGTAGCCGCGGTGATACGGAGACCTGGCAATGTGGATCTCTTGCTTCTCGCGATCGGGCAGCGCGAAGAACGCGAGGGTCTGGTCCCACACCCCGCGTACGACGGTGTCGGCGATTCCGTGATTCTCCACGTAGAAGAATCCGGCGTCGAGCAGAATGTCGCCAACCGCGCCGGCGAGCGCGTCCAGGTCACCGTCATCGCCAGTGTGGCGGGTACGCGCTGCCGACAGGTCAATGACAGGGACTCGAGCATCGCCTGCTCGCTCGTAGCGCACGACCGGACCTCGATGGGGCATCTCGCTCTTCCAGGCGTAGGGGATAACAGCACCGTCTACATTGTCAACAAGACGCGGCGTCCGTGCAGCGAACCCGTCGCACAGACATCAAGTCACGGTCAGCGCGTAGACCGGGTGTGCCTCGACCGGCAGGTTCGCGATCTGCCAGCTCGCTCCCGCGTCACTCGACAGCAACACCTGGCCCTGCTTGGTCGCGGCCGCGATGCGACGGCTGTCGGCCGGCGCCGCGGCGATGCCGAACACCGTCGACCGCACGCCGCGCGGGAGCTCGATCGGACGAAAGCTCGCGCCGCCGTCGCGGCTTGCGTAGATCGTGCCGTGCTCGGACAGCCAGCTCGCGCCCGCGCCGACATAGACCAGATCGGCCGACGCGACCGCAATGCTGCGACAATACTGTTCGACCATCGACCAGCCCAGCGCGGCGCGAATCTGCGGTTCGCGATCCGCACCGCCGGGTTGATTGCAGTCGCAGTGCTCCAGCGCCGGACCCGCGCACGCGCGAAACCCGGCGACGTCGTCGAACCGCGCGAGCCCGGTCGAGACGACCAGGTTGTCGCGGCGGCGGTAGCACGCCTCGATCACGGCGGCGACGGCGTGCCAGCAGGCGGCCGGCTGCGCGCGGCCCTCGCCGTTGCGCCGCGCGCCGATCGCCCGCGCATCGAAGCTCTCACCGTAGTCGTCGCGGCTCGACCGCCGCGCGCCCAGCGCGAACCGGATGCCGTCGCCGACCTCGACGCGGCGCACGCACAGGTTGCCATCGAATCGATCGCGCGACAGCGTCGCGACGATGTCCTCGAGTTCATCGCGGGTGACCGCGTCGACCTGCAGCGAATCGTCGAGCGCGTGGGCAAACGTTCGCCCGTGGTCGGCGCTGCGAAAGATCCCGTCGCGCCCGACCGCGAGCACGCCGGCGCGGGCGACCCCCACGGCGTGGAGATCCAGCAGGTCGACGTCCGCGCTCAGCACCGCAGCGGTGAACGAACGGCCGCCATCATCGCTGTACAGCGCGCCACCTGCCTCGACCGCCGCGTAGACCCGCCGGGGGTCGGCCGGATCGCAGGCCAGCCCGATCACGCGCTTCGGCTCGTGCGACGCGCCTGCCGGATAGCCGGCCGGCATGACCGCCGCAGTCCAGGTGCGTCCGCGATCGGTCGACGCGTACACCGCGTTCGGCTCGTAGCCGGCCAGCACGACGTCCGGCGCAGCCGGCGGCACGGCCAGCGACCACACGCCGAACTCGGGCCGCGGGGCACCGAGCAGCTCCCACGTGTCGCCGCCATCGCGCGACCGGTGCACTCCGCACTGCGTGCCCACGTACACCGTGTCGGGGTCGTCCGCGGCCGATGCGATCGCGCGGACCTCGGGCAACTCGGCGAGCTGCGGCGACAGATCCTCCCATTCGCCGAGCCGATCGACCGGCGAGCGGAACAGCCCGGTTCCGAGTCGGCTGGTGGTGCGATTCGAGAGGCTCTCTCCCGCGATCCCGACAAAGACGTAGTGGCTATGCCGCATCGACTCGGCGCTCCATGGCGCGATTCTTGTAGCTCGTCCACCAGCCCTGAAGCAAGCGTTCCCGGGGCGTGTCCATGGCGGGAGTCCAGGAGGGAATCCGGAGCCCACGGTGGTGGCATACGTCTCACGCCCTGGCACGTGCGCCCCGGCCCACCGCGCGCGATCGCGTCACCACGGTTACAAGTTCGCACTGTCGGGTAAAGCAGAGCGCAGTGAGACAACTGGCGAACGTCTGCGCCTTGTAACCGCCACATGTCGCTGATAGGTTTCCAGTCCTCCACGTGACGAACTCGCCGACATCATCGTTCTTGATCGACGAACTGGAAGCACGCCTCGCGAAGCATTGGGGTTGGCGCGAGCTCGAACGATTTGGCGAGAACCTGCTCGCCAGGCCGCTCGAGCGCCACCTGCTCCGCGTGTTTCTCGCCTCGACCTGTGAGTTCTTTCGCGAGGTCCCCGGCGGTATCCTCGCGCTGGCGCTGCGGGTCACCGACGACTGGATGGAGCGCGACCGGTTCGGCGCGGTCACGCGCGCCGGCAGCGTGCTCTACTCCGCGGTCGACGAGTACGGCCTTCACGATTGCGCCAAGGGGATCCAGAAGGGCCATCACACCCTGTTCTACGACATGGCACATCAGTGGGGCGTGCCCGCGAATGACCTGATCAACCCCGCGTTCATCCTGCCGGAAGCCGCTGCGCTGGCCCGGCTGACGCACGACTACTATCGATCCCGCGATCTCGCCGCCGGACTCGGCTTTCATTTCGCGTCAGAGAAAACCTCCGATCGCGAGTTCGTGCTGTGCAATACGGGATTCTCTCGCCACTGGCAGGCCTACAACCTCACGGACGCGCGCGATCCGACGCTCGAGTTCTATTACATCCACACGCTCGTCGAGCCCATGCACGGCAGCACCAGCGCAGACGCCGTGTGCGCCCAGGCCACGTTGCCGGGAGCCGTCGAGCAGATCACCGCCGGCGCCGTGGCGTTCATGGAGGGCTATGGCGCGTTCTGGGCCGCGCTCAACGCCCAGATCGCACTGGATGCCCCCGCGCACCGCGCGACGCGAGCGACGAGTGGCTGAGTATCCTGAATTCGACGACCCGATGTCGCGGCCTCGGTTCACCGGGATCGCGACGTTCATGCGAGCGCCGTTCGCCGAGGACCTGAGACAGCTCGACATCGGCCTCGCCGGCATCCCGTTCGATGGCGGCGTGACCAATCGCGCCGGTGCCCGACATGGTCCGCGCGAGGTGCGAAATCAGTCGAGCATGATGCGCAAGATCAACCAGTCGAGCGGGATCGCACCGTTCGACCTGTGCCGGATTGCCGACGTTGGCGACGCCTGGGTCGCGAAGCCATTCGAGCTCGAAGGCGCCCTGCGCGAGATCGAGAGCTTCTATCGCCGACTGCACGACCACGGCGTGGTTCCGATCTCGGTCGGCGGCGATCATTCGGTGACGCTTCCCGTCCTGCGCGGCATCGCCCGCGACCGGCCGGTCGGCCTGGTCCAGTTTGACGCTCACTGCGACACCGGGGACGACTACCTCGGCTCCAAGTTCCATCACGGCGCACCGTTTCGCCGCGCGGTCGAGGAAGGCCTGCTCGACCCCAAGCGCACCATCCAGATCGGTATTCGCGGCGGCACCGTGTTGCCCGACCTGTGGCGTTTCAGCTACGAGAGCGGCATGCGCGTCGTGACCATGGACGAGCTCGCCGACCTCGGCACCGCGCGCGTCATCGAGGAGGCCCGCCGGGTCGTCGGCGATGGGCCGACGTACATCACGTTCGATGTCGATGGCCTCGATCCGGCGTTCGCTCCCGGCACCGGGACGCCCGAGGTCGGCGGCTTCTCGACGTTCGACGCGATGCGCATGATCCGCGGCCTGCGCGGCCTGCATCTGGTCGGCGGAGACGTCGTGGAGATCTCGCCACCATTCGATCCGTCCGGCACCACCGCGCTGGTCGGGGCGGCGATGATGTTCGAGATCCTGTGCGTGGTCTCCGAGTCGGTGGCGAAGCGTCAGCGAGCCCAGCGATGACCGAGCGACGCCGATTTCGCGCCGTCACGTTCGATTGCTACGGCACGCTGGTCGACTGGGAGACCGGCATCGGCACGGCCGTCGCCGAGCTGCTGACCCCGCGCGGCATCACACGCCCCACCGCCGACGTCCTCGAGAGCTTCGCGCGCCACGAGGCCGAGAGCGAGGCACGCACGCCGATCCTGCCCTATCACGCGCTGTTGCGCGAGGTCATCGCTGCGGTCGGACGAGATCTCGGCGTCGACTTCGATGACCGCGACACGCTCGCGTTCGCGGACTCGATCGGGCGGTGGCCGCTGTTCGCGGATGTCTTGCCCGCGCTCAAGCGGCTGCGCGAGTCGATGGTGGTCGCCATTCTGTCGAACGTCGATTGGCGATCATTTCGAAAGACCGAGCCAGCCTTTGCGGGTTCGGTCGAGATGTTTTGCCTCGCCGAGGACATCGGTGCGTACAAACCATCTCCGGTCGCGTTCCAGGCGTTGCTCGCGCGGCTCGCGAACCGCGGGATCGCGGTGACCGAGGTGCTCCACGTCGCGCAGAGCTTGTTCCACGATCACGTGCCGGCGTCGCAGCTCGGGATCACCACGTGCTGGGTCGACCGCCGGCACGGCCAGGCCGGCCATGGCGCCGTCATCCCGCCGCTCGGGCAAGTCCGCCCCGACCACCGCATCACGTCGTTGACCGAGCTGCTGCCGTTGGTCGGCATCCCGGGGTCGGCGTCGTGATCTAGCAACACAGCCAGCCGACGTTCCGGCCGCCGTAGCAGCAGGCTTCGCCGGGGCAGGACTGGCTGCACACCTCCGGTCCTACCGGGAACGTGGCCGGCTTGACCCCCGACGAGGACAGCGACTGGGTCTCCGTTGCTTCACCGGGCGCGGGCGCCTCCTGCGCAGACTCGGTCGGGTCCGGCGAATTCGTCGGGCTCGTCTCCACGGCGCATCCCACGAACAGCAAGGCTCCCAGACCAAGAGTCAACAACATACGACACATGTGAGCTCCTTTCGGCAATCCCGATTACAGTCCAACCCGGCAAATCCGAGCCGACGGACGACACTATCATATTCGATCACAGCGACTCTGGTTTTGCAGATTTCGCTCTGACGGGGTCGGAGCGCGCGCCGTGCATCCGGGTGGAAACACAACGGGAGTAGCCAGGTCAAGCGGAGGCAACTCCATGCTCTCGTGACCGCCTGCGCATCCACGGCGACACGTGCGATGGGCGCCCACCGGCTACCAGGTCAACGCGACGGTCAGCGCCAGCGCTGCAGGGAACCTGCCCAGCGCGAACACGGTCGCCGCCGGCGACACGAAGCGCGAGCGCCCGGCCGGCGCACCCGATGGGCTCACTTGCGCTCGGGACGATCGGGTGTCCACGCCGCGGATGATCAAGGCATGCACGCCGCCGGTGATGAAGGGCAGTTGAAGGTCAACGTGCCGCCGCAGACGATGCCGTCGCTACAGGTTGCCGACTGGGGTGGGTTGCATTCTCCTTCTCCGCAGTTGGTCAAAGTCTGCGTGGGCCGGCCACCTTGTACGATCGTCAGGTCGCTGCTCGCGAGTCGACGGACCGTTTCCTTCCGGAGAGCGAGCTTTTTCGTGGTCTTGTTCATTGGCATGCCTTTCTTGGGTTATCGACGGCAAGAGCAACCGTCGTGCCGGGCAACGGACGCACCAGGTGCGGCGCAGCGGAGGTCAGCAGATCGCACCGGTCTCGGGCTGCGCGGTAGACCGCCGGTGCACCACGCGGCCGCGTCATGAGCCGCGGTCCAGCGAGGCGAGGAGGGCGCAGGCGCGGTGCGAGCGGAAGCGGCGGACGCCGGAGAACGTGGTCGACAAGCTCCAGCTTCACCGGGGGCAGACGATCTTGATCTTCGGTGCGTCCGGCGCGGTGGGGACGCTCGCGATCCAGTTCGCGAAGCAGCGGGGCGCCCCGGTCCTGGCGACGGCATCGGGCCGGGAAGCAGCGACGCTGGTGCGCCGGCCGGGGGCCAATGCCGCGATCGACGCCCGGGGGGTTGCGACGGGCCACGTGCTGGGGAGCATCGTCCTGCGCGTCGGGAGGTCCGGCGCCGAAGCCGCCGGGCGCCTCGCCGTCAGGACGCCAGCCGCGCGGCGCGCACCAGGCCGCGGACCTGGGTGGCAACGATGTCTCCGAGCTGGCGCACCGCCGGCTCGGGGTTGGCCCGCGCGTGGTGGAGCACGAGGCCGATCGACGGCAGGCGCGGCATCCCGCGCAGGACCTGCAGGTGGCGCGGCATTCCGACGCGGGTGCGCACCGTGACACCGAGCCCCGCGGCCACGGCGGCCCAGATCGCGCTGAGGCTCGAGCTGCAGAACGCGTCGCGCCATGCCCGCCCCGCGCGATCCAGCGCCGCGATCGCCGCGCTGCGCATCAGGCATGGCGCCTCGAACATCACCAGGGGCAACACGCGATCGGCCGCCGGGACCGATCGCTCGGCCTCGGGCGGCCCGATCCAGCACATCGGCAGCCGACCGAGCTCGGTGCCGTGCGGCGCGCCGGCTCCGGTGTCCCAGGCGAGCGCCAGATCGAGCTGGTTCTTGCTCACCGCCGCGAGCAACTCGACGTTGCGCGCGACCCGGGCCTCGATGCGGAGCTGGCCGTGCGCGCGCGCGAAGCTGCCGAGGATGTCGGGCAGCAGGTGCTCGCCGAAGTCCTCCTGCAGGCCGATGCGAACCTGGCCCTCGAGCTCGGCGGCGCACACCGCGGTCGCGGCCTCCGCGTTGAGCGCCAGCAGGCGCCGCGCATAGCCGAGCAGGGTCTCGCCCGTCGGGGTCAGCGCCACGCCCCGGCCGGCCTTGCGCAACACGGGCACGCCGAGCTGCGCCTCGAGCTTCTTGAGCTGGGCGCTCACGGCCGACGCCGAGCGGCCGACGTGGCGCGCCGCCTGGGCGAAGCTGCCGAGCTCGATCCCGGTCACGAACGTTCGCAAGACGTCGAGCTCGAACACGATCGGAGGCGTCACCATCGTCCAATTTTATCGAACTATCGTCGCAAAACAATCTGATTTTCTGCACGATGAGAGCACGGTATCCAGGGTCATGCCCTACGCACGAATCTCGCTGTTGCGCGGCAAGTCGCCCGCGTATCTCCAGGCCCTGTCGAACAACCTGTATGGCGCCCTGGTGGACACCTTCGAGGTGCCCGCCACCGACCGGTTCCAGATCATCCACCAGCTCGATCCGGGAGAGCTGATCTTCGATCGCACGTACCTCGGCGGACCACGCAGTGACGACTTCGTGTTGATCGCGCTGACCACCGGGCGGCCGCGCGCCACCGCCACCAAGCAGGCGTTCTACGCGGCCCTGGTCGAGCGGCTGGCCGCGAGCCCCGGGATTCGCCCCGAGGACGTGATGGTGGTGATCACGACCTCCGCGGCTGACGAATGGTCGATGTCGCGCGGCCTGACACAGCTGCTGGAACCTCCGCCGGGCGACGGGGCGCACCGCTGACATGCTGGCCATCCGGGCGGTTCTGATCGAGCGCGGGCTTTCCGGCCGACATCGCGCGGAGAATGCACGCTCGACCTGAAAAGTTCGGTGGCGAGACTGGCAACCGCGACGAGCCGGGGGTCACACCGGCGGTGATGTACGCGTTCACCACCAGGGGATCCGACGATGAACGCTCATCACGAGGTCGCTCAGCACGCGCCACCTGCAGTCTCGTACCGCGACTGCCGTGACTGCAATGTTTCTTCACACGGCGGCTCGAGGTCGCGAAACATGGCGGTCGCAGCCTGAGATGTTCACGCGATTTGCCCGGCAGCCGCACGCGGCAGCACCACTCGGGAGGACATGGAATGGCGATCGCCCTCATCGATGACTCACAGCGCAAGGCTGCACGCGTCGTCGGGCTCTCGTATCTGCTCGCCTTGCCGCCCGCCCTGTTCGCCGGGTTCTACGTGTTCTCCCAGCTCATCGTCCGCGGCCATGCGGCCCAGACCGTCCGGAACGTGATGGCGCACGAAGGCCTGTTCCGTCTCGGCATCGCCGCCAATCTGATCTCCTTCCTGATCGACATCGCACTGATCGCTGCGCTCTACGTGACGCTCGCGCCGATCCACCGGAGCCTGGCCCGGTTCGCGGTGTTTGTGCGGCTGATCGAGACCGCGCTGTTCGTGGTGGTCACGGTTGATTTCGACGCGCTGCGTGTCCTGTGCACGGCTGACGACCTGCGCGT
>Ga0307515_10014592_pt1 | contig 14545 bp, 5 predicted proteins | sample 17_EM_MG_FD_194513 | JGI IMG/M metagenome (GOLD analysis project Ga0307515, IMG submission 194513) | Populus trichocarpa ectomycorrhiza microbial communities from riparian zone in the Pacific Northwest, United States - 17_EM | ecosystem: Host-associated > Plants > Roots > Unclassified | place... | reverse complement strand
GCTCCGCTATCTATTAGGATTTATACTTTCTTCTATTTTCTAAGTATTTAAATTTCGCTAAGTATATTAAGGGAGTTGTGTTATATATTAGCGCTAGAAGAGCCTAAATATTTATACTCTTCTACCTTCTGTCCTAAGGCGCGATTTAGCCCTAGGATAATTTGTTTTCCGAGTTAACTAAGGGAGAAATGCTTTATAGTAAATAAATATAATTTATAGAATAAGTATAGGTTAAGGAGCGAGTACGATTTAAGGAATGAGTGTGACTTAAGGACTAAGAGGAGCTATAGCGGACCTTTTTAAAAGGGTAAGTTTGGTAATCCCTTTAAATATATCCCTTTTTCTATATCCAAAACATTCTCTATTTATAGCTTATGTTCTTTATTTATCGGTTTCTAAGGGCGTATAGGATTGAGTGGTGTTAAGGTCCATAGGGTCGTGCGTAGGGCTTTTAGGTCTTAGAGATGGATCGCGCTTTAAGGTATATACTAGTTTTATAGAGTTTTATATACAAGGTATAGTTGGCTTTAGAGAATAAGTTTGCTTATTATATCGGAGGTCTTTATTAATTCGTTAATATATTGTAACAAATTTGGGTAAGTCTTTTAGTAGTTCTTTGCCTACTAACTATGCTCTAATTTTATCTAAAATAGCTTAATGGAGGGTAGTAACTTTAGCGGCTTTATTCTAATCTAGTTTACTAACAAGGCCTAAAAATTCAAAAAAGAAGCTAGTAAAGTCTCGGTTTCATTATTATAGGTTTTTAAGTTTAGTAACAGCTGTGTGTTTGTGGCTAGCGTTATTATACGTTCGTTCTAGTAGAGAGATAAAGATGTTAAAATTAATAAAGGTGCTATTACGGAAGAATGGATCTATAGTTTATATAGCGTCTTTACTTAAACGAGACATTCTATAGCTAATCTTGCTAGCTTTAGTAGGGTATTAGTTATAGTTTATTAAAAGTTTAAGATAGAGCTTAGTTATAAAGGGACGTAGGTTATTTTAATTTTATTAAACATTAGATGGTTAGGGAGCTTTTTAGATTTTATAGTAGGTACCGGGTTTATTGCAGGTATAGGTTAAGCTATTATTACTAGTTTAGGGTTTATATTTAACGGGCCGGGTTTATATATAGTTATTTTAATTTTGTTTATAGGTGTTATTATTAGGGTCTTTAACGTAAGTGCTTTAAGGTTACGGAGTTCTTCGCGGATTGCTCCTATTAATTGCTGGTGCTAAGCTTCTAATATTACTTACTGTTGGGCTAAAGTATCCGTAAAGGACTGTTGTATTATAGTTAACTGTTCCCTAACTAGGGCTATAATGCTTATAGTTAACGCGGTAGGTTTAAGTTCGTTTGCTATTTTAATAGTAGTTGTTTTAATATAACGTAATATAAGGGCGTAGAGAGACTTTGGGAAAGATTTAAAGGAATAATATAAATTCTATCTAAATCTAAGGGTATATAGCTCCCGCTAAGAATAAGACGTTGTGTAAAGAAGAGAAAGGAATAACAAAGGAATTATATAATTAAATAGTTAGGGGCTTGGTGGTCAATGCGTGTATATATACGCACGCGGTCTTTAACGGACTTTAGCAGAATTTGATTAATCTAGTAGAACTTAGTAAAAGTTAATTAAGCTGGCAGAATTTAGCAGAATTTGGTTAAAGCGTCGGCATTTATCTGTTGAGTATTTCACCAAGACATTCCTACTGTAACTGGGCTAGTCCCGTTACAAGTAGGGTTAATTAGGGTATTATAGTAAATACTAATTAAAGGTTTAGTATATAGTGGGTTAGGCAAGGCTTATAGCGACGTAGTTATAACTGCTTTTAGTATAGGGGCCATAGTAGCTTATTTTCCTACTTTAGCTCCTATTAGTGTTGTTAATAGGTTTTAAAGCCGCTTTTATTAATTAAGGTGGGCGTTAACCTACTTTAGTTCTAAATTTGGTAATAATTAATAAGCTGCGAGTCTTTTATAGTTTAGTAGGTTATTTAGGGTTATCGCAATCTTTTTTTGCAGCCTAATTATTAGTTTATTATATAGGTCCAAATAATAAATTTTTAAGAGAAACTTAGAGGTCGTTTGGTTGCAGCTTTAGGTTAAATTTAAAGGCTTTAAAACAGAACCGATCTAAAGCTTAAATCTAATTCTAACGCGATCGTTCGGTTAACCTAAAGCTCCTCTAAATTGGTAAGCGCGTTAAATTTAAAAGCTATACTATATATAGTAGTTAAACTAAGGCGTCTAATTAACGACTGCTTATAATATAGTTACTCCACCCACCCCAATCGCGACGCTATTTTAGTCGCGCCTATATGTATTTTATAACGCCCTTATCTTAAATCTCGCGATTGCAATAATATTGCTTCCGCGCGTCGTAGGCGTTGCTGTAGCTCTACTTCGGCCTCTACGGAAGCTAGGAGAGGGCGCCAAGGGCGTTAATTAAGGAGGGGCTATAGTAAAAAGTCGCGATAGAAGCTCCAGTAAAGGTACTTACTTAAATCGTTTATTAAGATTAATCGCGTATTGCGCGACGTTAGATTCTAGGCTTTAATCTAGAGGCTTACCAAATAATTAGCTTAATTATAGCTTTAACTAAGCTATGGGAGTAGCCGCTACTAACTATAAAACGGTCAATACTAAAAGACGTACTAATACAAGACATTCTGATCTGGCGTTAGTTCGCAACTAAATAACCTCCTATAAGGCATAAGAATTAAGTCTAAAACTTAGTAAAGGGATAGTATAGTTTTATTATTAGGCGATTATAGTTATACTAGGTACTTTATACTTTATTTAGATTAATATAAATAGTAGCTAGATACTATAGTATCTCGCTAATAGATATAAACTAGGAAGGTAAGTTATGCTTAAGCTTAGCTTAAAGGTAACGCTAGGCATTACCTATAGTTTAATAGAAAAGGTAGAGCATTTTAGCTTCTTTAGAGGGGAAATAGTTATTATTAAGGCGGAGTTTTCTTATACTTAAACCCTCATATTCCTAAAGATAGGGTTTATTTTATTAAATAGTAGTTAAGGGTTAAGGAGCTTAATGGACTTTAATTACTTTATTATTATATCTATACTCCCTAGTATATTATATTTAGTTAAGCAAATAGGCTAACTAGTACTTTAAAAATAGGGAGCTAAGCTACTTTATAAGGCTATAAGGCTATCTAGGATCTCTTATAGGGTCTCTTATATAGTTTAGACCTTAAGATACTTAGCCGCCTAATTAGCTACAAGGGCGCGAATCTGCTTATATATGTCTATAGTATTATTATTATCTTTAATTTCTAATCCTAACTAGATCTTAGGTTCCTCTTAAGCAAAGGCAGCTCTCTTAAATAACCTTACTTTAGGTGCTATTGTTAGCTTTTTAAGGTTTATTAAAATTATATAATTTGGTTTTAATTCTAGATTTCTTTTAGGGGTATAGGTTAAGTATAGTCTAGCCTATAAAGTAGGATGTTATTAGGGCCTTCCTAGGCAGTATAGGGTTATTTTAATGCCTAAATATAATATATTAACGCGTCGTTATAGACAAAGGTCTTTTTTTAAAGTAGGATATTATTAAGGCTTTCCTAAGTAGTATAGGGAGAGCTTAGTATAATATTACGGCTTAAATAAATGCCTCTAAATTAAAGCTTAAACGAATGCTATATTACGAAAATTCCGAGCTAAGGAGAAGGAAAAGGGGTTGTTAAGACTAACGTAAACAAATATATAGGCCAGCCGCTACGGCGCTAGTATTAAGCGAGCTAATTATAGAGTAGGCAGAATATGGCAGTATTGTAGCAGAATTTAGCAGGTAAGGCACCTAGCGCCGTTTTAATTAACGTAATAAGAATAGGTTAGTATAGCTTTACTAAGAGGCAGAATTAATAATACTAGTTTAGTATAACGCTATAAGGACGATAAAGAAGTATAACTAAGAGGTATAATAAGCTAAATGGTTACTAAATTGGATTAGGAAGTATTATACCTCTAATTAAGAACCTAGAGATTAGATATATCTTTAAAGGCAAAGATAAAGAGGGAGAGGATAGTATTAAGGGCCTTATAATAGTAGTAGTATAACTACTTAGAAAAGGCTTATATAAGTTAGTTATTGCGTCCTAAATGGCAATAAGACCGATTAAACTATAGGATAAAGAGTAAGCGATATTATATAGGAATATAAAAATGCGAGATACGCGACGCACTAGCGTACTAGACGTACTAATATACTAAGGGGATTTCTTAGAAGTTAGGGTATATATTTAAAGGACTATAGCCTTTACTTAGATAGTTCTCTTCTTTATAGTAAATCTTAGAATTAATTAGAGCTAATCTATTAGGTATATACTCTACTAGTTATACTCTTCCACCATTATTATTTGCCTAATCTATATACCTAGCCTATTAATAAGTCTATCGTAATATATCCTATAAAGCTTTAGTATAGTTAAGGTTATCTATATATCGCTAGATTAATATTATAGTCATTATAACTTAGTACTACTTTTAACTCTTACTTAGGCTCTAGATACCTTATAACTAATTACTTAGCTAAGGAGTAGTGCTAGACCTTACTCTATCCTAACTCTTAGGCAACTATATAAGTAGGTATATTATATAGCAGTATAGATAAAAACTTCACTATGCTGCTATTTTTATATATAAATACTATATATTACTAATAGCTTACGTATATATATAAACTAGGGCTAGGATTTTAGAATACGCTAACTGTTAATCGCCTATACACTAAGGGTGCCAAGATATAGGCACTTAGGTCTCCTAGTCAATAGTAACCTCTCCTTCGACCAGCTTCGATAATCAGTTGTCTAACTAACGTCTCTATGAAGAATTACAAGGCAAACTAAGCAGAATTTTAACAATTTGCAGTACTCTGCTTTATTTGTACTTTTTAAATGCAATATGACCTGCGTTTTAAGCTACGAAGAGATATAGGAATGAATCTGCCCACATCACCGAACAACTGTTGTATAGGGGGTCTCGTGAAAAGCACAAAAGGATGACTACCGGTCAGAGCATTATTGTTGACAATGGTTCTGGAGGAGTCCTCTACGTTCGTTGCCTGCTTACATAAGCAGATTCCCTTTAGTTCCTTTTTGGACGACGTCCATAAGCAACCACTTATGACTCCGTAGGTATAGGCCTATATAAAGGCCTATATTCGTCGTAGATAGATTCTAGAGATATATTCATTCTTTTATCCTTAGATCTAGTTTATTAGGTTATGAGCACTTGTTGCTACCAAGCTGCGATGTTAGAAGATTGACACCTTACCACAGGTTGCATAAAGGGTTACCACACCCGTGCTAGGTTATATCTTACTACTCTATATTTAACGCCTTACCACAGGCCGTATTAAGGGTTACCACACCTACATACAAAGTCATTCCTTATTATTAAAATTACGCGTTAAAATCGTTTATTTACGCGTTAAAAATCTTTTATTTACGCGTCAAATTTATTTATTTACGCGTCGCCATAGGTAAAGACTATCCAGGCATTTAACGCCTTAAGAAAGACGGTTTAAATTGGCACCAATATTGGACACAGCTTAGCACGTACCTACGTGGTAAGGGCCTTCTGCACATCATTTAAGAAGATGCGGCCCCACTCTACCCAAAGCTCCAGAAAGAAAAACCTACGATATCTATTAATTAAGTACTAAAGGATGCTGGCAAGGAGGAGCGAGACAAAATCCTTAAGAGGTCTTAAATTATTATGGATACTAATAACTTAATCCGCTTAACTAATAAGGCTCTCTCTAATGAGTACCAAAAGGAGTTTAAATAGTTCGATAAGGACAACGGCAAAGTCTGTTTAGTTATCCTTGGTATAATTAATAATGAGATCCTTACTACCTTAGAGCACAAGCAGACGGCGAAGGACTATATTAATCACCTTAAGCAGATGTTTGAGGCCCGTGGCTTAATTTATAAGGCTAATATATAGGAGACTTTTGTTAAGCTCCGCTTTTAATTGGACTAAGCAGTTACTACTTTCTTAAGCCGTTACTAAGAAGCGGTTTAAGGAGTTAAGCAGGTAAAGCTTGCCCTAGATAACAAGATCATTAACTATTAATTTATTAACGCTGTTAACGAACACTTCCCTATATGGGCTCAAATCCAATATAATAAGATTCGCGACGGCTACACAATCTCACTACCCTAATTAATCGCTGACCTCACTAACGAGGCCTAGCGGAAGGACTTACCTAAGAGCTTCGCCTCGGTCAATAAGCTACTAGGTAACTCACGTTTAAATAAGTAGTCCGGTCGAGGACGCGGCAACGGTCGTAGTTATGGCAATGGTTGTGGTAGAGGCAGGGGAGCCGGTTACGGTGCCTTATTAGGCAATTAAGGCTCTGCTAAGGATGCTTTAAATAGGTATAGGTGGTGTAAGTAAGGTTATCTAGGTAGCAAGGAGGGCTGCTAGATAAAGCACGCCTACCTAAGGCCCGAATAGTGGAGACCTAGAGAAAGGCAACCTTAGCGCTTAGGTGATGGAGCAGCCTTAAATACAAATAAGGCCTTTAAGGGGACATCCAATCGCCTATCTTAAGCTACTAATTTGGTAACTAGATCGATCTTTGCTATATAGGTCATTAGGCCAGCAGCTATAGCTTTAGGAACGAATATTAAGGACTCCTAGATAGCCGATAGTTGCTCGAATATTTATATATATAACGACATTAGGAGGTTCGTATAATATAAGGAAATTAAACCTATCTAAATCTAGACGGGAGGAGGCCTAATAAAGGCTATTGGCGTTGGATCAGTCGAGCTTACAGTTACTTAAACTAACCACTCTGCCTATACAATTACATTTACTAAAGTATATTACTGTCCTAACTTCTTTACAAATGTCGTCTCGCTTAGCATTCTACGAGGGAAGGGAGCCTTCTTTAACGGTCTCTATAATACAATTAACTTCGTTAAAGATTGGGCAGAAATAGCCTATACCCTATGCATTAACGGACTTAATACGTTTATATTGGTAGATAACCCCACAGAGGTTCCTTTTGTAATGGCTTTGGCTACCGCACGATCGCGCCTTTATAAGAAAGGCGTGCTTGCTAAAGCTACTATAGAGACTTAGCATAAGAGACTATAATACCTTCCTTCTGACTAGATACGTCTCCTCGCCAGGAGCATAAAGGGGATCATAGTCACTAAGGATAAGCCATTTTACTGCGAGGACTGTTACCTTGGAAAGGCCAAGAAGCAAATATTAAGACGCCCTTAATGACGCAGCAATCGCATATTTAAAAAAGTGCATATCGACGTAGTTAGGCCATTAAAACACAAAGGTCTCTATAGTAAAAAGTACTGGGTACTATTCACTAATAACCGAACACGCTTTAGATGGATCTACTGTATATTAAATAGAGGCTCCGTAGCCTCTACCTTAAAGCAGTTTGTTTATATAATTAAGACTTAAACAGGGATAACGATTGGCTGCTTCCGATTGGATGGAGCTGCTAAGTGGTTTAGTAAGGATATAACTGATTTCTTTAAGAACGAAGGCATAGTCACTAAGGCCTTTACCCTGTACACTGCACACTAAAATGGAATAGTAGAGAAGGCTAATTACCTAGTTAAAGAAAGGGTTAGGGTAATATTAATTAAGACTTAATTGCCACTAAAGCTCTAGCCCGAAGTCGCTAAGGCAGCTATATATGGGCTTAATATATTGCCTATATTAGTTAATAAGGATAAAGCTCCGCCCGCTTAAGTAATGGCTCTCGCCCTAGGTAATACCGACTCTATAATTACGTATATTAACTAGAAGATCTATAGCTGTCCCGCCTACGTCTATATTAATAAAAAAGACCCTTAGCGGTAATAGGGTAATAAGTTTGTTGCAAGAGCTCAGAAAGGACGATTAGTTAGCTATGAAGGCTTATATATATATCGCGTCTATCTACCTCACAAGAATAGGGTTGTCCGATTAAGTAGCGTCACCTTTAATGAATTAGGAACCTTTCTTACTACACTAATTAGTGAGGAAGAAGGTAGCAACAACGATATCTGCTAGATACCACTTAAGGAACTTCCTACCGAAGACACTGCACTAGAGGTCTCTTGGTTACTATAGGAGGGAAGTAAGGTTGCTCGGTCACTGTAGGAAGAAAGTGAGGCTGCTCGGTTACTATAGGAGGCAGATAAGGTCTCTCGGGCCTCGCAGTTGGGGGGTAACTCTTAGTTGGGGGGTGCCTCTGACGATTAAGATATCGCACTATAGCCTAATCGACCTCCCCTTACTAACGAAGAATAGGTAGGTCTTAACTAGCAAGAGCTACCTAATCTAGGAGGACACCTCCATTAGGAAGTAACTCCCCTAAGGGACATTTACTAGGAGAATCTGGAATAGATTCTAACTAAGTACTTAAAGGAAGAAGTTAAGATTAATATACGTAATACGGTGAATACGCGCACGCGATTAAAGCCACGGCTTAACTATAGCGTACTCTATAGAACTGGAAGGAAGGAGCTGGCCATAAAGGCCACCTACCTTACCCTGTCCTTCGCCTACACGTTCACAAGTGCTCTATCGCAGCCTTAGTAGATAAGGATAACTAAAGGACTACCTCCGGAGCCACGGAACTAGAAGGAAGCTATAAATTTAATATTTGAGAAGGAGTGGAAGGCTGCGGCGGATAAGGAATGGGAGTCTTAAATGGTTAATAACTTATTTAAGATCGTTAAACTTCTACCCGGAGCTAAGGCTCTACCCATTAAATAGGTCTTTATGTACAAATTCGATAAGAATAACGTCCTATTTAGATGGAAAGCACGGCTGGTATTACGCGGTAATAAGCAGCGCCTAGGGATTGACTATGGTAACACGTTCGCAGGCGTTATTTGACCTAGTATATTTAAGCTACTAATGGCCCTAGTTGCCGTATATGATCTAGAGTGTAAATATTTAGACGTAATTACGGCCTTCCTTAATAGGAAGCTTAACCGCAAAAATATCTACATTTAGCTGCCAGAAGGATACCGCCAGTATTAGAAGAACGGCGTTACTCTCGTGGGCCTACTACTTAAGGCTCTCTACGGTCTTAAGCAGGCGCCACGTCTTTAGTATAAGGAGCTCAAAAGCTTCCTTATTACCCTTAAATATATGCTAATTCTAGCTAACCCATACGTCTTCGTCAGCCAGTAAAGCAGCTAAATTATTATCGTCTACGTTAATGATCTTATCTTAATTGGACGAGATATATAGACAATTAAACTGCTTAAAGAAGCACTTAGGAACAAGTATAAAGTGAGAGACTTAGGCCCAATTGCGTACTACCTAGGTATTTGAATTATAAGGAACCGACAGGCGCGCTCAATTCGACTGGTACAGGACGCCTATATTAGGAAGATCCTATATACATTCTATATGGATGATTGCGCACTGGCCTCTACACTAATTTACCCCTCTGCGGTAGACTTTAAGCTACGCGAGGATTAAGCTCTGCCGGAGCTGATAAAACGGTATTAATCGCTAATAGGCTCTCTACTTTATCCATATAATTAGACTCGGCCCGATATGGCCTGGGCCGTAGGAAAGCTCTATTAGTTCCTATATAACCCTGCCGAACTATATATAGAAGCCGCAATGTAGATACTTACCTACTATGTAGGAACGATCGACTTAGGTATAGAGTTCGGCTTCCCCTAAGGGCAACAACTACCTCCGAAAGCCTTTGCTGAGGCATTAGTTACGGACCATACTACCCCTAATTGCAATAGGGAATATAGCGGAAGCCCACTAGGTAATATACCTGACCTATAGCTATATGGCTATAGCGATGCAGCGTTCGCAGATGCGGCCGACAGGAAGTTAACTTCCGGCTATATTTATAAGCTAGCAGGTGGCCCAGTTTCACACAAATTAAGTAAGTAGTCAATTCTTATGACCTTAACTACGGAGGCTAAGTATGTAGCGATGACGCATGCGGCCAAGGAAGCCTTATGGCTCCGTCGATTGCTTACTAACTTGGGCTATACTAGAAAGGATCTACTACCGATACATTTATATGGCGATAATTAACTAGCCATTAGCCTTGCAAAAAGCGACGACTACCACGCGCGCACTAAGCACTTTAAGCTATACTGGCACTACATTCGTGATAAGGTTTAAAGCGGCGTAATCCACCTATAGCACGTTCCTACGAGCAGCATGGTGGCAGACGGTCTTATAAAGCCACTAACAACGGCTCAGTTTAGGAACTTCGTTAAGCAGCTAGGCCTTGTTCGATGCGATATAGACACTAAACCTAAATAGGAAATCATATATAGGTCGGCAAAACCTCGGAGGGTACGCCATTCGACGACTCTAACCCATGCTGACGACTTTTAAGTGGGGGATGAGAACGATGTAGAGCTCGTGACGGGCAATCGATTACAGCTTAGGGAGAGGTTAAATAGGACCTATAATACACTCGGAGGATTACGAGGTGTTTCTTTTATATATTAACAAGTTCAATACTAATTTAGGAAGGATCTGCTTCTGTTTTGGTGGAGTACTGGGGGGTGTGACGATGGTTCTAGAGGAGTCCTCCACGTTCGTTGCCTGCTTACATAAGCAGATTCCCTTTGGTTCCTTTTTGGACGACGTCCGTAAGCAACCACTTATGACTCCGTAGGTATAGGCCTATATAAAGGCCTATATTCGTCGTAGATAGATTCCAGAGATATATTCATTCTTTTATCCTCAGATCCAGTTCATCAATTGTTTCATGATAGGATTGACTGGCAGACCAAGAATGGTTGGACAAAGGTAGAGGCGGCTTCATAGTCGAGACTGGAAGGAATTCACGGAGAACGCTGTGGATGCCGCCTCGCAGACTTTGACGAATTCCGGACGAGGCACAGTCAAGCGAGCAGGGCCGCCATTCTACTGTCATCTCCGAGGAAGCCTACAGGAGTTTGGGAATCCGTGGTGACGTGGTTTAGGAAAGGGTGAAGAGACTCGACCGGACACCGAAGACCCAATGTCTGGTGGGATCACCCAGATTAGAAGGAGCTATGTCAGACACCGCAACTGGTACATCATGCAAACGGGAAAAATGAGCGCAAGCTGAGGCTGTAACAAGGAAGGATCATCAGTTCCATGCAGCCCTAGGCTCTTACAACAAAATGCAACCGCGGGACATCGTAGAGCGAAAATGGAAGCGCTGACTGGACATTCAATGTCAGGATCGAAATGGATGTAGTCCCGGAATGCATGAAGAGTCTCGCATGATTCCTTCCGCGATGCCGTTGGTGACATTTCGGGAATGCATAACGCACTGATGACCAATGATTGAATCTCGTGAACTCGAAGGATCTTGCCTTGATCACGGACACTCACAGGCCTAGCACTAACACCTCATCCAAAGTACATAAAACCCCCCAAAGTCGTCTTGGTAGAAATGCATCCATAGGAATCATTTCAGCTGCGGCTGCTTTCATTGTAGCGGTCATTATTCTCGTCCTATTTCTCAGATACCGAAAAGGGCGTAAAGGCGAGGTGCCTTAGAAAAAAGAAGGGGAAAATCCCTAAATGAAACAGCCAACACCACGCCAGGAAGCAGGATGAAGTTTGAGAAAAGTTTAGCAGATCAGTTAATTCATCTTAGCTCAAATCAGCAAAGAACATATCCTCCTCGCCTGCCCCAGTGCATCCAGCCGTGTGCGTATGCGCCTTCAAGCAATGTGAACGCCGCCGCAGCCCTAGCGCCCGCGTTGCCGCCGTGATTATTGCGCCACTTCCTGCGGCCGTTCGCGTCGAGAAGTCATACGCCAGGGACAGGCTGTAGATCAAACACCAGGTTTCACTGGAATCCGTACATTGACGTAGGTGACGCTCTTTCGTCAATGGCTTGAGCTCGGGGGGGACTTATTGCTACGATGCTCCGTCGTGCTGCCAAGTGGTCGATCGCCTTAGCTGGCGCCGCGTTGGGGATCTGGGTGCCGCGGCTGGGCGGCAATGCCGCATCGAATGAGAGGTACACAGTGTTGGCGCTAGGCGTCGGCGCGGCCGAGTGGTGTTCGGCTCTGTATCCTGCCTGATCCCTTCGTGCGGCAGAAGTCACTTTTCGAATTAGGCGCTTTTGGTGCTTTTGCTTTTGATTAGCATTGCAGGCACCTCAGCTAGCGCGATTTTATTAGTAAGCCCTACTAAAACACGCCTATAGTGCGATGCCGATAAAATATTACAGAAGGCCACTAACGTAGTTAATGGGGTTTTGACCACTCCTTAGATTATAACCGCGCTAGCAGACCACTTTCTTCTTACAGCTAGCTTGTTGCCTAAAGAAGTATATTACCGCTCCAAGAGTAAATAATCGACTTTCTTAATACCTTAACTCTATAAAATACACTACTAATACCTCGCTAGGTTTATGCACTAGATTTAAAAAGCTATATATAAGCTACTCTTACTTCTTAGCAAGTAGGCAGCTTATATCGCAGCCCCTAAGCCTATATAAAACCTATAGAATTCTCTTTACTACTTTTTAAAAACGACTCTAGGGGAAATACTAATCTTACTAAGTTATTTATCTTAATTAATACTATATAACCCTCGTTAGCGAGGCGGCGATTATTTAATACTATATATTTTTTTACTAAAGCTACGTTTTTATAATAACTCTATATAATTTAAACAATTATCTCCCTTATCTTTTAGTAGGAAAACTCTAAACTCCCTTACTTATAAAATTATACTATTAAGTAAAAATTAAATATAATCTTTTTTTAAAGCGCCAAAAAAATAATGCTTTAAATTTACTATATATAATTAATTAGTACGAAGAAAGTAGATCCTCTAGAGAATATAACGCTATATAAACCCCTAAGCACCCACTACTAAACTATAGCCTATATAGGGAAGATAGAAAGAAAAATACAAAGGCAGCTAGGCCTTTCTCTCTCTTTAAGAAAGTAATTTTTTATAAAGAAAGTAAAATATATGCATTTTCTATTTCTAGATAAAATAGAAATAGTTACTAAAAAGTAGCTAATAGTGGTAGGATCTTTAAAAGGAGGTGACTCCTACTAGGCTTTAGTAGATAAATAATAGGGAGTAAAAGGATAGAAATAATTTATCAAAAAATCAGAGATAGGTGATAAGATTTCTTATAGTCTTTTCTACCGTTTTTATTATTTAATAGTTATTAATAACTTCGTATTTTACTAAGGAGCTGTAAACTAATAGTCTAGAGATTTATAAACTATTAGTATATAGTTACTGATATATATTAAGTTGCTTAAGAAAGGTTTATATATATATAACTATAGCGCTATAGCTTAGAGGTTATATACGTAGTATTGTACGTAGTATTGTATATAGTATAATCTAATAGATATAATTTTTTTATTATTAGTTAGCTGAGAATATGCTATTACCAATAATAATTTTACTTTAGCTAAGAGGTTCTTAACTAACTATTTTGAGGCTGAGACCTAGTATAATATTAATAACGAGCGCGCTTATTAGATATAAGAGACTGGAAATAGAGGACCTAGGTTAGGGCCCTAGGATAAGGCACTTAGATTTTCTTCTATATCTCGCTATTTCTTTAAGGTGGAAATTACACTGCAAGTAGGGAGCCTATAGGCGTATATATATAGGGCAATTAAGGGAGCAAGGGTAGGTACTACTAGTTTTACAGTAATCTTAATTTAAGTGGAAGTATAGTATAAATGGCAGATAGGGTAAAATAGGCAATTAGAATACTCTGTCTTAAGGAACTAGGTCTTAAAGTAGCTTTCCTCTTATTAATATAGTATGGATATACTACCTAGAGGGGTATATACTGTATTACCGCTTACGTCTTCCTTAGAGGTTTTTTGTACCTAACTTTAATAGTATTTATCTATATTGACCTAGATTGGGACTATATTAGATATTAATTAAGAATAATATTAATAACGTTAATATACTAAATATAAATAAAACAAGTTATACTATATCCTTTATCTATAGCGCTAAAGTAGTTGTATTAAGAGGTAATATTATTAATTTTAAGATAATTAACAGCTCTAAAGAGTAAGCCTTATAAATTAATATAACTAATATATATAGGTCGATATTTCTACTATTTGTTATATTTTAAAGACGTTAATATATAGATTTACTATAGTAGGAAACTAAAAAGGTCATAGAGAAGTATATAATTATAATAAGTAAAATTAGATAGTTAAATTAAGAGCTGAGTATATAATAGCTAAAGTACTTTAAATACTATATTTAATAAACTGAAGTATAAAAGAAAGTAGCTAAAGATAGAATTTATAGTAACGTATTCCACCACCGAGCCGGCAGAACCACCGAGCCGGCAAGTCCATTTCCCCACCAAAAATCGTAAAAATCACAATATAATATCTTAACAACCACTTAATAATAAATTTTAAAAATTTATATTTAGACTTTTATATACGCTTTTCAGCTTCTATTAAAGTTGTATAGTAATTAGTTAAGTGGTTTTTAAAATATTATAATTTGGGGGCCAAAATATAGCCAAATTACTATATCTTAAAA
>Ga0307515_10014590_pt1 | contig 14546 bp, 10 predicted proteins | sample 17_EM_MG_FD_194513 | JGI IMG/M metagenome (GOLD analysis project Ga0307515, IMG submission 194513) | Populus trichocarpa ectomycorrhiza microbial communities from riparian zone in the Pacific Northwest, United States - 17_EM | ecosystem: Host-associated > Plants > Roots > Unclassified | place... | reverse complement strand
ACCCGAATTGACGGTTCGGGTTTATTGACGACCCGGACCGCCAATTTGGCAACGGTTCGGGTTGGACCCGGACCCGGACCCGAACTGACGGTCCGGAACCGTTGCTAACACTAGCTCTAGCCCAGGCTCAAGCTCCGAGCTCTGGCTCAAGCTCTGGCTCTAGCTCTAGCTCAAACTCTTGCTCATACTCGTGTTTTGGGTTTCTCGCTCCGACGCAGGCCCGTGCCTTTGCGTACTAGACGGTAACACGAAGTATGGGAAAACTTGTATTTGTTCTGGCAGAAAGGCTGAGAATAAATCGAATGAACCTAGTCAATATCTTGATATTGGTCAATACACGCCAATACTGGACAGTAATGGGCGCTACAAAAGCAATCAATGCGATATACAACATATGAACTCGGGCGTGAACTCAATGAAGTGTTAAATAGTGTGTTGTACAGATTAGTACTGCGCAGTATTGAGCAGTATGAATATAAACCTAAGTACTTTCTGCGATAGACTCTGTACTTGTGCAAAATGAACTCAACGCACGATCAGATACTAATGAGTACAGATGAATACAAGATGATAACAGGCGGTATACTCAAGTTGCAGTATCACAAGTGATAAACCATGGACTGTTCCGCGAAATGATCATGGCTCAGCCACAGGTACAAGCCAGTACATACCCATACTAGGCAGTACCAGTTTGTACTGAACGTTGCGAGAGTGACATTGAATTGGGGTCGAATGAAAAACATATATGGCCCCATATGGGTGAGTACTGACGCATATTTGAAAATACTGACAGCACAAGACTTAAATCGTGAGAGTTCTGACATGCACAGGGATAGAGATACTCTTTGCTGTCGCACAAGAAATGATAGCCGTACAATACCAACACATACTGATAGGTATGGCTTAGTATTGAACGGTCGGAGTCCGGCGCGAAGTAAGTCATTACAAACTTATTACTACCTATCGCGCGGGCAGCTGCCCGCCACTTTTAGACCATGTTCTATCGAGGCATTTACCAATGCCAAGGACCATATGAGGTCATGAAATTGCCTACCATATGTGGACGAACATCTTCATTAGAGACTGCAGTTCCGTGATGCTTTAATTGTGATATACACAGTATGCGAGGTAGGATGTAACAGATACACTTGCTGCTATTAATTTTCGCTATTGGTTTCTATGCGGCCAACCACCTTATCTCTTGGATCTATTGTGACCCATTCGTGGCAGCCACCCATCCATGGATGGGCAAGTACCATCCATGGACAGGGTGGTTCCCCGAATAGTACCATCATTCATGGACCCATGAATGGGACAGGTGAAATAAGGTATGTCAATTAAAAAATAGCTTTGCTTATAAAACAAGTACTGCTGGATATTTCTTTTACCAGTCCATTGGCTTCGCTTCGTTTCTACACATATCTATTTTTATAAGCCTATCTATTTGCTTCGCTTCGCTGCCATATATCGCATTTATAAATTTACTGGCTTCGCTGCACTGCTATATATCTCTTTGGCAGAGTCCATTGGCTTCGCTTTGTTGCCATATATTTCTTTTACATGTCAGTAATAGTCCTCTTAGTGGTGTGAATTTAATTTGCATCACTTATTTTTACTTGTCCCATTCATGGGTCTCTGAATGGTGGTACCATTCGTGGAACCGCCCTGTCCATGGATGGTACGGCCCGTCCATGGATGGGGCGATTGCCCGAATGGGTCAGAACAGATCCATGGCCAGGTAACAATCGCCGATCCCCACAGACACCCATCCCTGCCCCTTGTTTATGATGAACAATTACCACACTGACCAACGCTGTCTGAAAGAACGCTTGGGCGGATGTACCTTTGTGAGCGCTAGTACTTTTCGCAGCACATTAGCACTTCCACTTACAACACTCCATTAATAACACTGTCCTTTCCCAACTTTGTCCCAAGCGCCGTCTCTTCCCATTTTATACCGATAGCAAAAATTACACGCCGTGGACACCTACCCACAGTTTGCGCACCGTACTAGCATCAGTGCATTTATATAACCTGCAGCGATTGTGTAAACCAGAGAATACGTTCAAGGTCCCAGACAGGAAGCTCGAACCCATTACCTTAAACTCGGCCTAGTCCTACCCATACTGGAAACCTCATATAGACGTTAAAATTGCAGCGCAACAATAAGCACTTCAGAATAAGCTAAGTTGTCTTCGATTGGAAGCCCAAGAAACATACAACGATACGGACGAGAATGGGCTCTACTGACCGAACAAATGCTCGGTTTGTGGTAGGCGTTGACTTTGGGGCGACGTATATTTCCCATAATTACTACCATTTCTATCTTTACATTTATACTCATTCTAACTGCATCATTCTAGCTCCACGTCCGTAGCCTTCGCCCATCCGTCATCTCCTTGCGAAGTTATACTGGTCCAAACTTGGCCAAACTGTGGTTCGGCAGACAAAGTTCCTACTGTGATTCAGTACACCAACGCGCAGACCAGAGCTTACAAGTGGGGTTATGGAGTTGATAGTCAGGGTTCGTCTGAGACTCTGAGATGGTTCAAACTGTTAGTTCAAGACCAACCAAACACAGCCTTATCACATCAGCAAGGTACGCATATGATAGACGCTTTGCGGACATCATCCGTAAAACCCCGGCCTCTCATTTCAATGGATCTCATTGTCTAATTCACTCACAGTCACCCCCACACCGATAACGCCCGCGCACGAAACGGCGTGGAAACTTCAGAAACTTCAGCTTTCTCTTGTTACTGTAGTCTCAGACTTCTTGAAGTCAGTTTTGGAAATCACAAAGACTTGTATTGAAGCGACCTACGACTCAAAATTTGCCTGTGACTCTAACATAGAGTATATTCTAACGGTCCCTGCAATGTGGAGCGATGCGTCAAAAAAATTCATGATTGAAGCAGCAGAAGGCGCAGGATTTGGATCACACCGACACGATTTCCATTTAATAAGCGAACCTGAGTGTGCGGTAGCATATACTCTCAGAGCAATTCAGCCCAATCATCTAAACGCACGAGTTCATCATTACCTCCATTCTTTACCACTACTAACTCACGATTAGGTAGGCGACATATTCATCATCTGCGACGCTGGTGGAAGCACTGTGTATGAAGTTCTTCTCATCGAATGGGCGATACTCATACTACAGCTAGGGACCTGATTACTTATAAGATACATAACATGCAACCCCTTAGGGTCGCGGAGATTGCGAGTGATATTTGTGAGTAGTCACCATCCTACCGTCAGGTCAGTTCTAACGCTACATGCAGGTGATCAGTGTGGCTCCGTGGTACTAGATCAGAGATTTGAACAATACATTCGCGGAGTTCTAGGTAATGACGTTATTGACAACATGAAGGTACACAACACTTCTCTTACATCCTCCATTGTTTGGTCGTGTCTCATAGCTAACAGTTGATGCACACTGCATATTGTTCAAGTAGCCGCGAAGTAAGCGAGAGATGATGCGAACTTGGGAAGAAAGGGTTAAGTTCAAATTCGGCAACAGCTAGGGTTTAGAATTAGAATGCGAAGTGCCTGTTCCTGGTATACACGACAATGATAAAGCCAACGTCGAGGATGGATACCATACCATTCAGCGGTAGGCCCTGTTGAAATGGAAATATAATAAACTCTAATCTAACTGTTATATCTGAATCCAGTGCCGACATCGAAAGAATATTCAATCCGGTTGTGGACACAATCATCGACCTGGCGAATCAGCAGGTCGATCGGGTTCAAGGAACGGGGGAAATTGTGGCCGTACGTCAACCCTCTATCCTGTTCAACCATCCTGTGCTCTTACCTGCCGGTGTACCAATAACAATGGCCGTTAGGCAATTCTGCTCGTGGGCGGACTTGGTTCCTCTGAATATCTTTTGAATCGGCTTCAGAACACACGCTTTGGGCGCCGTTCAACCAAGCTACCAGTGCTTAAGCCCATGAACCCGTAAGTCTGTTTGGTCCTACACAGATCCTACATATGTATTCCAGATTGCATTCACTAATAACAAATGTAAAATATGCAGTCAAACTGCTGTGGTACATATCAATGCGAAATCTCTGAGAAAGCATTCACTAATTATCCGAACAATTGACAGGTTCGCGGGGCACTACTTCGGGGCTTGGAAGGTTCAACCGTACAGATTCGTAAAGCACGGCGCAACATTGGAGTACAGTCGACCGCTGCGCGGCCAGAGGACTATTGGGATTTGAAACGGAACACCTGGCGGAGCGGCTACAGTTCTATGGGTGAGAATATGATTTGGGATCAACAAACTGACGCTTGGAGAGTTAAAGGGTACCTGAACTGGTTCGTTACTAAGGTGGGTGGATGGTTCAATTTGAAAAATCTACAATTAATGAATACAGGGCATGGTACTTGGAGAAACGGGATCAGTGTCGGTTGAACTCTCTCACACCGTTCCGGACCCCTCAGTTGCGGGGGACTTCGTATTTCACACCACTCTGTTTAACTGCGACCTTTCAGATCCACCTGAGTTTATGTGGCAAAATCCATCGGGTATGTACGACAGAACGCTTCCTATGTAGGCAATTGCTAAGCATATGCAAGACATATATCAATTTTGCACTGTTTGTTTAGATCCATCAACTGTCCCGTTGTCAAAATTGAAGAAAACAACAAACGTACGAGGGGAGAGCTTTTATGAAGTGAAATATGTGCTGACATTGACCGTTGTTGATGAAGTAACCGTGTCTCGCCTTTATTGTTAGTGTACTAATAATGGGCTTAGGTTATGAAGTATGAGAGTGTGATGGATGGGGTGGTCTGTGGTCAGGTCACAGCGATGTTTGAGTAAGCTCATGGGGAAAGTACAGGAAGTTGCCTCAAGGATGTGCGAATATTTCTGAAATTGTAGGATGTTTTAGCTGTTGTCACGTATGATTTAACTACTTCCTAGCTATATGCAAACGTTTGTCTAGAGATGGCAGAGGTATTAATCTAAATTTCATCTCTAGATAAAGAGAAGCAAATTATAAAACATAGCAGGAATTAGAGTTTAATATTAGAGATGAGCAACTGCCGGATAGTGAGCTTTGGATGGGAACTCGCAGTGTTCATAACATGCCAGCCCCGGCGGCTTGCATGAATCTGGGCTTGCCCGCCGCCAAGGCAGGCCTTCAAAATCGAGGCTGGGCCGTTTAGAAAAACCGAAAACTCGGGGGTCGGGGATTTAGGGATGAGAGCTCAGCACTATACCGAGCACAGTGGTTGGACATAAGCTGTCAAAGCGGCTTGTCTGCCCTAGGTTGTTCAACAGGCCTTCAGCGTCAGTTCGGTTTGTCGGGTGTGAGAAAAATGTCAGCCCAGTATGCAGATACTGGGAGAATTTAAGTAGATTAAAAGACTAGTTACATGCGAACAGCACCCAATGGCACAACTCTAGAGGAAGTAAGCCAGTCCACCTTTCTACCGCTAGTTCTAGCTGCACTCCTTCTTCCACGCTATTGAAATCGCTGGCACGTTAGGTACGATGTTAGAGTTTAGAGATTCGCACGGTTTAGGCTTTGTCCCAGTACCCTTCCCCGTCCAACCACGTGCTCGGTACAGCAATGGGAGTTTGTAATAAATGCGGTGGTGCTAGGATGTAAAGGCATCCTATTCAGAGGATATTCATAATTGAAAATACAAGCGTCGTTTTGAGAGTATGCCAGAACCCTAGACGAGAATCATAGCAACTGACAAAACAAACCGCGGTAGCTAGTGCCTGTATCACCGATGCGGGAGCATCTCGCCACATTTGCACTGACTGTGGTTTAAGATGATCAATGAACTATAATCGTCCATACTCAACGTGATAGGGAATCACAGTATAATAGCGCCTCCTAATCGCGAACTCGTCTATATTGCGCATGACTTCCAAAGTTTCTGCCCAATATACACTTACCAGTCTTCTATTTTGCATTCTATCAACTCGGCAGCATATACAGCCAAGGTGGGGAGATAAATGCTGCTTATCATGATCATCATCGTCAATTACCATTATCTCATAGCGGTCGATTAATAGTTGTTTTGTTGCATTTCCCAAACAGGAAAGTAATGTAATAGTTTATTTGCGTGGGAGCTAGTCTCGAACGCTGTTCCACTCTCCGAGTCTACGTGCTAAACAGCCGACATCCTCTTATGGACTCGATTAAAGTTCGGCACGTCTTTGCCATCGCTAATAAGACCTACCCCGCTTCCATCCAAAAATAAGTTGCATTTCGCCGACCTTTGCACATGCTGCATGACATGGATTCAGTCACTCGTGTTACTGCATCCTGGTTGCAGCGACATGCACACATAAATTTTTGAGTTCGCGCCGTTGGCCCGCACCGCAACCTTGCCGACGAATAATAAGAACGATAGACGAAATAAGTTGATAACATGTGGTCCACATTATAAAGCGTGTCTACAGTTCACCGAATCGTGATATACTTGAGCATAACATTTTGATAGTGAGGGCTTCGGTCGGTGAGAGGGATGTCACTCAATGTGCGCACGACAGAAAATGTTCAGATCTATTAAGTAATTGGAGTCAACGCAGAGCTAAGTGAAAATATTCAACTCTATCGCACTGACCCTTCGAGTTCATTGTTCTCAGAGCTGCCGGAGTCGGTGGCCTGTCATGCACACGCTAGTGTAGATTTCCTGTTGCGATCCTGACCGGCATAATTAGAACAACGCAAATCTCTTGGTCTGCCCAAAAATATACAACTGGCAATTTCCAATTTGTGAGCAATAGTGTAAATATTTGAAGTGCGCATAGTCGTATAGATTGTCCACAAGTACTCCACAATTGTACATTCGGTGTATAGCAGATGGATCCATCAATCAAAAATTTCGTTGTAAGTTGTCTTCGTGCCAGTATTTGCGCGCCGTAATCTAGGTTCCTAGTATACGTTCTCCATGCAGAGAGCATATTGCGAGCCGAAAGAAACTGTTTGCTGCGCTGTGAATGTATATCATTGCCGTGAATAGTAATAATTTTGGTGACTGTAGAGTAGCGGCATTCGGAGTTGAGCCTGTTGTGGCTTCTGTCATCTCGCGAATATACTTACCGGAGTTAGTATGTTTGGATTTCCGAAGCGAGTACTTAGTAATTGAAACAAGAAGGTGCAATGATATCGGTAAGAAACGTCCTGTGTTGGTTTATAAATAGATAGAATAACGCGGTCATAATTGCATGTTTGGAGTGGGAATTTGGTGAGTTTGAGCGGTTAAAAGCCAATGAAATGTTAGCTCTGGCGAAAACTGGCTACACTTCGCTGAAATCCAGATTCAGGGTACCTGGTATATGTTTCTACATGGAAAGCAGTGTGCTGTATATCGCGATAACTCGAATCTCACGCATCCAAACAGTAACCCTATCCCGGACAATAATATCTAGTTTAAAGGTCCTCAAAACGTGTTAAATTGAAAAACGTTCCTTGATGTTATCTGGTGGTGGTTTCATACCCTTGGACATTGATTGTCACATGCATTTCATACGGAGTTGCGTGGCAACGCACCGCGCACAACCAAATTAGGCCGCCGTACCCACATTGCTTACTGGTTCCTCCTCGGCCCCCACATCAGTGCATGTCGAGAGTAGATAATACTGAACTGCCTATCATGCGCCGTCCTCACACACCACTTCCCGTCCCTGATCTGTAATGACCAATGACCAGATGGTTTAGCGCATGAAAAGCATTCTTTGCGACTGGATCGTGTCGTATTTCGCACAGAGACGCCTTTACGACGGACTATGTATTGCACCCCCAACGCGGCACATCAACTCACAACACTGTCCCCCCTTCACCCTTGATGATGAATCCCCACTCACGTCTCTATACCGATTGCTAAATTTATACATTATAGTCACCATTTTGTTCCCCATAGTCTGCCCCCTGCACCAACAATTTGTGCACTTATCAAGTGTACTACAATCGTACCAACCTCACCATACATACAAGTCCTGGGACACGCTTAGTGAACGTTACGCTTAAACTCTGCCCCCGCTTACGAAGACTGGACGCTGTAGACAGACCGCAATATTGCAACCGAACGCTGTCAGCTCTATTCAACACAAGCTTCGTTTTCTTCGAGCGGGAACCCAAGATACATAGCACGAAAGGAATGAGGATGGCTTCTACCGAGGGAAAAAACAAATCATTCGTTGTGGGCGTTGACTTTGGGACGACGTATAGTTCCAGTCATTATTATTGTAACTTCATTCTCTTCCTCCATACATCTTCTAATACTGCGAGGTTATAGCTTTACGGCGGTAGCTTTCGCCCACTCGTTAGCTCCTAATGAGGTCAAACTGGTAGACACCTGGCCAAACCGCAGTACAGGGAATACTTCGGCACAGAAAGTCCCGACGGAGATTCGATACACCAACGTGAGGACTAGAACTTACCAGTGGGGTTATGAGGTTGTTGATGCGAATTCGGCGGACACTCTGAGATGGTTCAAACTATTTCTTCAACCGCACCCTGAATCAAACTTATTGCAACCATGGGATAAATTCTTCGGAGACGCCCCTCGGAAAAAATCAGTAAAACCTCTACACTCTCTTGTCAATGGGCCTTTGGTTATCGGGAACAAGTCTAATTAATTCACAGGTATTTACTTCCCCACATACATCACCAGCACACCAAACGGCGTGCAAACTCCAGGAGCTTCAGATTTCTCCTGTTACTGTGGCATCAGACTTTCTGAAGTCAGTTTTAGAACTTACAAAAGCAAGCATGGAAATAGCTTATGGCTCTAAACTTGTCCGCGATTCCAAGGTGGAGTATATTCTAACAATTCCCGCAATATGGAGCGATTCAGCGAAGGCACTCATGGTAAAAGCTGCAGAAAACGCCGGATTTGGATCGCATCGAGTCGATTTCAATTTAATCAGCGAACCAGAGTGTGCTGCAGCATATACTCTCAAATCAACTGAGCCCAATAACCTGAAAGCAAGAGTTCTTTATTGTTTCAATCATATTACCGTGACTGATCTCTATTAGAATGGCGATACAATCATCATATGCGATGCAGGCAAAATGACAATGTAAGAGATCTTTCCTATGGGATGAGCTATACTTACGCACCCCTAGTGACCTAATTGCTTACAAGATAACGGATATGGAACTTCTTAGATTCGATGAGGCTGTGAGTGGCAGTGGTGAGTGGTCGCAATAACGCTGCCAGGCATATCTTAACGCTGCATGCAGGTGATCTGTGTGGCTCCGTGAACCTAGACGAGGCGTTTGAGAAGTACGTTCGGGTATTACTAGGTGATAAGGTCATTGACAATATGAAGGTACGCGAGGCCCTCCACCCCACTCACCTGTCTTGCCATTTCTCATAACTAACCGTAGTAACGCGCTGCGTTTCATTCATGTAGCATCGTTCTAAGCATGTTATGATGCAATCTTGGGAGGAAGTCAGATCCTCATTCGGAAGCAGAAGTGATGACGAACATTGTGTGCATATGCCTGGTATACGTGATGATGAGGAACGCAAAGTTGAAGATGGTTATCATGCTATGAAGAAGTATATCCTACCATTGCCGTTTTCTAACAAACTTGCAAACTTGATATCACTAATAATTATATCGTACTGCAGTGGCGACGTCCAAGCAATATTCAATCCTGTTGTGGACAGAATCATCGAGCTGGTGATGGAGCAGGTCTTTAGGGTACAAAATAATGTGGATTCTGTGGCCGTAAGAGAAGCTTTTACCCTGTTTAACCGCGCTGTCCTTTTCGGTACTAATTCAATGACACTTAGGCGATTGTGCTCTTGGGCGAATTCGGTTCCTCGGAATATCTTTTGAAACGCTTACGTAGCGCACAATACGGACTGACACAAACTACCATACCAGTTCTTCAACCTGTTAATGCGTAAGCTCCCTTCATCTTACATATATAATCTATATTCAGTAACAACTGATACAAACCATACAGTCAAACTGCCGTGGTTCGTATCGATGGGAGATCTCCGAGATTACAGTCACTAACAGTCCGATCCATCACAGGTTCGTGGCGCAGTTCTCCAGGGTCTAGTAGGTTCAAGGACTCGCTGCAGTCGGCGCAGCATTGGTACCCTATCAACCGTAACGCGGCCACAGGATTACTGGGATTCCGAAGAAAACACGTGGCGGAGCGGCTACAGCTCTATGGGTCAGCATATGCTTTGGGACCAGCAAACTGAAACATGGCGAGTAAACGGCCATCTGAACTGGCTCATGGTTAAGGTTAGTAGTGGCTGGAGATGCTAGGGAAATCTACAACTAACTATTATAGGGTATGATTATCGGCGAAAAGGAATCGGCTTCGATCGATCTCTCTCACACCCTCCCCGACCCCTCTGTTCCGGGCGACTTCGAATTCCATACCCCTCTGTTCGCCTGCGATCTTTCGGATCCGCCTGACTTTGAGTGGCAAAACCCGGGAGGTATGTACGACGGACCGCCTCCAATGTAGCCGATTATTAAGTATATGGAAGCTTTCTATCAATTTTGCACCATATGTTTAGATCCTTCAACTGTCCCGCTGTCGAAGTTGAAGAAAATGACAAACATTCGCGGAGAGAGCTTTTACGAAGTGAAATATGTCGTGAGAGTGACTCTTGTCGATGAGGTAGGTATCTTTGTCTTGCATAATATTATTTGATACTAACGGGCTCAGGTTCTGAAATACGACTGTCTGATGGATGGAGAGGCTTGTGGGCGGATCACGGTGAAGCATGAATGAGTCTATGGTGTAAATGGCAGGAAATTACCGGAAGGATGTGCCAAGAATTTAGGGAGTGTAGCGTTTTCATCTTACTTTTTGCTAGCTATATGGAGCTCGAGGAGGTTGCTCTGAACATGGACAAAATAGGAAATATGCTGCTGGATATATAAGAAACCAACAGAAGATGGGGTTCCCGAATATAAAAGAGATCAATACAATATTCTCGTGCGACAAGCCTCACTTGCTTTCAAAGTTAGATTTAAAGGGTTTCATCGCAATTGTGACGCAGTAGCAGGCTTCTAATATTCGTAATGAGCATTTGGTATAGGTATGGTTTATTGGAAGTCGGCAATTCATTGAATGGGCCAATCTGCAAATTGGATATTGGTCACAAAGTGACAATACCAAGTTACTGCCTCCAGGTTCTCAACTGACCGTCCCATCTGGGCAAAGCCATGCCCATCCCTGAACTACCAATATTTGGCCTGAAAATAGTGTTCTTTTAGCAATATTGAATGGAACTTCATTAGCAATTATTAATTACAAGCCCCAGCTAGAATATTGTATGTAGTTTGGAACGACTAAACCAATAGGTCGCCCAACAACAGATGAGTCCCGTATAATATATAAGTCTCCGAAAAACGTGAAACGGACCTTATCCTGGGGCTTATTACGCCAATTGATCTCGAAATTGTGTCCTTAAACTCCACCGCATGACAAAGTTTACTAGCCGGACAATCGCTATCGGCTAGTTAGCGCATGTTCGCTAAGTTGGGTGGTGTGGGGGCCAGTTGATACACTCCAGTATGTACCTTGGGTAGATACGGTTGTGGAATATCTGTTGGCAAAGGTGGCAAAGGCCACACAATATTGCCACTTTGTTGTTTAAAATATCTAAAGCCCTTCTCTTTTTACTACACCGTAGTTAGTGGTTCTCCCGTAATAGGCACCTCTATGTACCGGGGGCTCTGATTTTTCAGCAAGGATCATATCAGGGATCCGCTACGGTTCGGCCCGTCCCGATGACACCGATTTTTCTTGTGCGTCATAATGTGACCCAGCTGTCCATATCCAGCTGAATACCGGCAGACCTTAAGTCTGACAAAGATGGACGATTATTTACAATAAAACTTGGTGCCTGTTATGTTCCGAGTGATAACGCCATGATGGAAATGATGACATAAGCGAAATGTACTGTGACTACAATCCACTTCAATAACGCATGCTGTGGATTTCCCTTTCCTTTGTTAATCAACCACAGATATGATTGCCCAACTGAGTAGGTCCTGGCCGAAACTGTGGTAAGTTAATTTATTTCTCTGTAGGGAAAGAGAGCAAAGATAGAACGACGGTGAGCACTGCAGCAGTCTAACGTACGGGGAATATTAGTGGTCGTATTTGCTTCGCTAATATCAGTAGCACGGCAAAGCGCACCGGCAATAATACGCGAACTTTAGACAGGCCTGAAGCTCTAGTGACAACAGTCCCCCCCATCCGGGCAAGACCTCGCTCGCCATCCATCGGCTTATTATTTGAGGACTGGTGCAAGATGGTAGGGTTACTATTAGGTATAGAACAAGGTTTAGAGAGCTCTCACGGAGTAACTGGTGCACGCTTACACTATCTCTCACAGTAGCCATTCGCTACTTCTATATTCCGGATCGTACCTTGCTCGCGGCTCTGATTGCTACTCTGATCGCCACTCCTGGGGACTTCTGGAGACTGACGAGCCCTCCGAGTTCAATCACACATGCAAGTCATAGGTTCTACCTTTAGATAGATCAAGAGACTTTATTAGTATTAGACACTTCAAGTAGGTCAAAAAAATCCGGTGCAGAATGGCGGATGGCAATGTTAGCAAAGATCGGCGCCAGCATACTATCCGAAGATGCACTGTACGTATCTCGAGCATCTCTCTCTCCGCTCTTTACCATAGTGTATGCACACGATTCTCCCTTCCATATCGCAACACTGGCTGACGGCCATCTTGCGAGTGATTATACCATGATACGAGTGATCCTGTCATGATGCAGTGACACCTTGACTGAGTGATGATGAGCTCAAGCTGCCTACAGATGTGATTGTTCACAACACACCTTCAGTTCTTATCTTCAACCTATGGGGAAGATGAATAGTGGAGTGTACACCTACTTCGAAGAAATATTGTATAACTTGTATAAGCACGATCATCAACGAACAGGCGCAGTGTTACAATAAAATATTATAAATTATATAACGGCTGGGGGCACATGAAAAAGCGCACGGTGAGGTCTGTAAAAATGTTACATTTATAGCTGCTGATATTGAGATATGACCGATTTTTTATGCGGGGGGAATGTTCTAGTCAGTTCGTGGAATTTGCTGCGCCGTGGAGTGACTGGTCAGTTCATGGAGTCCCACCTTCCACGAATGAACCTGTCAGATCAGCGTTCTATGAACTGACTGGTGTATGATACACACTACTCATGACAATAATTATCACTGCATCTCACAACACTGTGGCGCAACTCCAATTTCACTATGCTAGATATCATCATCAGGTAACTGGGCCGCTGACATGATCTTGTTCTCTTCCTCCATATTTCCTCATCGTCCTCGCTATGCTCATTTCCGCTGACAATTTCGCTCTCACTGCTATCCTCTAAGATCTCCCTCGCTATCATCTCCCTCGCTATGCTTGTTCTGTTCAATCTCTCCGTAGAGACTTTCATCCTCATATCTCATATACATGGTTATCTCGGTTATTGGCTGAATCTCTTCTGGTATTGCCCCAACCGCGCTTTGCATGTTTTTTGCGATCTCTATGGAGCTGTCCTTCTGGCATTTTGTGTAGACAGAATGTTCTTGTTGGAGCAACATGGCCACCAGTATTTGTGCAATCTGCATCGCCATGACATCCATGGTATCGAAGTGTACAGTCGATTGCAAACTTGAAGCATTTACTGTTGAGACAAATCAACAGAGAGGAGAGACAAAGATGATTAAACTGTCAATCATACAAAGAGAGAATAAGATAGACATCAATAAGAAGCGATATCATCTCAGAACGAAGCACTACTCATGCCCGAGAGCGACAGAGAATTAGGCACCATACGAAGCCGGGCTTCACGTAGAAATAGGTAACGTACGAAGCCTAAGGCATACAAAGAATTTGGTGCTGTACCATGGTTGAGGCTAAGTGACGTAGGTGACCAAAATATATGTGCAACAGGTTTTGTTGATGTAGCACTCCGAGGAGTATATTCACTCGCCGAACTGACTAGTCAGTCCACGGAGCCCAGTTACTCCATGGGTTGACCGGTCACCAACATCCTCCTCAAACTGACTAGAACAGGGAATATTTTAGGCTAAAAAGGCAGTTTCTATATAAATTTGGCATTTCATTTTGGTGGAGCTTACGACTGAGCCGCAGGAGGCTGGGCACGAGAAAGGCACATCTTTGCGTGGTCAAAGTTTAAGTCCCGACTTTGCACTCAAAAACTGTGCCTGTTGAATAGGGGTTCGACCCCGTGGCTTACTTAGCCTTTGGAGCTGGTGGACTCGGGCATGAGGCCTATCGTTACAGATACTCGGCTTCGGGCTCCGGATATCATAGTCGGCATGGTGTTTTCCTTCTCTCATTCTCTCGCAGTGTTCCTAAGCGGCCAGGCCGGCCCGGCTTTGCATAGGCCGGGCCTAGCCGGCCTTAGCGGCGGCTTTCAAATGAGGGCCGGGCCGGGCCTGCAGGCTTTTCCGGCCGGCCTGGCGGCTTTTCTTGGCGGCCTGCAGGCTTTTCTTGGCGGACTAAGCCTAAACAGAATATTTTGTTCGAAAGATTC
>Ga0307515_10014589_pt1 | contig 14546 bp, 15 predicted proteins | sample 17_EM_MG_FD_194513 | JGI IMG/M metagenome (GOLD analysis project Ga0307515, IMG submission 194513) | Populus trichocarpa ectomycorrhiza microbial communities from riparian zone in the Pacific Northwest, United States - 17_EM | ecosystem: Host-associated > Plants > Roots > Unclassified | place... | reverse complement strand
AAAAATAATAATAAAAATATGATATTTGAACACAAATTTCATTTTTTATATTTCATTTTTCTAATTTTCTTGAAAAAAATGAAGTGATATTCCATTAGGCCAACTAGTATCCACGAAGATATGACTCATTTTAAGTCAGACCATCTACTTTATTTTTTTAAAAAAAATTGGGGTTTGAAACCCTAAAAAAATCTTAAATCAAATGCGGTAGCGTGTAGATTTAATAAGATAAAAATATAATAAAAAAATATAACCCTGTAGAGGATCTCCAACTCCAAGGATCCAATTGTTTTTATCGAAAGAATTTCTAAATAGCTCAAAATTAACTAACCAGTCTCCTGCTACGTACATTCACATATCAGAAAGCATGCTGCATCTGAAGATCAATAGATATGCAGAGAGCAAATTAAGAGCTCATCACCTTTTCCACGCTTAATTAATCAATAGATATGTTTAAATGCAGAAAGCAGCTTATCCTATGAAGCAAATCCATTGTCCATGGCATTCATCATCTTTGCATGTATATATGCAGCATGAACACGTGCCTACGTATATGATTTTATCTTGGACGTTTGGAATTTCTTCAGAAGAGCAGATTTGCTTATGATCTCATAAAGCATGCATGTGAAGTTATAATTAATATATATAAACCTAATATATATATATTTCGTTTAGGGTTATATTAAGGGTTTTGGCATATTTGGGCATGTGTTATCAATTTGGTCAATTTTATACTTGAATTATCATGATTTGTGTAGATATTATTCCTTCGTTTGATTTGAATGTTATTATTGACCAAAAATCCTTTAAATTCAATTTTTGATATCTTCAGTTGAAACTTATATCTACTAAAAATTCAATTTATTATTAAAAATAAATTTTAAATTTTTTAGGTCTAGAAGCATTTTTTTTAATGTTTCTTGAACATTAAATATAAAAAATCAAAAAATAATTTATAATGATCTGAAATTTTGTTGGGGGTTTTAGAAAAATCATATAAATTTATCTTCTTAGTCTTAGCAAGATTTTCAAAATATTATTTTTTTAAAAATTCAAGCTTATTTTTTTATTGTCTAGAATATTAAAAAAAAATACTTCCCAATTTCAATTCAAAGTGGATTGAATTTTCATTAGCATCTATGAAAATATTAATTTAAAAATACCAAAATATGAAAAATTTAAAGGGGGATTTTTTATCATACCAATGGTAAAATCAAATGGTGGGATAATATTTATCTAGAACATGATAATTCAAGAAAAATATTGATCAAATTAATAGTATAGTCCTCAATTTACCACAAGCTCAATAGTTTCAGGGAAAAAAATATATCATTAAACCGATAAAAAATAGTTACGATTATTGATGCAAGACTGAGATTAAAAGGGGACTCGAAATTAAACCTTATTGTGATTTGTAAAAACCATATAAATGTTTAATGCGCTGAAAAATATTTAATTAACTAGTTAGGGTAACCTTGAAAAGATCTCTTTCCATAATTAACTCTTGTGGTTTCTCAATGCATATAATGCAAGTGAAATTAACTATACTTCCAGCACGAAAATTTATTAATTCATCGATATATTATTTAAACTTGGGATCAAATAAATATATTATTTAATCAAGATTGTTAATTTATCAAGTATTAATTAATTGAGGTTATATTAATCCTTTGGCTCAACATTACCAAACATCCGGTCTTGTGTTCTTTGAAATGCAACTATATATGATGATTAATCATGACAATATTAAACATTCAGCAATGCAATTGAAATTTAAAAGAGATTGATGTTTGTATTCTCATGTGTATGTTTGTTACATATATATATATATATAGACACACACACACACCAATAATAGACTATTTTAGGCTCGAGAATGGTGATATGAAATTCTTGTGTAAGGAAAAGAAAAGTATAAATTAGCCCCGTCCAAAAAAATAAAATAAAATGGAAAGGGCAGAGGTTTTTTTTTCAATTAAAAAATTGTTAAACTTAATAATTGATTTGAAAACTCGGATTAAGATTGATTTTGAATAAGATATCAACATGATGAAATTGGATGAATTGATAAATTCCATCATACTAAAAATAAAGATTTTAATAACGATGCCTGGATCAATGAGAAAGTTTATAATTACAATGTTCAATCCAGTGATGTAATAATACAAATCTTTATGCTGAAATAACATAATTTATTCTTGTTACAGTTTCAAAACACGACACATGAAGAAGTTATAATTAAAATATATAATATTAAATAAATATTACATTTTAAAACTATAATAATAATTAAATTATTAATAAAAAAAATTTAAATTTAATAATATGTTGTGATTTAAAATTAGAGCATGATAAATGATAAATTATCACGCTTCATAATCTAGATATCCTATAATATCATAGTTGGAAGCTAAAAATATACTATTTTATTATTATTTTCAAACTATGTTTTTCATCTATTGTTATTATTTTTTTTATACTAAGTAAAAAAATTAATTTTCTAACTCATCTTTATATTTATTTTTTCTAGTCATTATAATATAATGTTTGACATCGTAGAGTAATTGCTTTTTAAAATGTTAAAAATACATTATAATATTTTTTTAATTTTTTAAAATTTAATTTTGATATCAACATACAATAAAAAAAACTTAAAAAAATAAATTTAAAATAAATTTTTTTATATAAAAATTATGATATCACCACAAAAACAAATATTTATTTGCCATTATAATTAATCTGCTGTATTTCTATTTTTAGATTTTTTTTAACTTCAAATTAGTGTTTAAATATTTTAATGTGCCTGAAAAAGAGACACGAAGAATCTAAATGATACAGCATAGCACCGTACAATTTAGTGAACTCGATACTGACGACTGTGTCTCTTTTCCTTTTCTTTCTCCAGAGAAGAGAAAAGATAAAAGAGACACAACAAACAAAAGAAGAATCGAAGCAGGCAGGCAGGTGTATTTCACACGCTACACCACACTCTCTGCTCATTATAGTCACGTTTACCTTGCCCCTCAATTATCTCGCGCCGTCGTCGTCGTCTATTTCCAGAAAAAAAATCCGATTCATGAAATAAAATTGTACGATCACCTTCTGGCGATCTCTCCGGTTCGTGTTTCTCCGATCTCAACCGGAGAGAAAAATACTTTTTGAACACTGTAAATTGAAGTTTTTATTGCGTGATTTGTTGATAGAATCAGAGAGATCATAGTCCATTTCTGCTAATCCCTAGTTTTTAGAGAGGGAAAAAAAAATTCTCGAGAGAGAAAATGATGCAGAGGCAGCGGAGTCCACCGAAGCACAGGCACGACGGGACTTCGCCGTTGCCGTTAGGGATGGATTGGAGTCCTCCGCCTCGAAAATGGGTAAAATTGTCAACTACTTCAATTTCTGTATGTTCAATTAGATAATTCGTTTTCATTTGAGTTTAATAATTTCTTTTTTAGTAGACTTGCATGAATTTTATGCTATTTTTTTAATTAAGTATTAGCTCAGGATGGACTGGTTAAGTGGTCGCTGAATTGCGATTTGATCGATTGATCTTGTCAACACCGAGTTTGATTAGGGGGGTAATTAAGGTGCAATTAGAATTAATTTAGCTGTTTTTTGCACATGGAAAATGATGATAAATCATATGGAAGTTAATTTATGCGAAATGGACTGGCATTCTATGTGACATCATGCAGAATCATCTCATTAATTGTATCGTGATTGGAAGAACTCTGCGCATTTGGTATCATTATTGGAACATCTCCGTGCATTTAATTCAGTGCATGATTAATTAGTTGATTTAATTTGGCATGTGTGTTATATTTTGATCACGTGTATTTAGAATCGCGATCAGAATAACACCGTAGATTTAGTATGGCATTTGAAAGAACTTCATGCATCTATTAAAGCAAATATGATTTCTGGCAATTTATTCGTTTAATTTTGCTGGCCTTTTCATTGTTGGAATCAAGACTCATGCTTCGGCCAGTAGTACAGCATGCATGTGTCAACCAGTCTAGAGATTGTAAATGGAAATGGTTTTTATTAACCACAAATTTTGCTTAAATACCTGATGAGAAATATGAAATCTTTAAAGAAATGTTCTTTATGGAGAGAAGGGTAACTATATTTGCATCTCTTATGTAGTTTTTTGTTTTTCACTTTCTTGACTCTGATATATTCATTTCATTTTTTCTCAGGTTTTCTTTCATAATTGCGTCATTTGCTATAACAATGCAATTTAGTAGCTATAATTCTATTTCTGCTAGCAATAAAAATTTTCAATACATGGAAGGATAAAAAATGTTCTTTTGCAGAGTGGGCGAGAAACCGTTTGGCCCCATGATCCTAGAACAGGATGGAGTTACTGTGTCACTATACCCTCCTGGGCCGTGCTCCCAAAATCAAGAGATTCAGATCCCGTAGTGGTACTCAAATTGCATTACTTTATTTTGTAATGTAAATGTTATTCAGATCCAGTAATGGATTTGTTGTAAAGTACTTTAGATTGGTTATTTATTTTTAGGATGTTTCTAACAATATGGACATCTGGTTCCATGGTTTACCTTACTTTAGGGAAAAGCTAGTTGAAGCTTCCAAATTATGCTATTGTAGTGAAAGAGGTTAATAGCATTCCTTGTTTTTCTATTTGCATAATTCATTCCATCAGTGCAAGAATTACTTTATGTTCTTTCTATATCAGTGTGTTATATTCTTCTGGTCAAAATTATCCTTATTAACTTCATTTATCCAATTTTCTTTTTTTGGGAAGTGCATAATATGTAAATATTATTTTTGATTAATTCCTTTGCGAAATGCTCATTTGAGTTTGGATTTGTGTATCTGCATGTTTTGCGCACTCTTCTGTGTATATGGTAATGTCTTTGTACCAGTTTCAAACATCTTATGCTAATGTTCTTAAGGGACAGTTTTACAGGGTTCAGGTGGGTGTACAATCACCAGAAGGGGCTACAACCATCCGTGGAGTGTTGAAAAGATTTAATGATTTTATGAAGTTATTTACCGATGTAAGTACAAAATTTTTATTGCATTTTATTACATTAATAATTTTACTTTGTTAATTCAGGGTACTTGAATTACTTAATGCCGTCAGGCATTCTTTATGGGAACTAAGTGTTGTCCCTTGCCTTGAGTGAGTACCTGTAACTGTATAAAACTGTGAACAAATGCTCTTATATTATTTGCTATCTTTTACAGCTTAAGAAGGCATTTCCCAGGAAAAATATCCCACCAGCTCCACCCAAGGGACTTCTGCGTTTGAAAAGCAGGGCACTCCTGGAAGAGGTACAGAAAATGTTTGGACTTTGTTACTGCATCTGTTGTTTTCTTTCTTTAGTGGTGCAGGTGGCATTTTCTTGTATCTGTTTTTCTATTATTTGGGAAACACAAGAAGATTATGTTTTGAATGCCATTTTGTTTTGTGCAATAATTGCTCTTGAATTTTGCTTATTGTTAATGCCACTTCATTCTACAGAGCAAATTGCCATAACTGTTGTGTAGAAATCTAAGCTGATAAAATCTTAACAAAATTGTTTGGAAGAATTTTGTGTTTAAGTTGCTGATTTTGACATTGTAGAAATCAAAAGGTATATAATTTTTTATACTTGCCATTCTTGCAAAGTAAACACTTATTTTGTAAGCTAAAGTATATTGCAACTATACCAAAATCCAGCTTACAAAATAAGCGTTTAATGAGGACTTTATTTTGTTCACATGTAACTGACTAATATTCTTAAAAGACTTATTTTTGTTTCAGAGAAGGTACTCTTTGGAGCAATGGATGACAAAACTGCTGTCTGACATTGATTTATCAAGAAGTGTGGCAGTGGCATCCTATTTTGAATTAGAAGCTGCTGCGAGGTCTTGTATGTGTCATTGTTGTGCAAGAAATTTACCTTAAAACATAACTTCTTTTGTAGTTATGGTGAAAGTGTATAATCGACTTGAATCTCAACTCTTTGAGGGTTTTTTCCCCTTAAGAATTTATTCTTGCTTAGCATTTCCCATCAATTTTTTCAGCATTCCAAGATGGAAATCAGCAGTCATCAGAAGCAAGCCCTACCGGTGATGGTTCAACCTCCTCACTTCAGATACCACCAAATTTAAGCTCTTCTCTTGCTACCAGTTCATCAATTGCATCAGATTATGGCAGTGATACTGCTTATGAGACGTCTGATCTTGGAACACCAAAGCTAGCAAGAGATGGCAATTTTGGAATTGGCTTGGGGGATCTAGCACTGGATGAAGATTTGACCGGTCCTATAGAAAAACTTGTGAAGTATGGTATGACGAATATCGACGAGGGACTGTTTATGGGACAGACTATTCTAGAGCAACTAGAAGGTTTTCCTAGGCATACACCACATGGTGGACATATGAACAATGTTATAGGGAAAGATGGGTATAATGGAAATGCATCTAAAGATTCATTTCTTACTGGAAATGGGATGGAACTTTACTCTGAGCCAGAGCCTGGTAAGGTATTTGGTCATGTTAGAAAGTTATCTTGTGATAGTGTTGAAAGTGATGGAAGTTCTCTACGAGGAAGTGAAATATCAAACTCTGGGATACCAAATTCATCTGGTGATGGATATCTTGACCTTCCAGGTGTTGCTGAGATTTCGAGTTCTACAGAAATTCTTGGTAACACGGAGATGCAGTTTTCAGGTGATGCACACATAGTACTTCCTTTGGATCAGCGTCATAAAATGAACAGGGTTCTGTTAACGATGCAGCGGAGGCTAGTCACAGTTAAAACAGACATGGAAGACCTCGTATCAAGATTGAACCAGGAAATAGCTGTAAAAGATTACCTGACAACAAAGGTATGTCAGTGTTAATTGAATAAGCTTTCCAGATGCCATCTTTTTTCATTGCATGTTTGAACGGATGCAATTTGGACTTCTTGCTTAATTATGCACGACAGTTTTAGGGTATGCAAGAGTATAATAGCTATTAAACTCTCCAAGACTCTGTTATTCTTTGTATTACTCGCTGATTGGGTCTCATCAGGTCAAGGATCTGGAAGTGGAATTTGAAACTACAAAACAGAAAAATAAAGAAACCATGCAGCAAGCTATTTTAATTGAGAGGGAAAGGCTTACCCAAATGCAGTGGGATATGGAGGAATTGAGACGGAAATCATTGGAAATGGAATTGAAATTGAAGTCAAAAGAGGTTACGTATTAGCCATCATTCTGGTTTCAAAGTTTTTTCTTTTTGTTTTCTTTTATTTCCTCACTTTCTTTTGGAAAGCCCCCGCGTCAATGGAAAGATGGTCCTTTCAATGACTTAAATTCAAATTATGATTCATGTAACCATTACAGGGTGAGCAGCGGAGTACAGAATTTCAAATGGCACCTACTGACCATGAAAAAGACATAGCCCTTGAGGAGTTGGATGCTACTAGAAAGCAACTGGAGGAATTGTCCAAGCGATATGAAGAGCTTGAAGCGAAATCGAAAGCAGATTTTAAATTTCTCGCTAAAGAATTTAAATCCCTCAAAAGTTCCCAGACAACATTGAAGCAAGAGCTTAGTCAATCCCTGAAGGAAAAATCTGAAGTTGAGGTAGTATATCATTTCTGTATATCAAGTTTTTTAAACAAATTTTCTTCTTATGGGAAGCTACATCATATAATAACTACTCACTCAACTAGGTTAAGTCCCAAGTCAAATTTCAAACACATCGCTTACTTCTGCCAGTTATCATGTCCCAAGTCAAATTTCAAACACTCTATTTTTTTATTGAATTAAAATATTAACTAATTGATTTTGGAATTATATCTTGCTTTTGTTTATTACATGGATATGTTTTACTGCATCATCAGTCATCCCAATAGTCTTGCTGTTATGTTTTTTTATTGTTAATCTTGCTGTTATGTCTATTCCTTTCAGTTGCATTCCTGAAATTTTATCATTTAAAAAAAAATCTTTAGACTCAGAATTGATATTTTGCATTTGAACCCAACTACTAGCAGTGATATATATTCACTGATTCTTTGCTATGCTTTGTTTTTTCAGAAACTTCTTTACGAGGAAAGAGAAATGAAGGAGCATGAGAAAATTACTCGGAAGAAACTGCTAAATGATTGCAGCATCCTGTATGACCAGCTGCAAGAATGCAACGGCAATTTGTCCAGTGAAGATAATTTTATTGTGAACTCTTCTCTGGGAGATGCTTTAGATTTGCTGACCACATCTGATGATCAAATCAGCCATCTACTAGCAGAGGTACTTTCTATTTCCCGTCTATATCTCATTGCTAAACAAATCTAGTACATATATATATACACGCACACATATGGCAATCCACTCTGCGTAGGACCGTTGGCTTTAGGTTCTTGTCATTATTTAAAATGATTCCTAGACTTGATCACCTCTACTAAGACTATCAAAGCTGTACTAACTATTTGGAAGCGCATTTTGAATATAAATTTAAAAGTAGGTTTCATTGATTCCTTTTCTATGACTTACCTTCAACGTTTTCCCCCAAATTATTGGTTAGGCACAACTATTATTTGAAGATGATAAAACCACTGCTCCTAACAAGGATACAAGAGCAACAGATGATGAATTGAGGGAGATGCTGGCAAATATCTTCACTGATAATGCTAAGTTGAGGAAACAGGTGAACTCTATTATGCGTCATGCTCTTAAAATGGGCAGCATCTGTAGGAGTAGTAATGACGAGGCTCCTTCAAGCAATAATCATGATGTAGAAAGATAAAAGGTATAGTCGAACACTGTTAACATTTTTTTTTTTTTTTTTAGTAAAAGGCTTCTTTCGAGACCATACTAGCATTACTGGTAATGGACAATCTGTTTTGAACAGTTCCATCTCGCAAAATCAGCAATTAAATTCGTGTAATTTTGTGGTTTCACAAACAGTGGACTCAAAGAAATTTCCTTTTCCAGTGTTGTATCTTTTATATTTTACTGGAATAATGAGAGTTAGTATTATTATTCAAGGAGCCAAATAAAGAGATTACATGCCTGTTTTATTACTGTTCAAACTTTCCCTAGTATGAGAATCCCTGTATGCACACCCATTATCTAGATAAATAAGCTGTGCTTTCGATGCAAAAATTTTGGTCCAAGCTGTAATGTCTCATTTCTCATGATTGAAGTGAATTTCGCTCCAATTTCACTCCAGATTCTAGAACACGTGGGTTAGGGTTTCAACACGGATCTGACAGGCTAGGAAGGTAAAAATTTCCACCAAGAATGGTGACCGAAGCCTGTATCATAGGCTGGGTCAAATGGGTCAAAACCTAGCATTTGATTACTGTCACAGTGTAAGGAGATGGAGCCAGCTCAGTTACCATCGTGGGACAGAAAAGATTGGGGACAGAAAAGATTGAACGGTGAAGACAGAGGAACATGTCTCTCATGTGCTTCTTGTTTTGAAAGTATATGAAATGACAGAACACGTTTTTATTCTCAATGTCTTGTTCCATTTCTTTTCTTTTCAAAAAACATGTTTTTTATTCTCAATGCCTCTCTTTCTTTTTTATTTATTTATTTATCCTGAGATGATCAAACAAACATTACCTGGTAGTCATAAACTCCCTAAACCATCACTTTAGCAGGGTACAATAGCAAGAACCGAACCAAGTCAGGATTGGTGACCAGATCTGTAGAAGAGCAGAAACGGGAATTGCATTTTGAGTCACCATGAACAATCTCACGTCTTCAGTCGATTCTGAGATGCTTGATGACCAAAACGGGCATCACATGGCTCTACGAACACATAAGATGATTCACTCCATCTTTTATCAAGTGGGCGCAAAGGCCTATAAATGGGAGAAAATAGAAGCAAAGAATCTCGACTTTCCATCTAAAGTGAACCCCACACTCCTGTTTCTGATCCATCCTTGTTCTAGCAGGGAACCTCAAAGCATTAACAAGTCAAAATCATATGATAGAAAAGGATGGCCTGGCCTATTTTCTTTCATCTTTTTTGGCTGCAAAGAAAATTTAGAAGTAGAATGGTTCAATTATAGAAAAAGGTATAATAGCTTTTAGAAGCTCAACCTTTTCTGCTGCATCACATGGGAGCACCAAACTAAAGAGCTTGAGATGTCAAATCTAGACCATGTCAAAGTTTCACATATAGATTGCCAGACATCAAATTTCCCATGAGACATAAAGGGGGCTGTAAAGAAAAGCCAGGACAATGAATCATTTAATCATTATTAACATCTAAAACAGTCTCTGCTTCTTTTTTCAAAACTGTCATAACAGCCTAAATATGATTCAAGATCCCACAATGAAAAAAGAATGATACAGGATGAGCACTGTGAGGGAGGTATGCCCAGCAGCATGAAACTTGGCAGAGAAACATATCAACACATCATCACCTATGGTTCAGGTGTCATCTTTTTCGGCGAAGCCGGCCTGCGCATAGTCATCCTCACAGACCTGCAAATGATTGAAATTAGATTATTATCAAGTTCAAATGCAGAACATTTTGGCAGTGGTTAAGAATATAAAGCTAACAGTGGCCTAAATATTAGATGTTGTTCATTTCATTCCATCCTTGATCTGAAGAAGGTAAGAACTGACAACTTTGGCGGCCAAAATCTTTCTCAAAAGATTGAGAAAATATCCATATTCAGTACCCAATATGGCAGTGACCAGAATTTAAGACTAGAGTGTAATTATTGATTAAGCTTTTCCTGTCAATACGCTCATAAAAAAAGAATGTAATCTCTGTTCTTAATTTTGTTTATGATTCATGGTAAGGCAAGAGGTATAGTACCTGTCCTTAACAACAATTATCGATTTGGCGTGGCTCCACGAGGATATAAAGTGGCTTGCCATTGAGCCTGCACTGTCCCTGAAAGGCATGTCATTTGGTATGAAACACATTATCCAGAGATTACTCTACTGAATTTTCTGGGAAAGAATCCGACCAAAACGTTTTTCATTTATCATGGAAGTCTTATTAGGGAAAAAAAAACACAATAGAAAGTACTTCGGCCATTACCTTGATGTCCGGCACCCCAATCACACAAGCACACTCAATTACTTCAGCCCCCACTCGTTCTGCGAAAACATGAACATCAGCACATGAAATACATTATGCAAAGAGTTAACAAGGTCTAAGTAAACATAATTATAGAGGTGGAAATGGTTCTGATAGGATCGAGATGGAGGAGGCCAGTACCCAAGAGGCTTATTGCTGCTGACAAGGTCCCTCCTGTAGCTACCAAATCATCAATTACAATTGCACGTTCGCCAGGCTGAACAGCACCAACATGTATTTCTAGACAATCAGTTCCGTATTCCAGCTCATATGCTTCAGAAATCACTTCACCTGCAGACTCAGCATTGTGAAACCCTCAATTATAATAAGATTCCCTGTGTAAACTTCTGAGACAGTACATCAATTTACAAACCAATAGATATCAGAGATGTTGATATTAAGGAAATTAGACATGAAATACAGAACTTTACAAAGTGATTTTATATGCAGGAAAAAAAAAAAAAAACTAAATGCTTTGCCTCTGGCATATATGCGCCAATTTTTCTTCCACGAAATTTGCTTCGGAGAGTAATAGCATTGAAGCTGATGGACCAAAACAAGCTACCCCTTTCCTTAATATCAACATATAGACTAAATTACAGCAGAAGCACCATTAGAGCTCCAGATTAAGCACAGTAGTACCTGGCAACTTTCTGGGTTTTCTTAAAGGAACAAACTTTGCACCAATAGCTAAGGCAATTGCTGGGCCAAACATGAACCCTCTAGCTTCAACTCCTACATGAAAAACAACAGTTATATGGAAACATCATTATCAAGCAGCTTTTTTCCCTGCAGGGCTAGTCAACAAAATTTCTCAGCTAACCATGAAATTTCCAGTTGTACTAGAACTCTTACATGATAAAGACCCTTCAAAAATCCCACCAAAAACTTTTTCTAATAAATCTAGAAACAGCCTTTTATTTATGCAATTTTAGACCAAAGTCAACACCCCAGTGAAGGAAAAAAATTAAATAAAGCCAAAATCCATACATGAAACACGAGAAAATCACCAATTCCCATAATCACATCGTCCTTTGTCCCAGTAATTAACCATTTTCAGAAGACAAGCCATCCCACAAAAAGAAGAAGAAAAAGGGTTGGCTGATAAGTTACCAGCAACAACAGAAATGTTCATGTCTCTATAGCGATCGACAAAGATATCCACTGTGTCCTTGAAAACTTTATGATCCAGCAACAAAGTTGTTATATCTTGAAACATTATCCCTGTCAAACAACAACAACAAAAGTTAAACAACCAAGCAGAAAAAAGAAAAAAGAAAAAAGAAAAAAAGAAAACAGAAAACGAGGGAAGAATTCAAACCTTGTTTAGGAAAGTGAGGCACCACCCTGATAGCTTCAGAGATGCCTTGTAATCTTGGGTCACTTTTGAGTCCATTCTCAGCTGCAAACATTGCTTCTTTGCTCTCTCTCTCTCTCTCTCTCTGTGATTAATTTTCCTCTACTGAAATGGGGCGTTAAAGCTTGTGAGAGGGTGGTTATTATAAGCAACAAAACTCTATAGTTATGGCTTCTCTACCCTGTTTGTCTCTGTATCTGTGAAATGGGATTTTGGTAACCAAAGTAGAATTCTTTACAAACTCTTTTTGCCCTCCTAAACTCTGCTAAAGACCAAATCTTTCTCTCATCAATGCAATCTAATGGAGCAAAAGATGATCAGTGTGTACTAAATTTAAATACAAACTATTTTGTCTATTTCAGCCTGTAAATTCGTGATTGAAATGAATTTTAGAATATTAAATTGAATTTTAAATGAAGTTGAATTTATAAAAAACTTTTAAGAGTAAATCATATATTCTTGTTTTTTACAAGGTATGCTATTAATTTTTGGTTTTTAAAATAAGAATAAAATAATCAAGATTATTAATTCAATTTGTTTTCCCAAATATTCTAAACAGGATAATTGAATTTAATTATCTATTAAGAATAAAATATCTTTTTTTCCCTCCCAGCAACCACTGGCTTTACAATATCTTTTTTTTTCCTTGTAAGTTATGTTATTATTTTACACGAAACTTTTCTTCTTCTTTTTCTGAATTATTATTAAAATATTTAAGATTGCTAATTCAATTTATTATCATAAGTATTTCAAGATAATATCATGTAATTTAATAATTTATCAGAAATACAAAGATTATAATACATTATTAATTGAATTTAAAGTTATTTATGAATTGGATTGGTTGATAAAGACAAAGTGTTTATGAAGGCCAGTCCATGCACTATTCTTGTGGTAGGCAAACAAGCGTGTTTAAAGCACGTGCAAAACACTCTTTGTCACCCTCATTTTGAGCCCACATTTCCAGTTGCCTACTTGACTCTTCCATCGTGTTTTTTCTTTTTTCTTTTTTTCTTTTTTTTTTCCTGCTGCTGATAATAATTTTTAATTCTTTTTTCTTGCCAAGCACATAAAAACTATATACTAAAATTTGCATGATCCTTCAATGAGACTAGTAGGTTTACTCCTTGCGTTTCTTTGAAACATACCAATTGGCGTTTCTTTTCGGGACACATTTTTTAAGGGGAGAAAAAGCTATATTGATGCTTTTTTTATGAGTGTATTTTTATAATTTTAATGTTTGTTGTTACAAATAAAAAAAGGATATCTTCATATATTTTTAATTAAAAAAATATTATTCATACCACATTATCAATATATATTTTATAGCTCTATTTTGATTGTTATTAATCTGGTTGACTTGATTAAATTTAATCTAAAATCAACAAGTTAATATTTAATAAAATTAAAATAAATAAATAAATAAAATAATATTATTTTAATAAAATGAATTGCGCCATAAATATATTGAAAATTAATTTAATAATCCAATAAACAAGATATTTTTTTTAATTGAATCCGACAACTATTCTTTTTTAAGTCTCAATTTCATTTAATGGTAAACCCATAAATAAAAGTATATAACAAAAAATGTTCCTCTCTCGGGTGTAAACGAAATCTTAAAAAATCTATTTAGATTTATTGGTTGTAATTTGCTTTGCATGAGGGTTTGTTTCCATGTCTGCACCCTGGCAAAATCTTCTACAATGATAACACAAATATTTTTTATTTTAAAATATATTAAAATAAAAAAAATTATTTTTTAAAAATTACTTTTAATATTAATATATTAAAATGATTAAAAAATACTAAAAAATAATAATTTGAAGCTAAAACATTCAAATTTCTACATAAAAAAAATGGTTAAAATTCAATCTCAAACACCTCCTTAATCTATAAAATATTTTTTTCTTGATAATTACACCCATTCAATATTTCTAGTATTTATCTAATTATATTTAGTTTTGTGATAATTCTTGTTTTTTAAATTTTTTTTACCAAAATAATATTAAATAATTTTAATATATTAATATTAAAAAATTAAAAAAAAAACACAGCATTTTTAAATGAAAAACAAACCATTCCAAAAGAAAACCTAGATTTATCCAAATCTATAAAGGAAGATTCTATGTTGCAGGGA
>Ga0307515_10014588_pt1 | contig 14547 bp, 6 predicted proteins | sample 17_EM_MG_FD_194513 | JGI IMG/M metagenome (GOLD analysis project Ga0307515, IMG submission 194513) | Populus trichocarpa ectomycorrhiza microbial communities from riparian zone in the Pacific Northwest, United States - 17_EM | ecosystem: Host-associated > Plants > Roots > Unclassified | place... | reverse complement strand
GCTGCTGTTACGGCAACTGGCGGTAGCACTGCTCATGCTGTTCACAGGCCCAGCGATCTCAGGCGTTCTATGTCTAACTCGGTGATGCCAGTCGCTGAGGCTGATGAATTAATTCACAATTCGCCTCAAAGCACTGGCAACAGCTACAATCAGATCGTCTCTGACCAGAAAACGATACTCGATCTTTCTCGACATGGAACTCTTCTGAATGCCGTTGAGGACAGCCCTGTACGGCAATCAACCACTATCTTGCCGCGGGATGATCTGAGCAGCTTGGTAAATGGAGACTCTTACGAGGCCCTACTTCACCATGCGGCGGTCGCCCGAACTACAGCCGCCCCAGGCGTGTTTCGAAGAACTCGAAGCGCCACGATGATGGAGCTTGGGCCTTACCCGCAGAAATCTCATTCGTGTCCGATCCCAACATGCGGAAGGCTGTTTAAGAGGCTAGAAATCCTCAAGAGGTAAGCGCCCGTAATTGCATGGTCCTTATATTTATAGCCGCTGACCGAAGCGCCCAGGCACGTGCGTACACATACACAAGAGTGACCATACGTCTGCCCATTGTGTAACAAGACTTTCTCGAGATCCGACAATCTGGCCCAGTAAGTTGCTGTGCATTATTCATTTCTAAAAATAATACTGATTATCGTACTTGCAGACATCGTCGCACGCACGAACCTCGCCAAGATGGCGAGCCGCTTGCCAGTTCCAGTGATGAAGACCTTGAGGACGACGACGACCATCTCGGTTCTCTTGAGGAAGTCACCAGATTCAGGCAACGACTACCTCACATCCAGCCTAAGGATTGCCGCTGAGCGTGCCGTTAGACTGAATGAAGAGCAATCCCGAATAAGCCAAAGCCGGAGTGCACGCACCGATGAAGGGGAGAGTAGCGATGAGGAGACATATGAGAGCCACGCTGCTCGTATTAAAGCTCGTGTTTCTGAGCTCACTGGTAACATGGACGGTCAACCAGCCCCTGGACTCAGGCGATGAGAAAATATGATTATAGAATATAGTCAGTCTCCAACCCCGGGATTGCATTCTATTACTAACGCCCACATAGTCCCAATTGTGCAAACATTTCCACCCTACAGCTCAAGCTTCAGAGCTGGCAAAAGAGGATCGAGGTCTTTTAGGGTCTGAAGCAAGATCCGGCACATACTCGGAACAACTCCTTTCGTTTAAAGACTACTACTCGAAAGACGAAACCTTACTCAATGATAGTAGTTTCCGTGTGGGCATATTAGCTGCGCGCCAATGATGAGTTTGAGCTCAAACGTGGCGACATGATTAAGGTCGTTGACCTGCGGGGACGGCTGGGCTACTGGAGTGAAGTTGGCTGAGACTTTTGAGCGGTGGGAAGCCGGTGAGGCAAATAGCAGCACCACTCAAGGCGATAGCGAGATCAAACCATTTCCATTGTTTTGTGTTTGTTTACCGCAGCATTGGCGTAGAACGATCGAGGGCAAGCCTATAAAATCCTAGATGGTATATCATGAAGGCATATACCGTACGTTTGCTGTAGTTGAAAAAGGCATCCTCGAGTTGCAATTTATTCTGTTTGCTGTCATGACCGAAGGTGAAGCTTTTATGCCAAAATCCAATTTTATCAGTGGTCATACGCTTTTCCGTATGAGGGCCTACCTCTTTAGATATTGATACCTCGATAGCCAATGCTAAATATATCCTTGGTGAAAGAGTTGATTGAAAGGACAGAGAGGGACGACGGGAAGGGCACAAAACTGTCTAAACAGAAGTTGAGTGTCGTTAAGATAAGATTTAACAGAGGTAGAAAGACTAGAGAGGGGAGCATTATTTGCTTCGTAATCTAGAGTGAACATTGACCTTTTCTTTCCTCGACCATTTGCGTCAACTAGTAGAGGTAGACCATGATGACCAAACATTATGTATTACGCGTCTGATTGTAGAGTAGTAGAACTCTCCTAATTTGGCAATCCCAACACGCCCTCCTAGATTAAAGATGGTTTGGTGAATGCAAAGAAATCTTGACCATGTCGTCACTTATCACGAAGTCTACCTCCCAAATCTTCGCAACTCCAGAATCCTCAGCAGCGGGTAAGTTAATAGCGTGAACCCTATCCCAACCCAAAGCCCTAAATCTGCACCATCTCGTCCCACCATCCTCGCAATAGGCCCCACATACCAAGCCTGATCTATACACACCACCGCGCCTACCCAGCCCAGCAAAAACGCCGTCAGCGCCGCAAGTCCAACCGGGACAGCGCGCCAGTCATTCCATACGTCCCAGTCGTACCCGTCGTCAAATTCCCCGGCCTCCCGCTCACTCGACAGCACGCGTTTGCTACGGGCCGCGCGGAACAGAACCTGCTCTTCCAGCGCGATGGACAGGAAGATGCCGACCCAGTATCCCATGAGCGCTAGAAAGTTCTGGAAGATGTCGAAGAGATAGTTGCGGCCGCCGAGCGCGCACGCCGTGTAGATGACCACGATGAGGCAGGTCAGGAGCCAGCGGGGCGCGCGGGCGACACGCCGGTCCAGCATCTGCAGCACGAGTGCCGAGGAGTAGGTGGCGGCGATCTGGTCGGCGATGACGCCGAGCGCGAGGATGACGCCACAGAAGGAGCCGAAGCCGCGCAGGCCGGACAAGCCGGCGAGGATGAGTGCGCCTTGCGATGACGAGTACGCGGTCGCCCAGGCTGGGTTCTGGGCGACGCCGCTGGCTAGCCCGATGCCGAGGAGATAGGCGAAACAGAAGGCGAGGGCGTTGCCGATGTAGGTTGACAAGAATATGCCGCGTTTCGGCGTGGATGGAGGGTAATATACGAAGAAGTCTGCCGCACACGTCGCCCATGCTAGTGGTGAGGATAAGCATAGCGCCAAATACGATAGACGATGACCAATGATGGTCGTTTTGTTACCAACGGAAGGTGTGGAGGTGTCAAACTGTGTACCTGCGCTGCCCACGAGGACGAAAAAGACGATGGCTTGTGGAATCCAAGCGTAGCGCTCGTAGGTATGAAAGGCTTTCATGCCTACCACGGCGACTATCAGGGTAATTACGGCAACGATAATAATCCCCACAACGAGGGGCATTCCGCCGCCTTGCACTGCAGAAAGAAGTTGGCCAGTAATGATGCAATTTATCGTGCTGTATCCTAACGTGATTACCATGCTAAGGACACAACATATTTTACTAGGATAGTAACCCATGAAATATCGGGTTACAATCTGCTCGATGAATTAGACTTTGTATTACTCATAATAATACATATGGTGGGTCCTTTTAGGCTATAAAGAAATAATGAAGAGAACGAAAACGTGATAAAGGCAGATCAATGTTTTTAGAATATTCACAGTGACACTAACCATTGTCCTATTCCCACTTCGCGGGCCCCAAGTACTGGTGTAGGCCGGGCCTAAACAGCCTACCAAGACACCGAAAACAGCACAAAGCGCAGAATCCTTGAAGCTAAGCTCAAATACTAATGGGCCAAGCATCGCAAGCGTGATACTGTTGACCGTCAAGTCGCAGCTTATCCAAAGAAGGGCGATCTGCAGGTACGAGGAAGCAGTAATTAGCTGCCGTTCCGATGGGAGAACTCGGGCAATACCACGAGACTCAAGTCCCGTAAAAGCTTCAAATCTTGCATTCCATTGCTTGAGCTTCTGCCAGATTGAGCTTTGAGTATGTGCATAACTACTAGCTTCCGTTGAGGATATCGTCGTCGATGGAAACGGGACTGCCTCACGTCCATTTTCTATGTCCTTGGAAAAGGCTCCTGTCCCTTCCTGCGACGGAAACGCCCTCTTTGATTCCATTCTGCCTATAGATATGGGCAAATGGCCAGCTGGAAACGATAGTGAACTTGTTTTTGCGGGGCATGTATTTGGGCTGACTCCATTCCCTACTGACGTTATTTCGAGTCTGGATCTCGTTCAATTTGTGATGCACGTGCGGATTTTCTTTCCTGATGGAATGTAGGTTGTTGAGCGCGATCCTAAGGAGCATGGGCGAAAGCTCCGGTGATGCTCGCCAAACGTGACGTATTTGAAGACTGGCCGGGCTTTCGCTCACACTCTCCGAGGTTCGGACTCACCCATAATCCAGTAAGTATTACCCGACCCATCGCGAAGCCTATCTATATAGCTTTTTACTCTTTAATTAGCCTTTAATAGTTAATAAAGAAATACTATGCATAATAGCTTTGTTATTAAATTTAAAATTAGCGAGAGTTATTTATAAGTTTTACTTCTTTTAATTTATATTAAACGGTTGGTTGTGTAGACAATGAGGGGACGAATTGGTGAGCGATCTAAGTTGAAAGGGCTGAGGCTGTGCAAATAGACAATCATCGCTTATTATGCTTATTATGCTTATTCTACTTGTACAAGGGGCCAGCCTGAGCGGGTCACTCGCCCTCCCTGCAAGTTTTGATGACATTATAGTAATATCCTGGGAAATAGTAAGTGCACGGCTGTAATGCCACCAGAACTTGCAGGGAGGGCGAGTGGCCCGCTCAGGTTGCCCCCTTGTACAACGGGGCAGACGCCCTCCCCTGCTAGTATGTTTTCAAAATAAGCAGGCCCTTGAAAAATGGTTGGGCTGTATTATTCTGCTAGCATACTAGCAGGGAGGGCGTTTGCCCCGTACGTGTTACCCCCTTGTACAGGGTATCCAACACAGCAATTTCGGTAATCACTAGTCAAGTGCATCATCCAGCGTAGTGCGCTTGCCAAAAGAGCTGTGCACCCGCAAGAGGGGTAAAGCCTTTAATTTTTAAGCTTAATCACAAGAGTTAAACTTGAAATTCTCTAGCGCGTACAAGGCGAAATTGCTGTGTGTTGCGCGCGCGCACATAGGGGGACAGGTCGGATACCCTGTAGTTGGTTTAAGCTAGTGATGGTCATTCGAGACAACGACGCTAGACCTCCAACACTGTTCTCGTCTTCCGACGGTTTTCCACCCTAACAATACCACCGGAGTATCCAGCGTTCGACCAAGATGGCTACCATCTTCCAGGTGATGCTATTGGTTTTTGGCATTTTCTCCGCCGCCTTCGCGGTTGCAATAGATGGAACAGACGGAAATTGTCAAGGGAACGAAATCGAAACGCGCGGATTGCGCGATGGGTGGAGCAGCTCAATAACGTGGGTAGAAGGGGGTCGGAGTTTTGTCGTGAAGCTTGACACGCCTGGTTATCCCCTCTACATTATGAATAAGTCGACAGCACCAGCACTTGAAAGAGAATCGGCGGATTACTACTACCCAACAGAAGAACCAAGCGCCATCCTCCTCAACATCACCCTATCCTCCGACAACCAAACGCTCTTTCTCAACCACCGACAGATTCTGCCACTACTCGATACTTCAATACCGCCACGCATCGAAGCCTACCAAGTCCCGGCGAACACCTCTATTTCTCGAATCAAAGACCTCGTATCCGTTGGGCTTCTTCAGGGAATTTATTATGGTATGACGATTGGCTATAGATGTATTGGCCTTGATTACGACCGCCTTGTCTCGGCGGACCCAGCGACTGGACTGTACCAGAACCACGTCCCTACCCTCAAATTCCGCATTATGGGACTTGTACCTTCCGCTGGTGGGGAGGATACAATCCTAGATATGGCTGCTCAGCAGGTCCTGCATATAACATTGGCAGACCAGAAACATGGCTCTTCCGATGCTCCTGACCGGTCCTACCTGATCACTGATGTAAAATTCAAGACTTGCAGGGACTCGTATCCGTATACAAGCGGTCCTACCCCCAACAACGAAACCTACGTCGATAACTGCAGTATAAAATCATGGCGGTGTTCTGATAAAGATATGCGGGTTGAAGGAGCCCCTTGGTACCGGTACGTCTGGCGGCACAAATTCGATCGATACGGACGCGTTGGGTCATTACGCCACCAGCTGCTTCAGCGTTGCTCAGAAGTATCGCGCTTTTTCAACGACACCTGGGAGATATGGCTTATTTCGTTCGCATCTACATTCGCGGCTGGAATTCTTGCCTACGGCATATACCGATTTGTGAAATTCTATATTCGGTTCCATGCTCAACGCAGTGAGCAGATCATGCTTGCAGCGGAGCAGGGTCGGTTGTTGGATGGTTCTAAAGATGAGGATGAAGAAGCAAACGTTGGAGATTCTATTGGCTGGAAGGGCGATAGCGATAGCCAAGGGCAAAATCCCGTGGACCTACCACCAACCTATGATGCCTGCATGAAACCGCTTCCCCTCTCCCCTCGAACCTTAGATGAACTCCATCGAAGCGAAGATCATTCAGAGCCTGATCTTATTGTTTTTGATGAGGACGGATTTGAACCCTTTCAAAGTAATGTTGGCACTGTATGATTGGTATGTAATGAATTGTATAATAGAATTTTGCCTTCTAGTCTATGGCCTTTTCTTATGATCCTAATTAAATAGAGAGTACAGCAAAGTGACCGCATATCTTAGCTTAGTAATATGGAGTCGTCAAGAAGGTTAGAAAATCAACAACCCACCAACGGTCTCATCACATTATAACTTCCGCTGTTATAGAACCACATTCCCCAAATTGCTCTAAGTGTTGTATCGTCGTCATCGTACCTATCAAACGTCGCGTTCGGTCCTCTACTGCTTTCCTTATCTATGCTTCACGTCATTCTGTCACCCTGCACTTTCGACCTCATCATCTGACTGCTATTCTGGTCTGGCCGTGACCAGCAGTTGTGCAGCACATGGATAAGACCCTCTCTTTCTCTACGCAAATACTCGGTTTGATTAATGCGTTCGTCGACACCAATCACTTCGTCCAGAACGTCTGCGACCAGCCTCTGAAGATCGGACAGGAATGCCTTCTCCTCATCCTGCTGAATGAAGGCTTTCTCCACGATGTGCTGAACTTTCACACAGACTTTGAATCAACAGTATTGCAGAGTTTATGAATCAAAAGTGTGATCTCGCTCAAGTTGACCAATAAATACCGCGTCCGCTCGGCGCCTTTCTCGCGTGGTGGCATATAGCTAAGTATCGAGCACAGTGCGTGGATCTTGCCTGCCTCGCCACGGATCCACGGAAGAGCTAGCCTGTACTTATCCTCGAAGGATTCTGGGTCTAGTGGCGCAATATCGAATGGAGCGAGCGTTTTGATGAGACCTTTCAGGCATACAGACAGCTTCGGCTGAGATTGAGATGGCATTGGCTCGATGGCGGATATGACTTTGGGATCGTGTCTCCACTGTGGGGGATGCCGAATTCCGGATAGCCTAGAGAGGATAGTCTAGTAGGGTTCGGTTCCGTATTCATCCTCTTCGGGTTGTATTTCATTGTACTTCGGGTCTACTGCGTTGTTTGCCTGGTGTATCTTTCGCTAATTCTTTCTTAGAGTCATTTCCATCTCCGTCTCTATCGAGATCAAAGGATTCTGGTCGAGAGAGAGCCCCCTCAAGGATTGGGCCTATAAAATGAGCAGCCGGCGCTATTTTGTCGATATTGGATGGGTTACCCACTCTATGACTATTTCCAACGTCTTTCTAAATGACTAATTTAAGGTCTATTTGCGGCGAATATAGGCCTAAAATATAGGCCTCTATGGAGTAGCAATCAATGAGTGATTGCTACTGAAACAAGCAACAAAAAAGAACAAAAGCGATCTGCAGGAGATCACGCGTGGAGGACTTTAGATGCTTTCTCACCTAATTTCAGATATCTACGGCATCTAGGATGTCTTACTAGCAGTGCTGTTATTAATATTCAATACTTATCGGCAGGGATTGAGTACTTTTCAATAACACTCTATTAATATATTATTGAACTAAATATTACTTGAAGAGCCTTTGAATATTCAAATTATTATTCAATAATATGATTTTTTCTAGGTGTTGAGAAGTATTGAATCCTTATCGATAAGTATTGAATATTGATAACAGCACTGTACAGTCTTAGGAATCCATTTCTACAATAATTAGTCTCAGTGATCTTCTTGGACTGGACTGGAGTGGATCTGAGCTCAAATCCACTCCATCCAGCTGGTAGATTGTTTGACTCCAGAAGCTCCACGGAGCTCCAATGTATTTATATACTATATTTAGAAAAGCTTGGCATTATTATAGTATTGTAAAAGGAAGCGTAGATATAGAACAACTCGCCAAAAGCTACCTATATTACGCCTCACCAATAACTTTAGTCTTGGAGTTAATCTTAATAGCCGCATATTACTTATCTAGCTCCTCTTCCTCCTTATTAATTATATAATCTTCTACCTAAGTAAAGGCCTCCGCGGTAGCAGCAAGTTGAGCCTTAGTAGCTTCCTTAAGCGACAACCTTTCGTAGTCCTCTCCTACCATCTTATCTACTTCCTCATCATTAAATGTACCTTTTTATAGTGGCCCGTACGAGTGCCAAAGAACCTTATTTACCTTAATTATATCTATTTATAATTGGGAACGTCGGTCCTTAAGAAGAATCTTATAGCTGCTAAAGAGCCGCTCGTATTCGTCGCTTATAGGAGGCACGGCTAATATATTAAGCGCAAATTAAGCAAAATCTGGCTAGCTCTTATAGCGATCCTACCAGTATTGTAAGACGTTAAAGTGTTAATTCTTAGTAAGAAGTACGCGGTTAGTAGCAAGATATTCCTTAAAGCGATCGATTGGTAATAGGTCGTTATATTCCTAATAAGTCGTCTTAAGGCGTTTATAAGCTCGGGCGGAGGTATATATCTTCTCTCTTATAGCTAGCGGCTGCGGAGCTACTAGTATAGATAAGGGTAATAGTTGGTAAAAGCTTTTACCTTTATATTTAAGCCAGATATTACAGACGCTTTAAGTACAATGTTACGACTACTTAGAGAGGAGATGGAAGAAGCTAGTTAGTTAATATAAGCACGGTCTAGGATGGAACCGGTAGAACTATATAATGAGGAATAGTAACCAAGGTTACATGACGTAATCTGTGTAATCCGTGGGATCTATATAATCCGCGACAGAGTAAATAAAGCACACGTACATTACGTATAAGAAGGATTTCGTAGGAGTACGGTTATATATTTAAGGACCCTTAGTCCCTACCTAGATAGTTCCTTCCTTATAGTAATTCTTAGAATATAATTAGAGTTAATCTGTTAGGCAACTACTCTACTAGTTATTATTATTACCGACTACTGTCTTTACATTTCCTATATACCTAGCCTATTAATAAGCCCACCGTAGTTCTTGCTACAAGGTTTTATTATATAATTACAGTAAAACCTCGTTATACCATTCAGCTCGGTAGTAGTGGGTTTGAACGTTATGCCGTATGGAAACGTTATATTGCGAGCTCACTTATTAATCGCTGCAAGAGGCTAAATCAACTCTTCTCTCTATCCATAACTACTTAAAGAAGCTTGTAATAGTCGTCTGCTTTACTCGCGCAACTTAACGGCCTTAAATTACTCTCTCTACCTTTATAAGAGCTGTAATTAGAGTCTTATTACCCTCCTCTTGCTGCCCTTTATAGAACTTAAGGCGCTCTAGTACATCTAAAGCCTTATTAAGCTTAATAACTCATAGCTTAACCTTATTATTGCTTTCCTTGTTATCTAGCGTATTATATAAAGGCGTTAAAATTAATTAGTAAAAATGCTTATAGCGTCTCTCTAAGGTTTTCCAGGGTTCTTACGGCAGTATACCCGGATCTGCTGCCTCTCACACTCTAAAACACCATGGCGGTGAAGGCGCTTAAGGTCCTTAGACTTCGCCATTATATGGGGCAAGAGGGGTGTTAAATTAATAAATATTAATGGCAGCGGTGCTGGTTTATAGGCTTAAGAGTAAGGGGTTAATATATGGCGCTAAATTGCGCCCAGTAGAGATGGGATTTACACCACCCCTATAATAATCTATAGATATACATTTACTAGTTAGTTAAACTATAGATTAATAAAGCAGATATATACAGTTAACCTCCATTAAGAATTAAGCAATTCCGTTAAAGAATGGTTGTTCCTGATCCTCTAGGGCAATTAACCTCCCATTAGGCGCCCAAATTAGCTCCAAAAATAGGGTTTCCAACACCATAATTGCTCGCGCTATACCGTTCTTGTATGGTGGAGCTTTGAACGTAACGGCGTATTAAATTTGAACGTAAAGCCTTATACTCCTTATAGTAAAATCAACTGTTCCTGGCTATTGACCGGTATACCGTAGATAAATGGTATACCAAGATAACGTTAAAACGCGGCTTTACTGTACTACCTAGTTACGGTATTAAATATAAAAAGTTAGACAATATACCACTAAAAGCAGCCACTACAACGCTATTAACGGCGGCAACTATATTAACACTAGTATAGCAGATACTAACTTATAGCAACCTATAACGGTTAGACAACTATAAGAGATAGTTAACTAGCTAATAGAAAATAATATAGCGTTAGAAAATAGGATTAACGGGATAGGCGCAGCAAAGGTTAAGTTACTATTAATTAAGAGGTACTTAGGAGAAAGATTAAAGTTTAAAGGATTTCTTACGCAGATGCACTTTAAGGTCGCGTAAGAGGGAGCTAAGCTGGTAATACCTATGGATTAAATAGCATACGCAGGATTGTTCTTAATAGGAAGAGCACTTAAATAGTTTAAGCCTTACCTTATAGAAATCTAGGTAAATAGAATAATAACTATAAACTAAGAGGTACGGTTTATATTCTTAAGCTAGAATAGATTTATAGAATAACTTATATAAATATTTGGAGACCTAGAGGCAGTAACTACGGCGGAAAGAAAACTCTAAGATATTATATAGCGAATCTTAGTAATTAAGTATATAACGTAGTTTTAGACGCTAGTAATATAAGTTAAGTAAAATAATAGGGCGCTTATAGTATAGTATAAATAAGGACTTAAGACTAAAGTCTAGAACGTAATTATTCTAATAGAAGATACGGACACCCTAAGGAAGTTAATAGATTAAGTAATTAAGATTAATAATTGGATCTACTAAAGGGAACAGGCTAAAAGAGGTTAGAATAGAGTTTTATAGTTATATAAGGCGTAAAGTACGTAACGACTAAAGCTAAGTTAAAAACTATAGTATAGCGTAGAGCTAATAGACCTAAGTAGTACTAAAGAAGCCTATAAGAGATAAAGTAAGAAACTATAAAAACTTAGAGGTTAAGGATCTAGTAATTACAGGACTAAGGAGCAGAGGCTAAACTAGGGATTTTAGTAGTAGAAGATATTTAGGCGAACTCTATAATAAAGTTAATAGTTTAGAGATAGAGCTTATATAAATTATAGAAAATAAGGTTACTTTATAAGGGATTATAAGGATAGTTAGAGCTACTACGCAATAAAGGGAACTAGACTAGTAGTAGGAGATATATATATATAGAGGGATAATAGTATGCTATAAGGAATAAAGGAATATTTAATTAAAAGTTTCGCGTTTTATTATAATAACGCATACTAAATTTATAAAGATGCTAAGTACGGCGTAAGCTATTAGCTATAAGAGCTAAACCCTATAAAGTATAGAGGAACTAATAAACTAGTTTATAGATTAAATATTAAGGATAATAAATTTAATATAGGCGAAATATTTTATAATAATAAGGCAATATAGGCGGTTTACTAGGAACGCGTAGCTATTAAAGATATTATACTAAAAGTAAAAGATAATTTCACTATAAAATAGGGAATATTAGTAGGGATTAAGACCCCACTAGATACGATGTCTATCGCTTTATAAGACGTAAGAGAAGTAGGATAGTAAACCACTTCGGTACTTAATAAAGGTAAAAGGCCAAAGGCTTAAGATTCTTAAGAAGAGATAAAAGACGATTAAGATTCTTAAGATAAGATAAGGTAAGCTTAAGGACCTATAATAGACGATAACTAATAAAGTAAAGCAGTAGCTTAATTTAAAGATATATGAATAAGCTTAGGATAGAGTTTCCTATAGGCATAAGATTCTTAAGACAAGATAAGTGAGATTTAAGACTCTTAAAACGAGATAAGAATACTAATAAAGCCTAAATAAACTAAGGCTGAAGTAATGCTTAAGAAAGAAGCAAGCTTAGGATTAAAGAATCTAAGGGATTAAGAATTTGGAGTATAAATAAGGACACCTATAGATAAGAGGCAAGGAGCTTCTTTATAGATTAGAGAATCTATAATATAAATAGTAACTAAACTAGGAGACAAATATATAAACCTAGAGGACTTACTAGTAGAATATAGTGTTCGGACTAAAGATTGAAAAGTTAATACTAAGATTAAAAAGTAAGAAGACTTTAAGGATTTATCTATAAAACGCAAACTAAAAGAAACTATAGAAGAATTTAGGTAAAGAATTATCGTATAGTAAGAGCAGAAACTAGATAAGAGATCTAGTATATTAGGACGTATAAAGGATAGAGTACTAGTATAAAGAATTACTAATAGGCCTAGGGTAGGTATACTAAAAGCTAAGTAGCTTACTAAACTAGAAGATAAAGAAGATCTAGAGATTCCTATTAGGTTTAAAGAATAATATATAAAGGGCTATTATAACGTAGTAATAAGAAGATACTTCCTTATGGATAAGCCGTATATACTCTAGTAGCTATACTAAAGATAGTATAGATAGAGATATAACAATAAGTAGGAAGATTTCTATATATAGTTAGACGAAAAAGTTATCTAAGACTACCTAATTACGGAAAAGGCTATAAATTATATTAAAGGAGTCTTAATTATAATATTAAAGGATTTAAAGGAGTAATTAGAGGACTAAAGAAGCGAGAGGTAAGTCTTAGTACCTGCGAATAAAGTTATAATGCTTAGATTAACGCGAGAGAGGTTTAAACTTAAGGATAAAGACAAGCTAAGAGTTAACCTAAGACACTAAGTATATTATATACTATTGTAGATAGTATATATAGATAATATATATAATATATATAAAGTACTTAAGGATAAATATCGGAAGTATTTAATAAGGATATATTAGATAACGGATAAGGCAAAATATTAAAACGCTAAGTATATATATAGTTAGTACTCCATAGAAGTTTAAAAATAAGGGGACTTAATACTTTAGCTAGAAAGATTCCTTACGGAAGAATACCTAGACGGATAATAGTAGTAGAAATACTTAAAGAATATGTATCTATAGTATATTAAAGATAAAAAGCGAACTAAGTATTAGCCTAAGTTGGACTAAGTATAAATAGGATTAAGTAGCCAATAGTTAGGAAAAGTAGAGGCCTATAGAATTAGAGGGAGCTAGTAGTAGAGCCTTAGACCCTTAAAGGAATTTAAGGATAATACCTAAATTTATAAGTTAAATAGCAAGATTAGCAGTTTAAAGTATTAGTAGATAGTAGAGTAATAAGAAACTATATTTTACTAGTAGTAGTTAATAAAATAGGTTTACCTTATAAATAGAAGAAGCAATTTTACCTATTAGTAATAATTTTAGGAGATCTAATAGCCTATAGAGGAGAGATTATTAATCTTAAAATAGGACCTATTTAGCTAACCATTAAAGGGAGATAAATTAAGATGTCTTTTAATATATTACTATTAGGGAATAATAAGGCAGTACTAGAAATGCCTTAGTTATAGAAATATAATCTAAGAATTAATTAGGTTATAGATTAGGTTAATATTAGAGATACTTAACGCCGTAAGATATAATAATAAGCTAAGTTAGTATAGTACTAAGTAGGAGTAACCTATAAAGAAACGGAAAAAGGACTAAGTTATATACTAAGGAAATACTATAAGTATAGTAAAAAACTATAGTTATTAGAGAGTAAAAAGCTGTTAGAGTATATAGTATAGGACTATAAAATAGAATTAAAACTAGGAATAAGTCTAAGGTTCTTTCCAATCTATAAGCTTACTAAAGAAGAAAGTAGAGTATTAAAAGAGTTTATTTAAAAAAACTTATAAAAAGGATATATTAGACTATTGCAGTTATTAGCGGGTTATCTAGTACTATTCGTATTAAAGAAAAATAGTAAACTAAGGCTATATATTAACTATAGACAGTTAAACAGTATTACTAAAAAGGATAGGTATCCTTTACCCTTAATTAGCGAAATCTAAGATAGGATAGGCAATATATAAATCTTTATAAAGATAAATTTAAGATAGGCGTACTATTAGATTAGGATTAAGGAAGGCGATAAATAAAAGGCAGCCTTTAGGTTAAAGGAAGGATTATATAAACTATTAGTTATGCTTATAAATATACTAGCAACGTTCTAAAAGCGTATTAACAATATATTAAAAGAACACTTAGATAAATTTATTATAGTATACCTTAACGATATTATTATCTACTTAATAACTAAGGAAGAATATAGGGAACATGTTAAATAGGTCTTAAAGAGACTATAAAAAGAATAGATGCTAGTAGTAATTAAAAAATACGAGTTCTTTACTAGGAAGACCGATTTTGTTAGATTTATTATTAAACTAGGCTAACTTAGTATAGATCTAAAGAAGATTAAGGCTATAGTAAATTAGTAGGAACTAGAGAACGTTATATAGTTAAGGTTATTTTTAGGGTTTTGTAATTACTATAAAAGGTTTATAGTATAG
>Ga0307515_10014587_pt1 | contig 14547 bp, 8 predicted proteins | sample 17_EM_MG_FD_194513 | JGI IMG/M metagenome (GOLD analysis project Ga0307515, IMG submission 194513) | Populus trichocarpa ectomycorrhiza microbial communities from riparian zone in the Pacific Northwest, United States - 17_EM | ecosystem: Host-associated > Plants > Roots > Unclassified | place... | reverse complement strand
TTATTTTATTGTTATAATTGGGCTTTTGTATTTCTTTGGATGTTGGATCCTTTTTGTTGTGTTGGAAGTTTTTGCACGCCGTTTTGTTGACCTTCGATTGGATTGTGGGTTGGCCCATTGCCCACAATTTTCAATTTGTAAGGGGGAAAAAAAACAAAACAAAATAAAAGAGGTTTTTTGTACCGTCATCAATTCAATTCGTGATGTTACTATACCGCCGCTCTGTGTTACGGTTTGTACTACATTTTTTCTAGCAAAATAAATCAAAGAAAGTGGATTAAAATTAAATTTTACATATTGAATTCATCTAGGTTAGTTTTAGTTAATTTATCTAATTTATAGCTGAAATTTTAATACCATGATAACCCTTAAAAAGTTGCATAAACTAAAATGAAACATGTAAGAAGATTAATTAAAACTATTTAAAAAATATATTAAACTATAATGTATTAGATTAAAATTTATTTTGTGATTTAACCCGTCAAACTTACAATTTGGCTTGTGAAGTGTGTTGGGTGAAATAAAATTATTTAAAAAAAAACTTTATTATTTACATAATATGCGATAACAATAATATATAATTTTAAAAATTAAAAAAATAAATATATGATAACAAAAATCAAGATTTCTTTATTTTTAAAAAAGTTAAATTATGTAATTAAAAGGAAAAAAACAAATAAAATGAAAAAAAAAGGGTTAGACACTTGGATTTGGCTTAGGTGGCCCAACACTCTTGGACCTTAAAAAAAAGCCTAGGTGCATCGGACTTCATACCAAGTTCGCATGCTTTGGTTTCTCTCTCTCTCTCTCTCTTGTATGGGATAAATGATCTATCACTCATTTTTTTAAAAAAAAAAGACAAATAGCGTATCATCATGAAATTCCTCCCTATTTTATAATTTGGTCCCTTGGATTTTAATTTGACCTAAATTTTAACAAGTTATACCTTAATCTGGGCAACGAATAATGAAACCCAAAAAAAAACAAAGAAAAAAAACAAGGCCGGGCATTTTAGTATATGTTACGACATTTCTTTCTAGTGTTGTCTATAATAATCAGCTAAAAAGAGAGATTATTTTGAACCACCTTCCCGAGGGTTGATCGCAGGTTCACATTAATTGCATCTAGCGTGTATTTGAAATTACAGTGGCGGTTATAATTTAAAGTATTTTTTAATTATAAAAATATTAAAATAATATTTTTTTTATTTTATAAAAAATATTTTTAAAATCAATATATTAAAATGATCTAAAAATATAAAAATAATAAATACAGCCCGAGGATATCCAAATTTCAGGTCCAAGAGGATATGCGAAAGAAAATTAAACGAATTAAGTGTGAATTATCCCTGGCTTCAGTGTTTTTATAATATAATTCGAAGAATGAAGTTGATGGTTTATACAATATATATTTTTTAATTACTAAAATTACCAATCTACGTGTGTAAGGTTGCGACAAGTAAAATTTATACGAATCTCTTAGTTCTGATATAAAAGATTTGACTCTAGAAATATTGAAAAAATAAATTTAATTTTCATATGAAAAAAGGAGTAGTTGGATATAAGAACTAGAGTTTTACAAAGTTTTATTGGCACGAATGTGCGGTGGCGGGGCTTGATAAACCTCCAAGGGTTATGGCGGGGTTTTGACTTTGACTTTGAGAGGCTTGATATTGAAAAGAGCTGGATTTCTGTTGTAGCCAAGACTCGCAACATCTTCTAATAAAATGGCGCCATCTGGCAATATAAGATCAATTCTTGTCTTGCTCCGTCTGTTACAGTGACTGTTGCCTTAACTGGGCCACATGAATATTACACCTGGCATTATCGACACGGGGAGGTACTGAGACATGTGTAGAATGAGAAGTAGAGGAGTATTTGGCTCTGATGTTACGTGGGTTTTTGTTATGTTTTGTTTTGTTGGCTTGAAGCTCTCGGGGGAAACTTACTGACGATCCCGGTTCTCAAGCTTCTTCTGGTGACCGATTTTGGCGCTCACCCGATCATGTCATGCAATCCTATATGCAAGCTAGTTCAGAACCCTTTCTCCCTCTTTCCCTTCGTCCTCTCCTTCTCCTTTCTCTCTCTACTTTTCTTGGTTCCCACATTTAAAATTCCTTTCCATCATCCATTTTTTTCTCCTCGTTTGATTTGCTACTTTAGGTAACTTCTTTCTTTCTTTTTCCCAAACCCATTCTTTTCTTTTTTTTATCCCCTACCACTACTCTTTTCTTCTTCATCGGAAAGAGAGAGAGAGAGAGAGGGGCAGATACATAGATTCCCCTCTTTCTCTTCACGAAAAGGAAACTGGGTAGTGTTTCATTCTTTTGTTTTTGTTTTTAGTCAATACAGTTACATGGATTTAGTCTCTCCTGGCTTATTTATTTTAGTTTCTCTTTTTTCTATGATCCCATTTCTTTTTTTTCCCTGTGATCAAAATTATTGCTTTCCATCTCCCCCCCCTTTCTTTTCCAACAACTTTCGTTTGTCAAAATTCTTGGCTCGTCTTAATGTACTTACGGTATTAGAAGGTGTTCTTGGTAAATTTGCAAACTTTTGGGGGTATATTGATGCTAATTGATTAAAAACTAATCCTTGGTTTGAAATACGTGCTTAATGTTGGAAATTAGATGTTGAAATGAAATTATGGGTTAGTGGCGATTCTGAGAAATGTGGATTATTCTAGATAGAGTTTCGAATTATGGGCATCCTTTGACGATGAAATGCTGATGTTAAACGTGCAGGATGGGTAGGGTTAAGCTAAAGATTAAGAAATTGGAGAATACAAATGGACGCCAAGCGACCTTTGCCAAGAGGAAACATGGCATCATGAAGAAGGCTAATGAGTTATCAATACTATGTGACATAGACATCATCCTTCTCATGTTCTCACCAACTGGCAAGCCCTCGTTGTGTAAAGGAGCAAGCAGGTACTGCCATTCATGCCACGCTTCCACTGCTTTAGAGAATTAATTTGCGCGACTGAACTTTAAACTTGCCTATGAAATTTATATCCATTTCTTGTTTTGCATCTTTTGGGAATTTCATTACATATGCACAAATGCAACTTGACTTCACTTCTCACCATTTAACGAGTTGGGTTGTCAGTATTCATTGTTTAGCTACAATAAGAAGCGGATTGAGAGTTGTGGCTTGATTGTCATATGCATGTGCAACCCCCAATATATATATATATATATATATATTTTATTTGCGGGTCTGGTTTAAGAAAAAAATGTATATGAAGGTTGTGTGGCATCATAATATGGAGTTCTCAACGACATCAACAATTTTGAATAATTTCCTCTTTTTTTTTCTCCTTTAGTAGCATTGAAGAAGTAATTACGAAATTCGCTCAGTTAACACCTCAAGAGAGGGCGAAGAGGTATGGTGAAGTTTTCTTGCTTCGTTTTCTTTTAATCTCCTTGTGCCTGCATTGAATATTTACCAAATTGGAATTTATTTGCTCTATTATTTGATTGGAACAGGAAGTTAGAAAGCCTCGAAGTAAGTCCCTGGATCCTCGTTTACAGTCACTCCCCTTTTCTGTTATTAACTCTCATTCTGCTCTTTTTATCAACTTTTTTTGTTGAAGATTGTCATTCTTATTGGTTACGTAATTTTTCTTTCCTTTGAGAGGACAGGCACTGAAGAAAACTTTTAAGAAGCTGGACCATGATGTTAATATACCAGAATTTCTGGGTACAAGGTATATGCTCTTGTTGATGTTGACACAATTAATTTTTCATAGCTTACAAACTGGCTATGTTCTTTAAACATTATGTACTAAACTTCTTGAATCCTGTTCTTTTTGTTTCAGTTCTCAAACAATAGAGGTATGGGTACTGGTTTCCATTGTTAAATACGACGTCTTAAAACTTCCTCTCATATGCTGATGGCTTGTGACGTGTTACAAATTTTGCAATTTAATTGACCAGGACCTGACTAGCCAATCAAGACTGCTGCAGAATCAACTATCTGATGTGCATAAGAGACTGAGGTGAACACCTGCAAATCTTTGAATGTAGATTTCCATTTCATGATCTCATGTATACTTTGGTTGGTCACCAACCTGGACTAATAGTAAATTGAGTTTCTGCAGCTACTGGACCAATCCAGATAAGATCAACAGCATAGAGCATTTGGGGCAATTGGAAAACTCACTCAGGGAATCACTTAATCAGATTCGATCGTGTAAGGTATGCCTATTCTTGTGGTGTTCATCTGGAGAAATTACACACACACACACACTCTTTCTGCTTGTTATTCAACAGCTCTTATGTTTTTTATTAAATGATTATATCTCATCTTTGGTCGACTTGGACTCTATGTGATTGAATGCGGGTTCAATTAGGATCTTCATTTTAGCCTATCTATGAGAAAATCCATGACCCTGGTCCTCATTGTGATCGTATGCCTGCTGGGAAGAATTTGGAGATCAATTGTTTAACATTCCTTTTTTTTTTCTTAATGGATAATGAGGAGGGCAAGGAGGCTAAGATGATTTGACATCTCAGTCATTCTTAACCAAATTGGATGGTTGTGTAAAGGGATAAAAAAATAAGCAATGCTAAGTATTCAAGTGTTCTTTAACTAGCACAGTGAAACAAAAGCCAGGTGCTGCAAAGTTTTGATTCAATTTAGAGGAAACACTCAGTCAGGCCTTGGAAAAAAGAAACTATGAATATCTCTTGATTATCTGTGGCAGTTGTATTTACATTTTAAAACTGAGAGGGTTCCCTCTTTGCCAGGAAAACTTGGGAAAACAGCATCTTATGTCACTAGATTGCCATACTCAGGTAATGGATGGCTTTTATTCGATACAAATGGTTTCCTGATGGCATTGTACTAAATCCTTGCTGGAGTTGTTACCTAACTAATCTTGCTTGCAGTTTCAAAATGAGATGCATGTACCTTTCAGAATGGGTGCAGAGCAGCAGCTCTCACCTCTTCTGTGGATACCTAATAATGACAGTCAACATATTATGTTACCAGAGGAACAAAATCTGCTTCCCCATAGGTGAGTGAACCAATTAAAGGAAACTTCTAATCCCATTGCTTAAATTGTTTTCCTATTGGAAGATCATCTCTGGGCTTGCTCTGCCCTCTCACAAGTATAGGATTAAAGCTTCGTTTTGTAAAATCATATTGACAAAAGTTTGTTTATACACATGGAGAGAAAGAGGTGGGGATGGGTTCATAGTATAGGACTAAACTAGATTTTGTGAAGTATTTTGTTTGATGTAAGATAGGACACGAATAAACACAGAACAGATGACAAATTAACAATGTACCTATCCATAGAGGAATCTGTAATAGCCCCTCCTGATGTTGTGTTCTTAAATAATTGATCGAATGTCTTTTTTTAGGGATGCTGAGTGCACTGCAAGCACCTCTTTTGGGAGTTATTCTGGTTACTTTGGTGCAGGAAAAAATTCTGAGCTATCTAGTTCTGGTCAAGAAAGTGGTATGAATGGTATTCTTGATGAGTTAAATGGAACTGCATCACTGAGGCTACAGTTGGCTGGACAGTACCCTTACTTGCCAGGGCCATATAATCTGAATTTACTGAACGATACAAAATTCCAACCTGCAGCAGAGATGAACATACAAAAAGGCCCTGGGGATTTTAATGTTAGTGGAAGTTTTGAAGCTCCCAAACCTGAGTATGACTCTGGCCCTCATGGCTGGGCTTCTACTTCAGGATCATGTGCTGTTACTATGTTTGATGATCATTTGTATGCTCCGGTAAGTTTTCCCTCGGTTCTGGTTTGAACAAGTAGTTCAGTACTTTTTTTCCATACATTTTACGTTGGTGGTCATCTATGAAATGATCTGAGCCTTTTTGATTGAGCTAGCAATTACTGGGTTGAGTGAACATAGATGTAGAGCTGTGGATATATATAAACATTTTTCCATTATTATGTTTAGTATGGGAAAAATCATCTGAAATTTTGTAAGATGATGCCCATTGGTATAATGAATGAGCACTTTTACTTTTTGATCGTTCATTTATAACATGCAACTAAATTTGCATGAGCTAGAGTATTATTCTCTTGAATGCTTCAGTTAATCTGGAGTATTATCTGCGTATGCAGTAGTTTGAGCATATTACTAGATGATTAACGTGGTCTTCTACTAGGCTTAAGAGAGAATGATTAAAGTCCTGGACCATTTAATAGAAGATCACAATCTGAAGGTGGTTTTTAATTTATTAGAATCATTGCTGCTTCTTTTGCATAATAGAGTTTTAAAAATACAGCCATGTCTTTTGTCAAAGTAAGAGGGAGTGAATGCTTCAAAGTACGTAACTATTTGAGTGATGTTTAGCCTGTCTGTTGCCTAGTTCAATTTAGGATTTGAAAGCCCTTTTCTGTTCTGTAGCTATTCTATGATGATGGTGTTTTAGGGATCCAGGTGTTGGATTTCTGTTCTTGATGATGTATTGCAACTTCGGTAGCTCATTTGAATATTATTATACTACTTTCGAGTTCTATATTTTCCAGGAAAATACCACATCAACATTACAGAAGCCTTGAATTGAGAGCTAATTTTGTTTAATTGAGATTGTATTTTGTATTCATGGTGTAGATGTTTATCTCGGTGATAAGAGTGGATGTTATTGGAAATTCAATTATTTCATGAATATTGTTATCGCTGTTGCCTGTTGCACCAGTAACGTATACCTTGGTTAAAATTAAGTTGCATCACTAGAACGGACTTCAGATAGATTAAGTTCCCTATTAGTGTGAAAAATTATTGAATCTATATTGGAGTTGCCAAACAGCTATGGTCAAAACATTAGTTGCTCCAGATCAGAGAGGCATTGCTTGTTTGTATGAATTGCTCGTGCACTACGTTTCAGTTAGCAATGCAGACTGTAGAATCTGTAGTTAAAAGGTGGTTAGGAGAGGAATCTATTGGAAAACCGCAACATGAATGTCATAATTCTTCATACACCACTATTCGTTAGAGTGCTTGGTCTTGGAGTTGATACTGATTGCAAAATCTTGATGCTCTTATTCGTCTCGGGTTTCTGTTATGATTTCATAAGAACCACTGATTTAGTCTTTTTAATTATTGTGAGATATCGTTTTAGAGCAGAGATTGTAGATTATAAGGTCCTCTTTGAATCACCTATATCATACTGTTTTATCTTCTTGTTGTATATTGTTATTGTCCAACATACTGCAAAATTGAAACCCGTTTATTTTTTGCAGCAACCACACTGAGATTGAGTTTTACTTGCTGTTCAGCTGGTGATAAGTTGCTGGAGAGCTTGGTCAGGTTTGTGAAATTACCTGTCCTCCAGATGACACTGTTGGATTTACTGTATAGGTTTTAAGCTATGCAATGGCGAGGGGAAGCCAGTGAAATACATATATCTATACAGCTCGACACCAGCATAGGAATTCACTGATGTTGCTAACTCGTTAGAAAGAGTGGTGCTGATTCCATCAAGTGAGACACCATTTACAATCTTCTGTATACAAGCTGTAGGTTTTACTGAAGTTACTATACTTCCCCGGCCTGAACTCTGGTGACAGGGTCACGGAGGGCAGGCAGGCTACTGCCCTCCATCCTGCATTAGGGTGCCCTGGGCTGTGTATTAAAACCAATACAGCACAGGTTGTCTTTTTTTATTTATTTTTTTCCAAGGAAAGCAATGCTTGCAATTTAAAACCACTTTTGTGAATCGAGTTCTGTAAGCAGCTTGATACCAATTTTTATTCGTAAATATTTTGATACTGATTTTCCCGAAAAATGTTATGGTGCTCACAGCATCCTATTATTTAGACTCACATGGGAAAAAGAGAGAGCATATAATAAATACTGACGTTTCATTTGTTTATCGACAAGGTCTTGTTCATCTCCGTTAGTTTTGCTATTGTAAACGTCAATTTCTCTTTAAAATAAAGATAGTTTCTTAATTAATTTCTTGAAAACAATTTCATGCAAAACATTTGAAAATTTTCTGTGTGATTTTATTTTGAAAGCAAATTCACCTTCAAATAAATATAAAAAAAAAAAAAATTAAAATTTGGTTAAAAAAATTAAAATTAAAATCCAATTTCACCAGATATTTCTGGAGAAATAATTATCAATTAGTCCCAGATAAAGTTTTCAAGTTATTATACTACCAAAGATTTTCTTTAATCATGACAAACATTTAACAATCGTCGGGCGGTGGTGGTAATGGGGTGGAACGTGCACCTCATTTTGCAACGGTGCGGTGGTGACAAACCTTTTTTTTTAACTCCTCTTTTTTTATCTCACTACTACTTAAGCCTCACCTTTCAAAATTTAATCATCACCTTGCATTTATTTTAATTTTAATTTTTTTTTATTATTTGTATTGATTTTAATATTTTATTTAATTTGATACTCGTTTTTTTAATTATTTTTTTGATTTATTTATTTTTAGTTTTGTCCCTTGATATTTTATCTCATTTAATTTTTGTATCTAATTTAGGTCCTTATTTTTTTTTATCCTTTTCCTAATTTATTTTGTTCTTCAATTTAATCCCTAATTATTTTTCTTTCATTTGTTTTTTGTACTAAATTTAGTCTTCATTGTTTTGATTACTTTCTGTTTGCTTTTTTAATTTTTTATAATTGAGAATTTTGCTACGTTATTTTTTCATGTTCGCCTACAGGTTAATCGCGATCTCATGACTCGAGTTACTAGTTTTAAATATTAGCCTGGTTTAAGTTCGGTTTTTTTTTTACAAGTTGATTTTTTTTTCAATCTTATCATTGAACATTGATTTATTAGGTCTTGAGTTTCGTGACTTGTTTTGTTTTTTTTTCTTGTTGGGTTATCTCGGTCTCATATCTTTGACAGCAAGTTAGTCAGCTTAACACTCAAGTTTTTTTTTTTATATTTTTTATTTGGAATTGATTTTTTTTAATTTTTTTATTAAGAATGATTTATTAACCCTTAAACTCTATGATTCTTTCTCTTTCTTTTTCACGGGGAGGTGTCGGGTCGGGTTAGTCAAGAAAAGGACCAGAGCCGTGTAATTGGAAAAATCACATCAATGCTTAAAATGTTTCGAGTGCAAGCAAAACAATAAAGTAAATTCTGCAATCAATATCATGTGAAGAGAGCCATTCTCTAAGCACCTCCCACGTAAAACAACCTGACAACCTAACTACTACATCAAGGTGAAAGTGTACTTAATAAATGTGGGCTCAGCTCAGCCAGATTTTGATGTACGGCTGCGAGATTTGATATGATAAAATTAAAGTGCTCAGAAAATCGAATCTACACCGTCCCGAACCATTATATAGGGTCCGAGTGGAGATTTTTTTTATGGTCCGATGAGGCCCCATGGCATCTTGCAGTTTTAGATTTTCCATGATTTTTATGGCCGCAGCTGCATTTTGTCGAAGAGAAGAAGAAGGCACACAGCGCCGTGTGCAAGAATCATGGTCCTAACCGCTAACAGGTTATTCCATGATGTTGAAATTTAGGACCAATCGGAAAATGTGAAGTTTTACATTTATGCGACCACATGCATCTGTCCCATCTTTCTCTTTGACAGAAGAAGACATAGGCAATCAATTCACTTCTTGTTGTTCTATGAATCACTTGTCTATGTAATTGCATTTTCTCAGTTCACATCACAGGTGATGGACGGATTCAAGATTTCTTTCTTTTAATAACCAATATCTCATATCCTACATGAATAATATAAATTATATTTTAAAAAGTGAAGAACTCGTCTAAAAATTTAAATTATTAAATAAATTTTTAATATATAATTTATATTATTCTCTAACAATATGGTACCAGAACCTTGATGACCAAGCAGTTACGAGTTTGAATCTCACCATCTCTATTTATTTAATAAAAATTAAGTACAAGGTAATGTGACCTTATACAAATTTCAAGCCTAAAACGCTATCATTCGAGGGGATGTGATATAGAATAATATAAATCATATCCTGAAATCTCACATAATAGCTTAAATTTTTAGGTTAAGATAATTATTTGACATATATATAAATACTTCGTGTAAGATTGATGCATAAATACCACATGTGAAGTTATTATTATGAATATTTAATTAAATATCCTGGTTAGATCCACAATAAAATTAGTTGATATTGGTATTTTATCAAAATTCTTTTATCCTATATTAATTCATAATTTTGTATGCTAATTAGCCCATTTATCTTTAGAACGCGATTAAAAATAAAAAATAAAAGCCATTAGTGTTTTACGATACATTACATTGTTAATTGGAATTCTCTAATGATACTTTTGCCTTTCTCATTAAAATTCATAAAGCTTGTATATTTTCAAAGGAATATGTTGAATATTATAAGGTTAATTAAGGATAGATTAGTTAGAATATTGTTTTAGCAAATTTAATTATGTTGTTGCCTATCTTTCAGTCATTGGCTTTTTTATCTTTTGAAAATTACTTATATGATAAAATTACTCTATTAATTTTAGTTCATTTTCGTTTAATTATTATTTATTTTATTTTAAATATCTTTTCAATTTTAGATTTTTTTAATTTCATCATTAAAAATTTTATCTAATTTGTCTTTTAATATATTTTCTAGTTTTTTCTTTTGAGAGTATATTTTTTTTTATTTCTTTCTCATATTACAGGTGGATAGTTATCTAAGCTAATTATAGACATTGTTTTTTAAAATTGATTTTTTTGATTTTTTGATTTGATATTAAATAAATAGACTTTCAATTTTATAATTTTTTTCTTTAGTTTACGTGTGTTATCTCAATTTTATATACCAGATCTCGTCTTAATAGAATCAATCTAAATTAATTTAGATTATAATAACCTTATTATTTTTTAATTTTCCAAAGAAAAAAGTTAATCTAGCTCACAGCACTGATCGCGACACCTATTTAGTCATTTTCTAAGATTATTCAAAGAAATGGAAAGGAAATAAAGTATATTAAAAGGTTATCCTGTGCATCGTTTAGTCACCACATAAGTAGTTCCGTCGTGGATGGCGACACACCGTAGATTGCTAAGAAAAAGTGGTGATGTGTCACAAAACCTGACTCCTCTCACGTGGCTCGAGATTTTGACGTCAGTTGGAGAGACAAACTGCTTTTTAGTTCGTGACTGCAGTGTTTCTCACTGGAATTGAAAATTGTTTCTGAAATTTTTTTAAATATATATTTTTTAAATATATATTTTTAATATTATTTTAATATACTAATATCAAAAATAATTTTTAAAAAATTAAAAAATATTATTTTAATATATTTTAAAATAAAAAAACTTTAAAAAACAACTAATACTATACATTTAAACAACCTTTCATGTCTAAGAGTTTTTTTTTTTTTTTTCAACTTGTACTATTTAAAATATTCAATTAAGGGAAGATTAGTTCATAAGCCAGGCGCGTCCAATCATTATTTTTCTAATATAACAAAAACAAAATTGAAGATAGGAGACAATCACTTGGTATTTATTTTTATTAAATTTAATACAGTGAATTAATCTTAAAAAATTTCAAATTTTTTATTTAGCTTAAATTTAAAATTAAATTATAAATGAAAAAAAAGACTGGATTGGAAAAAAAATCAACAGTAAAACTCCATAAACATTTTCAAGTTTTTTAACATGCAAGAAGGTGAGGTTATTTTTGTCAAGCCATGACTTTATTAATAGTAACAAGTGGATTTGTTCTTAGAAATGGAGGGCAGAGTAATGAGAAGCGGTAATTTATACTTCTAGCAAAACATGTGGTTTGACCTTAATTTTTTAGTGAGATCTACCCCTAAATTACATATTAAATTTTTAATTATTTAGGTGATGGTCCAGTGGTAAGAGTTTGAGACCAAGATATTTGCTCTCTTTGTAGTTTCAGGTTCGAGCCTTGTGGTTACTTATATGATGGTCACTGGAGACTTACATGGTCGTTAACTTCAGAGCCCGTGGGATTAGTCGAGGTGCGCGTAAGCTGGCCCGAACACCCACATTAAACTAAAAAAAAAAATTCTTAACCAAACAAGTATAAATTATGATTAGGGAAAAACACAACCCCAATAACAATACCAAACAAACCCCTAGACTAATTAAAATTTCTATTAATTTGCGTTTGGAAACCCAAACAAGTCAAAAAGACAACGCTATTAAAAAAAATCGAAAAGAACGCAAATGTTTGGATGAAAATTAAAAGTCACTCAAAATAGAAAAGGAGAGAGAGACGTTTAAGAACTTGATTACTCTGTTTTACACGTATTGTTTTCGAATATCATGCTGATGCGAGTAAGAAAAGGAGAAAGGTAAATCTGGAATTTACAATATTGTTGATTCAAGCATTTCCTAACGAGTCAATCTAAGAAGTAAAGCTCCCCATGACAAAGATGGTGCTCCACCTCCATCCGAGAAGGTTGCTCCAGGAACTGAAACCTTGCCATTGATTTGTTTTGGTTACAGTACAAACAGGTTGCCTACTCGAGACAGAGCACCAATTACAGAACGTGGGGCCAATGTGAAAAAAACAGGACAAGTAGAAATAAAAAGAACAAAAGAAAACAAGAGCAATGCAATAGTATAATATACGTTTTTTGAAGCACGAATCATGTGTTTCCTGTGAAATAAGCTTTAAATTGAAGGACAATTACAAGAGTTTTCAGATTTTTGGGACTAAAACGTGAAGTTTTTTAAAGTTTGCGGGTGCCATTGTTAATCCATGTACGTTTTCCAAGGACCTCCATGTACTTTTATATGTATTCTACTAAAAATATCTTTCTCCAAATTTTGATAATTTTTTTTTAATTATATAAAAAAAACTATTATAATACCAAACACACATAGAAACCTTCTTTTTCTTGAGGCAAAAATCTAGCAATCGCTAATTTCACAGAATTGCTAGAAATAAACGAACATGAACTTTCGGGGAAACTTCAGTGGTGCTGAGCTCCATCCATTATTTTGTCTCAAATATTCCCATTCTTGGTAGTTGGCACTCTCTTCTCACGGTTTGCTTTCAGAGTTCAAATCTGAATGAAATATACCTAACTCTTTCGTGTGTTTTGTTTGGTAGCTGGAACTAACAAAATCTGATTACCTTTCAGGATCTGAATGCAATAACCAACCATTCATTTATCATATTCAGGATTCTTTTGGGCCGCCAACTCGATCCATTTTATCAGCACCAGACCTTCCAAGCTAAGGGGTTAATTCACACGGGATATTTCTCTCCAAAAGAGGGGGGGAAGGAAAGAAGAAAAACATATTTATCTAATGTAACAACAAACATGTCTGATTTTTGCTTGTCATGTCCTCTGACAGTATTCATGTGACTGAACATGGTGAATCTTGAGGAAATCCTCCCAGAAAGAGATTTGAAGACAAGGGACAAGCAGCGGAGACATTGATATGAAATGTCTTCACTCCATTTTACTCGAGTCCAGACACCAGGCACTGTCAAACAAAATGCAAATGGCAAATACTGTTGGATTCATTCAAGAGAAAGAAAGAAGGAAAATAAAAGGTAAAAGGCTGCTGCGGAGTGAATTCGGACATTCATTTCTAACACGAGAAATGAGGATGAATTAAACAAGTGGAAATTAGAAATATACAATGCAGAGTACACGGGCCTGGTGGGGTAAAACTTGAAAGATTCTCATCTACAATTAAATGCGAGTCACCATCTATCTAGTATATGCAAACAAAAACGAAATCAAGTGCGAGAAGAGAAGACAAATCAAATCTTGTAATCTTAACCTCCACCTAGTGTTTTTGAAAGATCGGTGACATCCGAAATATTTCCTCTGTTTTTTTTTTAAAAAAAAGAAATCTACATTGCCCCAGAGTCGTATCACACCAGTGCTAGTTGAAATTAAATTTGAATGGTTAAGTCTGCCACATACACGAAGATCATTGCATTTCGATTATTTCATATCGGATGGGAACTTTCAACGTTTGTGGTGCCCATTAACCAGAGCATCTAAATGTCAAGCCTCGAGTTAACCATCATTACTACAGCTGATCTTACACATTTAACTTCTGGGACTCCATAGACTAGGCAGCCAACCATAAAAAATACAATTTTAATTTTACAACGAATTAATTTCTGTTTTTAAAATACAAAATAGTCAAAGAATTGTATTTATTGAATGATGTGTGTTGGGCCTTTAACCAAATAAATTTAATTTTTAAAATACTTTTCAAAATAGATATTTCTCTGATTTCATTTTAATAATTAGATTTTAAATATACATGATTTTTGAAATATAAAAATTAATTCAAGAACAAGGAAAGATTATGAAACAAAAATAACCTAATTCAAGAACAGAAAAGATTATCAAACAATAATAACCTTTGGATGGCCGGCCTAAGCACGCTTTTTCCATATCCATCAAAGTTCAAAACTCTAACCAGGGAAGGAAGAGTCTCCTGGATGATTTGTCTTCAATTAAGATTGGAAAGTTGACGTTTGGGTGGGTGAAAACCGATGAGCTTGGCTAAAAGGCACGAGAAAGAAAGAAACAACTAAAATTTGTTCAGAAAATAAATAATACTCTACTATTTTGAAAAAAAAAAAAAGA
>Ga0307515_10014586_pt1 | contig 14548 bp, 5 predicted proteins | sample 17_EM_MG_FD_194513 | JGI IMG/M metagenome (GOLD analysis project Ga0307515, IMG submission 194513) | Populus trichocarpa ectomycorrhiza microbial communities from riparian zone in the Pacific Northwest, United States - 17_EM | ecosystem: Host-associated > Plants > Roots > Unclassified | place... | reverse complement strand
CCGAACATGCTGCCGATGTTCGCACGCACCGGTTACGCACTGCTGCCGAATCTGCCTCTGCCCATGCATGCTGCCGATATCCCAGCAGTGTTTTCGTTGGCGCGCCCTCGCGCCTAGGACTGTGACACTTAGCTCCTTTTTCTCCTTGAGTACAACAGACTATCTAATTGACAATCATTTCAGTTAGAAAATAGCGATTTCTACAATCGCTAGATTACAAGAGCAACCACTGTTGTAAATAATATAGTTTAATATTAAAGTATTTAAAATTTTCAATCTCACGTTAAAAAACAGAATTTTTATTATTATTTATATAGTTAACTATAATATGAGTTAGTAGCAAACTAGAAAAGATAATAAGCTCAAGCGTATAAAATTGAGTTGAGCAAGAGAAAAACTTTCGTTTTTCTCCATACACGCGACACAATGTCTATGCTATTTGAGCATTTTGTCTCTAATAATAATTTATATTTTGACTCTTAAACTGAAACTACAGTTTTTAAAACTAATGTAATTTAATTTTCTAATAACTATATTTTTTTCCCAACAACCATTTATTTTCTCTAACAGCTATTTTATTTTCTAACAATTATTTTCTTAACAACTATATTTTAAAGGCTTGCTGTACTTTTTAATTCTATTTCAATTCTTCATTTAATTTCTTCATGAATGTTATAGATTCTATGACTAAATATAAACACCCGCACTCCTTTTGAAGATGAATATATAATTCATTTTAGGTTGCTGTACTTTTTTATTTTGATTTGCCTTGCTGCTTCTGTTTCCCTTAATTCCAGAGGAGGAACTTGTTAAATCTTGAAAAATAGCTTTTTGTAGAAAAAATATCTTTAAAAACAGTATCTGTAACACGCTGAGGTTTTCCATTTGTTGCCTTCATCTTGTTTCTGTTCTTCCTCCATTGTTTCTCTACCAACAATCACACCTGACTCCTCTAAATTGAATAACAGCAGGTTCTGTTGTTTTAGTAAGGAACAGAATGCTGGATTACTTATCTGAAAAGAAAAAAGAGCACTAGGAAGAAGGATATCAAGTTTAAATGAGAGTATAAATTCAGATTTATATCAACTCAACTATCTCAACTAGTTTGTTTCAGCTGCATGGAACCATATCTTCTTTTCAGCTTTGTTTATTTGGGTTCATTAACTTGAGATTTACACTGAAAAGTGAGAAGGGCATATCCCTTCCGTTGCCTTTTTGCGGGGGAAAAAAAAAACAGAGAGGGTAGTCAGAAATAGGTCCCAGGTTTGAGCAGCTGTACCATGTAATTGAAACCTAAGGATTTGCCACTGGATTTGTGAATATATCTACCCAAACAATACAATAAACCACCGGCTAGCTCATTTTAAAATGGCAAGTCTCACGATAAAAAGGATCCATAACCCTGAAAGTTTAAAATAAACAACTAAGTTCATGAAATATACTTTCACATGCATAGTCACAAGAGGTTGATTAGGTGTCTTAAAAAAAATGATTGTTGTCAGAATTAACTTCACACACCATCATAACCTTGTCTCATGAATGCGCCTGTGATATTCTCCACAGAAATTATGAAGTTTATGCCCAAAACTGAATCTTGCAGTGCTTAATCAAAATCTTAAGATCTGAAGTGTTGCACCCGCGTAGAGACCTTTAAAACCCTCCTTAGTGACAATAAGATGAACAGCATCAGGGGCCGAAGCAAATTGCCCGGTTTTCATCCTTTGCTTAACAACCTGACAAATGCTCACGGAGAGGAGACCTGATAAGAACCAAGAAAGGATGGAGAGCAAAGAAGCAGAATTAATTACCTCTGCTGGCACAAGAATAAGAGACGAAGCAGCACCCCCTAAGGCACCCGTAGTCTGAATGAAGTCTAGTAATCTATTAAAACAGCAAAGAGAGGCTCTATACAGTAGATTGAATGTAAAGATTCTCTCCATTGCAGAAAAAGAAAGAAAAAAGAAGGTGGGCAGTATGAAAAATTAGTACATGAAAGTGAAGGACCTGACTTTTCTATTGGTTATTTTTCATACAAGTTTTAACATAGTTTCACTGAAGATGCAGGGGGCTGCGTTTGGACCCTTCTCAATCGTGTACCAAACAAATTTAATCATGCCGCAGTGATTGAAAGGACTTTTTAGGGGAAGAATATTTAAAGAGCGGTAGCACATTAACACAGACTGCTGGATTAAATAGCACTTCTCATACAATTAGTTTAGCAACTTGAAGTGTGTTGGGCAGGCATCTTACCAGCTTACTTAGAGACATTCCAAGGCAACAAGGTTTTAGGGAGATTTTAGCAATTTCTGCTTTGTGGGTTCATATATGCCAACAAATATAGCAGAAGCCCTGCAAAAAGAAAAGAGATAGATTCATAAACTGCATGCTACCAAACACAAAAGTATAAATAATCTAGATGACACTAAGTGCTAATTAAATTCGAATTATGAAAACAAGATACAGACAAACAACGGACAATAATACGAGCAGCATTACAGAACATAGATACAAAAGTACACCATACTTTCACTCTTGTTTTGGATCTTCATGCGGCGAACAAAATGACCCATTTAATCAACCATACGCAGAATGATTGTCTATCTACATGCTCAATTATGCACTGCACAAGTGAGCATGTACTGAAACTAAGTACTCACGGTAAGACACCGACAGGATTTCTAGCCAATCCAGAATAAAGGCCCTTCAGAATAATCAACCTTCCCTCGTCGAACACCAAGAATGGTAGTTTTCATTGCAATTACCAAATCAATAACTTTCTCTCTCCTCTATCTAACCTAGAAATTGAAATGCAAAAAAATAAACTTTTAAATTAAAATTAAAATTTTAAACAATATAAGGACTATAAAGAGAGAAAGGAAAGTATGAAAACTAAAAAGAATATTTTTCAAGGATTTTAAATTGACAGTGTTTTTCCTTATTGTTTTACTCCCTGCTCTTTTTTGTTTTTATATATAAATTTTGTCTATCCTATTAGAGTTTGACAAATTTGTCATCAAATTAAATATATAAGGCTACAATTAAAAAAAAATTAAGGACAAAAATAAAGAAATAATTCGGTTACTATAGATTGTGTTAGAGAATAATATAAATCATATCCTGAGACCTCACCTAACAGCTTAAACTTTTAGGTTGAGATTGTTCTTTGACATGATATCAGAGTTTTGATGACCAAGCGGTCACGAGTTCGAATCCGACCATCCCCATTTATTTGATAAAAATTAAGCACAAGGTAATGTAAGTCTGTGCAAGTTTCAAGTCCAAAGGGCTTTCACTTGAGGGGGTGTGTTAGAGAATAATATAAATCATATCCTGAAACCTCACCTAACAGCTTAAGCTTTTAGGTTGAGATGATTTTTTGACAGATTGCTATACTGTTTACCTAAATATATTTTATGAGAACAAAAATGAGAAAAAAGTTTGGTTACTATAAATTGCTATAGTGTTTTACCTAGTGATTTTAATATATTTTATAATATAATATAACAACAAAAAAAGCCTATCAAATTTAAAAATAAAAAAAGCTAATTAAATTGCTTAGGATTTTTTTAAACTTCACTAAAATATTTTTTACACCAACCTCAACCATGAAATTGAAAAATACCAATGGAATATTCCATCATCGTTTAGACAAAAAAAAATCTCATTGGTATTATAAGTGCCAATGAAAACATGTCATCGGAAAGTACATTATTTAAGATTTTCTTTCCGTCAGAACTTCTTTTGGCAATTTCAAATGTTGATGGAATATTTACGATAAAAAATCAAATCTTATCACTCATTTTTCATCGAAAACTCCATCGACAACTAATTTGTCGACATGATTATTCACCGCCTAATTCATAAGGAAATCCTAAACATTACGTGTAAGTTTTGTCAAAATTTCCAGAATGGGTGCAAAGATTGCGGTGAAATTACCAAAGGAATTACCTCTCTGGTGGTGATTTCTTCAGCATTTTTATTAATTTTTCTTGTTTTATTGCTATAATCTCCAAGCCAACAATTATCACTTAAACACACAACAACAACAACAACAACCAACACCACCATTTCCAAGCATTTTCAAGCCAATAATTGCTCACATCAAACCCATAACCATAATAAGAAATACTTGTGCAATGATTGAAACAATGAGCACATATCCAAAAAAACCTACAACAAAATTATCCAATAAATATAAATATAATACATTATAAAGCATTGATAAATATCTTACACATTTCCAATTTTATTACACAATAAAATATCACAATATCCAAATCCATTATTATTATTATTCAACACCTTTTAATCAAAATTCTCATCTTTATTTTCATCATCATCATGTCAAATATCATCTTTTTTATTGAGTTTAAGGTCGATCTCATCATCTTCATCTACTTTTTTTATATCCACTTGTCTCAACATTATATTTAACTCATCAACATAGTATTTTTAGTGACATAAAAATTTAAATTTTCTAATTCGGTTGAAGAAGCTACTCAATATAGATTAACTAATCAACTCATCTATTTGAAATATATCATTTCCCTTAATTACTTTATTGTTACCATCTTCAACTACTTAGACACGACTCTTAGGTTTTGTTTTGACAATAGATAAACAATCAATTCTATTATGATCCTTTCTAAAAGAAGGAGTGTATGTGTAATATACTAGTTGGTATTGTTTGAAAAAAATGAAAACATCGTTGATGAAAATTGACAAAATATAATTGCTATCAATTAAATTACCTATCATTTCTTCAATTTTAACATGCTTAAGTTACAAAATTAAACATAATTTTATCAAGTGAGAAATAAAATCTATTTCTCTAAATCCCAAACAAACCCTAAAATACAAAAAAACACATGTAAGTTTGCTTATTTGGTGGAGTGAAGCTTGACAATAAATGAAATCAAGAGAGAGAAATTAACACAACTGATAGATGCAGGTCGACACCGGCAGGTTAGGTGGCTAGATTTGTGAAGGGAGTGGCTGAATTTGCTACTTAAAGTGTATTTGGTAGTATGATAGCTTTTGTGGTTGTGGTTTGAAAAAAATTATTTTATAAAAAACACTTTTGGTTGAGGTTGGTTTGATATTTATATATGTTTGGTTAAAACTGTGGTTGAAATTAAGGTTGAACAAAAAGTAGTTTAATGTGTTTGGTTAAGAATGCTTTTCAATTTGAGGTTATAAAATAACTAAAAAAGATATATATTAATATTGATGGTTTTTAATTTAAATATTGTAGATTTTACTACTGCTATTACATCATGAAATAAATAATACATTATAAATTCATCCGACAAGGACTACAGTTTCCATGGTTTTTTGAGCGTATAACAAAATCAGGTAAAATATCATCATGAACAAAATTGGGATTACGATCAAATTCTGTAAATGTTACATCATCATACGATCTCTTTCTAATTGATGCAGTGTCATTGAATAATGTTAAATACTAGTTTTTCAAATAAAACACAATTAAAAATTAAAAAAAAAATGGTTTTTTTTACTGGGTTGGACCCGGTCCAATATATTTAGGTTCAGGCTGGACCCAGTCCGACCATTAACAATGGATAAGCCGAACTGTGCAAAGTGAGTTTTTAATTCACTTTGCACTGTTCAGTGCAAAGTGAATTAAAAACTCACTTTGCACAGTTCTACAGAGTGAATTATAATTCACTTTGCACATAGAGACGGAACGCAGGCAGAAGCAACAATTTTTTGCTTTTGTTAAACTTAAGGCACATCCGCAAGTATGGTGGGTTCCACAAAAAAAAAAACTCTATTTTTTAACTTAACCAAACATCAATATCCGTTGTATATAATTAACCTCACCCGCAGCCGCGGTGCTGAACGAACACTTAATTAGAAGAGAGAGGTTGCTGTTTTGAAAAAGAAGGAAGAAGAAAAAACAATTAGGAGAAAAGGAGCTATCGAGTTTTAATTCATTTAAAATTACAAGTAGAATTTTCATTGGCAATTTTGTTGGTATCGTTGACATGTTAAATTATCAATGAAATTTTTATTGATTTTTTTTCTAATCCATCACCATTTTTGTTAGAAATTAGTGACAAAAATATTTGTCATCATTTTCATTGAAAATTACAAACAAAATATTTTTTTTGTCGGCTTCTCCATTGCTTTTTTCAATTTTCTGTCAGTGAACACTATGAAAGTCTTTTCTTTTCTATTTTTTTTGGTAAACAACATCGTAGAAGTTAAGCACTTGGTTATTTATATGATATAAGAGGATGCTTGTAATTTCAAAAGAGTTTTTATTTATTTATTTATATATTTCTGTAATTGATTTGATTACATGATGTGGAGGTTTGAAGAAGTCCAACATCCGTGCCAATTCTGGAGAAGAAAATTACATTAAGCAACATGCTAGCCACCTATAAAACCCTAGGAATGAATAGGGGGCGTTAAACTACGCATCCTGATAAGATATATTCATACGTTCGGGTTGTGCTGTATTGGATAGAAAGAAACAACGAGGATTAAACAAAGACCCGATCGGTCAATAAATACAAGATAGATTCACTGACTAAAACTCCTGGGAGACTTCAAGTTTGCCTGAAATTTCTGAGAATGAGAACATGTACAGGTAATTCATGAAAAACATGTGAGTCGCTACCAGAAAATCAATAAATACAAACAGAAATATTAAAAAAATATATTCATCGGTAAATTTTTGAGGGATTTTACCAACGGAAATATTCCCTCGATATTTACCGAGGGAAATATAGTAGGAAAAAAAATTAAAATAAAGCAAAAAAAAATAATGACGTGTTATTTTTACCAAAGGAATAAATTCCGTCAGAAAATTCGTTGGTAAACTGTGAACACTGTTCATCATGTCAATTACAAAGGGAATCACCGACGAAATTTTCCGTCAGTATTTTCCAGAGAACTCCAGAACTGTTCACTTTCCAATTGCACTGTTAATTGTTGTTCTTTACGGACAAAATCACTAACGGATTGAAAATTCGTTGGTGTTATTTGGCGGTTTTTTGAAAAAATTCAATTAATTTAAAATTTTCATTTAAATATTACAGATGGAATCACTGACGGATTGAAAAATCATCGGTGATTGTTGGCGGTTTCTGAAAACTTTTTATGAAATTGAAAATTTAAATTAAATATTACAGATGGAATTACCAACGGAATAATTAAAAAAATATTAATATTTAATTATCCGTCGGTAAAACCGTCGCTAATGCGCCCCAATAAAAAGTCTGAATCCCCTTATTTCACAAGAGACAGACTCATTTCTTATTCTTCTTCTTCTTCTTCCTTTTCACTATATGTAAAAAACATCAATATCTATTTCTTTCTGTTCTCTTCTCTCCTCATCTCCTTTTCTTTTCCTCCATGCTCGAGTATGTCTTCTTCTTCTTTCTTCTTTTATCCTCTTAGTTTTTTTTTTTAATTAATATGCTTTACGAAATTTTATTTCTCTCCTTAGCTTCACTTGCAACTACATTAAGGTAAGATTTGTTTTTTCTTTTTTTTTTCATGATTTTTTCACTATATTTGTTTTTTTTTTTATTTTTAATTATTTTTGTTTTTAATAATTGTATAAATATTGTTGTGAGATTTTTTTTTCATATGAGATCAATTTTTAGTTGATTTATTTATAGGATTTTTAAATATTTAGCAATTGCAACTTCATTTTTTTCATATGAATTTTTTTAGTTGAATTTATTTTTTCATTTTATTTATTTGTTGCAAATTTGTTTGAATTGATTTTTTTATTCTTTTTTCCAAGCATTTTGAGTATATATTATAGACTGTTGATTTATGTTAATTTAATTATTTTATAATTTTATAAAATAGATTTTTTTAAAATGTTTTTAAATAATTACCGACGGAATTACCGACGGTATTTTTCGAGGGATATACCGAGGGAATGAAGAGGGTAATTTTTTTTACGCGTCTATTCTGTCAGTAAATCGGTCGGTAATAATATTTTTTTATTACCAACGGATTTACCGACGGACAAAAAATTATCGATGAAAGATTCACCGACAGAGCATTTCCGTCGGTGATTTCGTTGGTAAATTAAGTACCGACGAAATATGTGTCTTACGCCGATGGAAAATTCTGTCGGTAAAACTGTTAAATGTTGTAGTAAGTCCTGGGATAATCTAAGATAAATTAATGGAGATGTACATAAAATATTAAGATGGATCGAGTTTATAAATAAACATGTTTTTTATGCTTTGTTTAGTGATACGGTTCAACTTGTTTTTCAAAGTGTTTTTTAAACTGTTTTTCACCTTAAAAAACCATTAAATTAATTTTTTTAAGTGTTATTTTTTAATAATTTTAATGTATTAATGTTAAAAATATAAAATATAAAAAAAATCATTTAATATATTTTTAATTAAAAAAATATTTCTCCAAAATCAATCTACATCTAACTACCAAACACACTTACTCCATATTGTACAAATTATTTCACAACCCCAGTGTCATACGACAAAGTTTAATAGACCATTTGGAGTTTTCTGCAGCCTATTTGCAATAAAAGAAATTAATTAACCTGCATAAACAAATTGTCTTTTCTTAATAGAGACGTACATAAAAGATTAAGATTTGGATAGAAAGAAACAGTTGGGATTAAACAAAGACCCGATCGGTCAATAATTAAATACAAGAGACTGACTTAAACTCCTGGGAGACTTCAAGTTTGCCAGAAATTTCTGAGAATGAGAACATATACAGGTAATTCATGAAAAACATGTCAGTCCTAGGATGATCTAAGATAAATTAATGGAGAAGTACATAAAATATTAAGATGCGTCGAGTTTATAAATTTCTATGTGCAATTTACATGTTTTTCATGTTCTATTTGATGATGTGGTTCAAAAAAAATTTAAAATTGTTTTTGAAATTGCTTTTTATTTTTTAAAACATTAAATTAATATTTTTTAAATATTTTTCAATAGTTCTAATGTATTAATATTAAAAATAAAAATAAACCATTTCATACATTTGTAATTGAAAAAATATTTCTGGAAAATCAATCTGGATAGAATTACCAAACACACTTACTCCTTCATGGACAAATTATTTCACAACCCAGTTTCATACGACAATGCTTAAAAGACCACTTTGGAGTTTTCTGCAGCCTATTTGCAATAAAAGAAATTAACCCTGCGTAAACAAATTGTCAACCCAGTTTTATACAATGTTTTATGGACCACGTGGTAGTTTTCTGCAGCCAATTTGGAATAAAAGACATGAACGAGCAAGTACTTGTCTTTTCTTGGTTTTACGGCCAAGAGTACAATCTTTCTGATCAACGTAGATCATCCATGTCAAGATTAGAGAATTGGTGGAAATTTTTTTCTCCTTATTGGCTAGGGTTTTGGATTCTAACAGTTTTGAAAGATTATATGCCCTTTTTGATGATCAAAACAACCTCTAAACATATACGTTGTCCTTTTGTGAACATTCAATGAACAAGTATGAGTCTTTGTTAGATTCTCGTATGCGAGCCATTGTTTATTGATGATTAATTCTTATTGGCCCTTCAATATTTGTATATGTATACGGACTCAGTCCACTTAAACCGTGTTATGCATAGTCCTCGATCTGGTAATATTATTGTAGCAATACGACCAGTATATATATGTGACAGATTCATGCTGCAAAGTTACAATTAAGTCTAAGAATCAATCGAGAAAGATGACTAAGGTTCGAAGCATTACTTATACGTTCTTCCTAATTTGTTCAATAACACTTAATGTCTTAATGATCAAATTGTATTTTGGTGGTGGATGGGAGCAAAGATGGACAAAGTTGGCGGCAGAAGAAGCCGAAAAAGTTGCATCTATTTCTTGCTCAGGTCACGGAAGGGCATTCTTAGATAGTTTAGGTGCTGGTATTGGCAAGCCCATTTGTGAATGTAATGCTTGCTTTAAAGGCCCTGATTGCGCAGAGTTTGTTCCTGATTGTGTGGTGGATGCAGACAGGTGATTCATCACTCATCAGTAGTCTCTAGATCTCATGTAAATTAGATCATCTATCAAAGTTACCAAAAATATATTTTCTAATTAACATCTTGATGCATTGTTGGCTGCAGTGGAGATCCCATGTTCTTGGAGCCCTTCTGGCTGAAGCATGCAGCTAGCAGTGCTGTTGTGGTTCCAGGATGGCATCGTATGAGCTACGAATTCAGTGATTGTTCTCTCATCTCAAAAGAACTCAAGATGCACATCCGAAAACTTCATGCTACTGTAGGAAATGCTAACACAGATGGAAGATACATTATTTTTGGTGCTGGGGCTACCCAACTTCTTAATGCAGCTGTGCATTCTCTTTCCTCTCATGATGATCCATCTTCCCCTTCAAGGATTGTAGCTTCAGTCCCGTACTACCCGGTGAGTTTTATCAACTATAATATATATATGATGTTGTCCTTTTCTTTTAGGCCTAACTAATTAATATTGTTATTATTGAGTGTTGGAATCCTTTAACTTTTTCCTTTCAGTGTGATATGATCTGATTTCTATATATATATATAATATGTAAAATAACTTACAATTCCTTTTTCTCTCATGATTTAGTTTCTACAAAACATGATAGATATATAAATCAATAATAAAATCAACTTGTTATTTGATGATAGAATATAAATTTGAAGGTGTAGATTATTAATTATCTGGCTTAAAATAATTTATTATATGTTTTTTTGGCGCTAATTGTTTCTCAAACTTATTTAATATTTTATTTTTAAAAATAAACAACGAATTAAAATTTACAAGTTACTCTTGTAAAAAATAGCAAGGGATTTTGACAGAAAAAATATATAAAAAAAAGATTTTTGAAAGACTAAAGTTTTCTCTCCATCATGAAAACCTTGTCAAAATTGTCTACCTTAACTTTTGAAAAAGACACAACTTTATTTTAAGTAAACTTTCAATATACACAACTCCCCGGTAAAAAAACACAACTTTCCATTATTTATATATATAACTTTAATTTCATTCAACCTAACAATTGACATGGATAAAATTTATATTTAGGTTTATAGAGAGCAAACACAGTTCTTCGAATCTAATAATTACAAGTTTAGTGGAGAAACTTCAAAGTGGAAAGACAATATGGATTCCTTGAGCAATTATATTGAGTTTGTGACTTCACCAAACAATCCTGATGGTCAATTAAAGAAAGCAGTTCTTCAAGGACCATCAGTAAAGACAATTCATGATCTTGCCTACTTTTGGCCTCATTTTACACCAATCCCAGCTCCAGCTGATGAAGACCTCATGGTATTTACAATCTCTAAGCTCACCGGCCATGCTGGCAGTAGATTCGGGTAAGCATGTATCAGAACTCCATTGTATGTTAGTAAAATTGCAAATTGTTCTTCCACAAATACTGTTTTCCATGCCTTCCAATGTAATTAATCCGCAATGTCTTGATGATAATTCATTTTCTTTCTTTTCCACAGGTGGGCACTGATAAAGAATGAGGCCGTGTACCAAAGAATGCTAGCATATATGAGTCTAAGTACACATGGGGTCCCTCGAGAAACTCAATTACGAGTTTTGAAGCTTCTAAAAGTAGTCCTTGAAGAAAAAGGAAGGGAAATGTTCGAGTTCGGATATGAAGCAATGAGGAATCGGTGGAAAAAACTGAGCAAAATCTTATCGATTTCAAAACGATTTTCTCTCCAAGATCTTGAGCATCAAAATTGTTCCTTTTCCAAAATATTCCGGGCGCCTTCTCCAGGTAATTCTCACCGGTGAACTTGTTTCATTCATGCTTCATGCAACGCTACCATTTTACAGGACTAATTAATTTATTGCAGCATTTGCATGGCTGAAGTGCGAAAAGGAAGAAGATAAAAACTGTTTTGAAGTCCTCAAAACATCAAATATCATTGGCCGCGAAGGTAGCTTGTTTGGCGCGGAAAGCCGTTTCGTGCGTCTAAGCCTTGTCCAGAGCCAAGATGATTTCGATTTATTACTTCAACGAATGGAAACTTTAGTAGTGCTTGAAGAAAAATAAGAACCGACGTTTTGAAGAAAATGAAAGCAAAATCAATATATCAATGGCATTTGATGTTGGACGCCGTTTGGATCCTGGTCAATTAATGGATCATGCAGTTACACGTACATTTCGTAGGAACAAAAAGCTCTCCCTTTAACCTTGGTGTCAATAAAATTGTCCACCTCCGCTGTAAAAAGAAAAAAAAATCTAATTAAAACATGAATAAATATATGTTTTTATTTTTATCGTTAAATATAATTATGATTTATAATTTATTTCGATTTATTTTTTATTGGGTTATCTTAATCTCACGGGTCACGTATTTGATATGTTAACACGGGCTGACCGAGTTATTTTTTGGTTTGTTTCTATAAAGTTATCCCGGTCTCATGATCCAAGACACAGGTTTGACAGGTTAATCCGAAGTGACTCGGGTTATTTTTTGTGTCTTTTTTTTAATTGATTTTTTTTCAATATCATGCTTTAACATTGTCTTGATTGAAAATTAATTGAGTTTCATAATTTGTTTTAATTTGCTTTTTAATAGATTATTTCAATCTCATGATCCAGGTCGAAGTTTTGAAGGTTAGCACGAGTTGACTTAGGTTATTTTTTTTAAAATTTCATTATTCAAGATTGAGTTGATTGAGAATTAAATTTATAATTTATGTTTCGATTTGTTTTCTAATAGATTATCATGATCTCATGAACATGGTTACGTATCTGATAGGTTGATCCAGGTCAAATTAATATGTTGTCATCTTAATATTTTAAAAAAATGATATCGTCTTGAATTTTTTTAATCAAACTATATTTTTACCAACTATATAGCTTCTTCAAGTTGACTGAGTAACATCAAGTCAATACTCATACTATTAAAAAAAAATTTTTCTAGATAGAAACTTAGCAATGCTTAAATATATTTTTTAATGTTTAAATTTTTTAATCAAACCCGAAACATATTGCGGGCAATTATACAGTAAATTCTATAAACTAAGACGAAGGATTACCTCATTTCCCTCGAGTTTTGAAGGAATGGTGCCTTTAACGATGGTTGTTGCCAGGCCCTCAAAGATGACAGTTTTTCCGACTCCAGGATCACACCTATAAGACATGGGTTATTTTTCCTTCTTTTGCAGTGTATTTGCATGACACGCTCAGTCTGTTTTTGCCGTCGACCTGCGACTTGCTCCAACTTGTCCTGTAAAATGCCATTTAAACAAAACAAGTTCAGTACTGTAATGGAAGCTAGTTCATGATCAGTCATCATTGATTCCACAATAACATGCGAGAATGAGAAATCGGATTTACATTTACCTCTCCACTGTAAATTTAAAATAAGATTATAAAATGATTTTTTTTAAAAGTTGTGTGCACACTTCTGGATATCATTAATTTATAGATGGGCAGTCACTTTCAAAAACCAAATCTGTCAACAATTGCATACTAATTATACTGTTAGAATCCAAGCATATTTAACTTTAAATTTCTTTTGGATATGGTGCATTAGGTAAAAAAATGATTTTTCTGTTATATGCAGAACATGGATATCAGAACCCGCAATGGTCATCCGAACGCAGCATTACAAATCAATATCTAATCGTTAATTAGATATCTAATCATTAATTAGATATCTAATCATTAATTAGAAAGGGTACAGCTTCCCAAGAGCCCAATTCTTGCATAGATGTTTTTTACTTTATTTGTGATGCTTGTGATCTTTAATTTCTACTCCAGGTGCATAAATGCCATGCAGGGGATGTGGCCTTAACTTGCATAGAATTTTTTATATATATAATTATCGGTGTCTGGACCAGTTTATACATATTTTTTTAAAATATATAAATTCAATTTATTCAATTATTAAATTCAAATTAAATATTAAAAATAAATTCAATTATAATAGAAAATTAGTTTCAAATAACTTACAAATGTTTAATTGTGAGTAGAGAAACACTCTAGATTTGTGCAATGTTTTTCTTTCTTTTATTTTTGTTCCTTAATTTTTCTACATTGGTTATCTAACTTTTTTTCAATGTCACGTTGGTTGATTATATTTTAGTACTTCATTTTCTAATGTAGGTTATTTCAGTAAAAATACCCTTTAAAATAAGATTATATTTGATAAATAAAAATATTTTAAATTAAATCAAAATTTTTTAAAATAAAAACAAAATATTTTTTTAAGACAAAAACACTTTTCATCGATGGCAGGTTATTTACTTAAAGGTTAAAAACTATTTTACAATTAATTAAAACTAAAAAATAAATTACTAATACAATTAGAATATTTATTATTTTGACAAGATAAATGAATATAATGTGATTGCAACATGAATGAAAAATAAATAAATGGATTCTTTTTATATATAGAAGTACGTACTTGATTGGCAAAAAAAAAAAAAGTTGGTGTACCAAAACAAAAGATTAAAATTAAGTTCATATATTGGATTAATAAAAACTGAGAGTTGGTATACTAACTCATAATTTTCCTTTAGTAAGTGTCAACAAAAACGAAGCAATTAGCTGAGTT
>Ga0307515_10014584_pt1 | contig 14548 bp, 9 predicted proteins | sample 17_EM_MG_FD_194513 | JGI IMG/M metagenome (GOLD analysis project Ga0307515, IMG submission 194513) | Populus trichocarpa ectomycorrhiza microbial communities from riparian zone in the Pacific Northwest, United States - 17_EM | ecosystem: Host-associated > Plants > Roots > Unclassified | place... | reverse complement strand
CGGCGGAATGTGGCGCGACTGGCGCGGCGACGCGCCGCTGGTGATCGAAGATCCGGCGTTCGCGTGGCAGGGCAAGTACACGATCGGCCTCAGGTCGCGGGTCAAGGGCGACTACCACACGGTGTCCGAGCCGATCGAGGTGCCGGTGATCATCGACTCGGTGGCGCCGCGGATCGCGGTCGACCAGGCGGCGTGGACCGACGACCGCTACCGGATCCCGGCGTTCGACATCGTCAGCGGCCAGGCGCTGCGCCACGCGTTCGGCGCGCCGGGCGACGCGGCGCCGCGCTCGGCGTGGAGCGACGGCGCAACCGGGGGCACGCCCGGGGGAACAATCGAGCTGTCGCGCGACGACGCCGCGGCGTACGCCGACGACCGCGGCGAGGTCGCGGTGTTCGCCCGCGACGAGGCCGGCAACACGGCGATCGCGCTGGTCGCGCCGTTCCACGGCCAGTCGGATGGCGGGGGCTGCGGCTGCGATACGCGGCGCGCGCCGGGGGCCGGCAGCCTGCTGCTGATCGCCGGCGTCGCCGGCCTGGCGCTCCGCCGTCGCGCTCGGCGCCTGGTGCAGCGCCGCGGGGTTCGCCGCGCGATCGCCGCCGGCGCGCTGTGGGTCGGGGCCTCGGCGGCCTCGGCGGTCCTGCCCGGCTGCCAGTGCGGGACGGCCGCGCCGCAGGCTGCCTGCGAGTCGATGTCCGACTGCCACCTGCCGTGCCCGGCCAACGGGCTGCAGTTCTGCGTCGACAACATGTGCCTGTGCTCGCCCGACATCATCGCCGGGCGGGTCGGGCCGTACTCCGACGTCGCGGTCGGCGGCGACGGCGCGATCTGGGTCTCGGCCTACGCGGAGAGCCATGGCGACCTCGTCGTGGCGCGCACCACCGGCGGGCGGATCCCGGCCGAGGCCTGGGAGTGGGTCGACGGCGTGCCGGCAGGCCCGGTGCTGATCCCGGGCTCGAAGATCCGCGGCGGCATCGACGAGGCCGGCCCCGACGTCGGCATGTACACCAGCATCGCGGTCGCGCCCGACGGGGTGCCGATGGTGTCGTACTTCGATCGCGAGACCGCATCGCTCAAGCTGGCGCAGCGGATCAACGGCGCATGGCAGATCCACGTGGTCGACAGGGGCACCGGCAAGCTGGCGCCGACCGGCGCGCTGATCGGGATGTACACGTCGCTGACCCTGCGCAGCGACGATGGCCGGCCGGGCATCGCCTACCTGGCGCACGTCGCCGACGCCAAGGGCCGCCGCGCCGAGGTCCGGTTCGCGTCGGCCCAGACCCCGCACCCCGGGGCGGCGGGCGACTGGCAGACCTGGGTGGTCGACACCGCCGCGCTGCCGCCCGACGATCCGGCGAACCCGGCGATGTTCCCGCTGCCCGACGGCCTGGGGCTGTTCATCGACTCGGCGCGGATGCCGAACCAGGCGCCGATCGTCGCGTACTACGACCGCGTCCGGGGCGACCTCAAGGTCGCCAGGTTCGACGTGCCGTCGGGTCAGTTCGCGGCGCCCCGCGTGCTCGACGGCTCGAACGGGGTCGACGCGGGCTGGTCGCCGTCGGTCGCGGTCGACGCCCGCGGCGTGGTCAACGTGGCCTACGTCGGCACCACCGCCGACGACCTCAAGTACGTCACCGACGCGCCGGGCGCGGTGCCCGAGGTCGTCGACGACGGCTACCGCATCGACGGCCAGACCGTCGACGGGCTGCCCCGGCCGGTGTTCCACTTCGTCGGCAACGACGCGGGGCTGGTGCTGCCGGCGGGCGGCGCGCCGCGCGTGGTCTACCAGGACGCGACGACCCAGGAGCTGCTGCTCGCGCAGAAGGGGCCCGACGGCAAGTGGACCCATGTCTCGATCGCCGGCGCGACCGATCCGTGGCCGGGCGGCTACGGGTTCTACGCCGCCGGCGCGGCCGGCAAGGACCAGCTGGTGCTGTCGACCTGGGTGGTCAACCTCCCGGCCGAGGACTACAACGACACGAGCTGGGTCGAGGTGTTCACGCGGCCGCTCGCGCCATGACCGGGGCGCGAATTTGCCCGGCCGCTCGCGCGTTGTCGCTGGGCCCATGCCGCCCGCTGCTCGCGCGCCGCGCTGCCTCGCGCCGTGTCATGCTGATCCCCGTGCTGCGTCGCAACCGATCGCCGCGTCTCGTATGCGGAACGTGAATCAGCGCACCGGCTCGTCACGACTGGTACTCTGCGCAGGCGACGCTCGCCGCGCCGCGTCCCCGTTCTCTGCGATCGCGGCGCGCATCACCGGCGGCGTTCGCCCGCTCGGGCTGGTCGCCGCGGCTGCGCACGCTCGCCGTGCCGCCGTCGCTGTCGCTGTCGCTGTCGTGGCCGCGGCCGGGCTTGCTGCGTGCCGGGGCGCCGAGGCGCCGACTGCGCCCGCGCCAACCGCCGGTCCGGCGGTCGCACGCCCAGCCGTCGCGCCGCCGGATGCCGCGGGGACCGCGAGCGACGCCGGTGCCGCCGACGACGCCGGTGCCTCGCCGCTCGCGGCGGTGCCGTGCGGTCCCGAGGACGGCGCCGCGATGGAGGGCACCAGCGCGCCGCACGACACGCTGACGCTGACCCGCGTGGCGTGGACCGACCTGCCGGGCTGGTCCGACGACCAGCTCGCCGAGGCGGTCGGGTCGTTCGTGCGGTCGTGCGACAAGCTCGCCGGGCTTGGCGATGACGCCGCGGTCGGCGCCGACGGCCACGGCGGCAAGGCGCGGCAGTGGCGCTCGGCGTGCCGGGCGGCGCGCCGGGTCGCGGCGGGCAACGACGCCGCGGCGCGGGCGATGTTCGAGGCCGAGTTCGTGCCGTACCAGGCCGCGGGCACGGCAGGGCCGACCGGCAAGCTGACCGGCTACTACGTCGCCGAGCTCCGCGCGTCGCGGACCCGGCACGGCAAGTTCCAGACCGCGGTGCTCGGCCGGCCCGACGACCTCGTGATGGTCGACCTCTCCGGGTTCGTCAAGGATGCGCACGGCCGCCGGATCTGGGGCCGGATGGACCACGGCGAGCTGGTCCCGTACTACACGCGCGCGGAGATCCGCAAGGGCGTGCTCGCCGCCCGGCGCGGCCTCGAGCTGATGTACGTCGACGATCCGGTCGACCTGTTGTTCGCGCAGATCGAGGGCTCGGCCAAGGCCACCCTCGAGGACGGCAGCGCCGTGTGGCTCGAGTTCGCCGGCAAGAACGGCCGCGCCTACCGCGGCGTCGGCGGGATCCTGCGCGGCGGCGGGTTCCTGCGGCCGGGCGAGGGCACGATGCAGGGCATCCGGCAGTGGTTCCACGAGCATCCCGAGCGCTACGACGAGATCGCCGATCAGGACGCGTCGTACGTGTTCTTCTCGGTGTCCCGGCAGCCGGGCGCGATCGGCTCGCAGAAGACGATCCTGACCGCGCAGCGGTCGATGGCGGTGGATCGCGCGTTCATCGCGATGTCGACGCCGATCTGGGTCGAGGCCAACGCGCCGGTGCCGGGCAAGAAGGGCGTGACCTCTGTCTGGCACCACCTGCTGATCGCCCAGGACACCGGGGCCGGGATCCTCGGCGCGGTGCGCGGCGACATCTACTGGGGCGACGACGCCGACGCGGCCGAGCTCGGCGGCCGGATGGGCGGTCCGGGCCGGTACTGGCTGCTGCTGCCGCGCGGCGTCGCGAAGTAGCGGGCAGTCACGGCAGCGCGAGGTCGGCGTCGCCGCGCCGCCAGCGGTGATCGCCGTCGGCATCGATCAGGATCGGGCTGGCGATCGCGAACGGGGTCACGCCGGGGCGGTTCCAGCGGTCCTTCTGGTAGCTGCCGGTCTGCTCGAGCGGCAGCGGGGTGTCGCCGTCGGCGGTCACGCCGATCCAGGTGTCGGCGGCGCCGACGTCGATCGCGCCGGCCCACCGGAAGCTGCGCGCACCGGCAGGGACGTCGATGGTGGTCGCCAGCGCCGGCCCCGACGGCGTGCCGACGGTGATCCGGATCCGGTCGAGCTTGACGAACCGCGCACCGGACACCGCGACGTCGAGCCACGCGGTGCCGCGGGCGCGCAGGGCCTGGCCCGGGCCGACGGTCGGCGTGGCGCCCCGGGCCGTGGCGGCCTCGACGTCGAGCCACGGGCCGCTGGTCGCGACCACGCGGCGGGCGCGCAGCGCGGCGATGAACCCGGCCTCGTCGAACGGCTGGAGCCGCGGATCGTCGACGTAGACGTAGCTCCGGGTCGTGCCGTCGAGCACCCAGTTGAGGTCGTGGGTGTCGCTGTTGCCCAGCGGCGCGACCAGGTGGCCGTGGTCGACCAGGGTGTAGAAGTCGCGCACGCCGTCGTCGAACCGGCGGTCGCCGGGGACGTTGAACGCGGTGTAGCCGGCGAGCACCTCGACCGCATCGAACCCGAGCGGGAACGGCGGCGGCCACGCCACGCCGTCCCAGCCGGTGCCGTCGTAGAGCGCGGTGACCCGGAACCGCGGGTGGTTGAGCTGCACGACCGTGCGCTCGGGCGGATAGCCGGAGACCGCGCGGGCTGTGTCGAACATCTGCTGCGGGCCGGCGCGGGCCACCGTGGCATCGGCGGGGCCACCGCCGTGCGGCGCGCCGCGGGTCACGCGCACCGGATAGACCCCGACGTGGAGCCGATCGCCGCTGAGCTCGTCGGACGCGATCGAGGCGATCGCCGAGCCCAGGTCGAGCGCGGCGATCTCGGCGTCGAGGTCGCCGTGGACGTTGTGATCGGACAGCCCGACGACCTGGATGCCGGCGGCGGCCTGCGCGATGACGCGCTGCGGGTTGGGCATCCGCGAGTCGCCCGAGGCGAAGGCGTGGACGTGGAGATCGGCGGCGAGCGTGCCGTGCGGCGTCCACGCGCGGTCGAGCGCGATCGCGACCTCGACCGTGCCGCGGCCCTCGGACAGGTCGACCTCGCCTTCGAACCGCTCGTACTCGATGCCGCGCCACGCGACCAGGCGGTAGCGGCCGTACGGGATCGCCGGCGACGGCACGCAGCGATCGGCGCCGACCGGGACCTCGGCGACGCCGCGGCCCAGGATCAGGCCGTCCCACGAGCCGACCACGCCGGGGGCGATCGCGCACGCCGCGGCGCCCTGGCGGCGGTCGTACAGATCGAGGTTGCCCATGTGGAGCGGCGCGCCGCGACTGTCGATCAGCAGCACGCGCGCGGCGACCGGCGCGCCGCGGTCGGTGATCCGCAGCGCCAGGGTCGTGATTGAGCTCCCGCCGGCCGAGGCCGAGGGCGGAGCCGGAGCCCGAGCCGGAGGCGCGGATCGCGACCGGAGCAGCGCGGTGATGCCGGCGAGGGCCGCGGTGGCGACGACGAACGCGGCGGCGATCCGCCACCCGCGCCGGATCATCCGCGGTGTCCGCGCGCGCGATCGGCCGGGCGCGCCGCACGGCGACCTCGTCGGGCCGTGGCGGCACGGGCTCGAGCGCCGGGGAGCCTGCTGCTGGAAGGCCGCCGGAGCAGGGCAGCCGGGGCTCGAGCGCCGGGGAGCGTGTCGCCAGGAGCTCGTCGCGGTCCGGGGCGGGCTCGCGCCGGCGCGATCATCGCAGCCGGAACTCGGCGCCGGCGGTGATCGCCAGGCCGAACTGCAGCTGGCTGCCGAGGCCGCGGCTGAAGCTGCCGAACCCGAACGCGAGCTCGCCCTCGGCGACGAGCGCGATCGCCGGAGACATCGCGACGCGCAGGCCGCCGCCGGCGTGCGCCGGGATCGTGAACCCCGAGACGTCGTCGTCGCTGAACCGCGCCAGGCCCAGGCCGACCCCGAGCCGCGCGAACGGCCGGAACACGCCGTGCGCCGCGAACATCCGGCGAATGCTGGCCGAGACCTCGACCCCGGCGCCGTCGGCGACGCCGTGGCTGCACACCACCTGGTCCTGGCGGTCGCGAAAGCACGCCGGGGATCCCGAGCCGAACGTGAAGCTCGCGGCGCCGTCGAACCAGTCCTCGTCCGAGAGCTGGTAGAGGAACTGCCCGGTGATCCGCAGGCCGCCCGGCGTCACCCGCCCGCCGCCCGCGGCGCCGACTTCGACGGAGATCGCCTGGTCGCCGATCTCGTTGGGCTCCTCGCTGGGTGCGGCGATCGCCGGGCCAGTCGCGACCGGCGGCGGCGCTCCCGTCGCGTCCGGCGCGGGCGTGGCCGGTGGCCCCGGATCCGGCGAGGTGCCGGGCAGCGGCTGCTCGGTCGGGATCGGATCCGGCGCCGGCTGCGCGTGGGCGGCGCCGGCGGCAGCGACCAGCGCGATCGCGATCATCCGCCGCGGCATACGCTCACCTTGACGCCGCCACCGTGCAGGTCGGCGGCTGTGCATCGCCAGCCGGTGCCGAGGAATGCGCAGTCGGGATCGGTCGTGCACTCGAACAGGCAGACGCCGCCCTCCAGGTCGGCGCAGGTCGTGGCGTCCGGGCACTGGTCGCGGCCGGCGCACGCGATCGAGCAGAACCCGCCGGGGTAGGTGTTGCCGGGCCCCAGGCAGCGCTCGTTGCACTCGGAGGCGGAGTTGCAGCGCGCGCCGATCTCGCGGGACACGTCGCTGTGCTGGCAGGCGGCGAGCAGGGCACCGACCGCCGCGAGGATCGCACTTCGCATCGCCGCGAACCTACCGCGCGTTCGCGCAGTTGGCCACTTCGCTACCTGCGGCGCCGGCGCTCGCCGGACCCCGCGGCATGGGCGAACGCGGCGACCAGGGCCTCGGCGACGCGGGCCGACTGCCTGGCCGCGTGGACCAGCGGGTGCAGCGCCGACTCGAGGTCGCCCACGCCGCGCAGCGGGCCGCGCGCGGCCCACACCAGCTCGAGCGCGCGCTCGGCGGCGACCTCGCCGATCAGCACCGCGAACTGCGGCGACGCGATCGCGGCGAGCCGCGCGAGGTCGGTGATCGGCCAGCCGGCGAGCCGGCCGCCGCCCATGATCCACTCGGCCAGCGGGTCCCACGCGTGGTCGTCGATGATCGCCGCGTCGTCGGGCGCCTCGGGCAGCCGGACCACGTTGGGCGCCACCGCGCCGTGCTCGGGCGGGGTGATGATGGCGCAGCGCTCGTGGTCGCGCTCGAGGACCAGCATGCGGACGAACCGGCGGCGCCGGTCGATCGCCGGGCCGCGCGTCACCATGAAGCCATCGACCAGCGTCGCCGAGCACCCGTCGAGCAGGTGACGGCGCGCCCGACCGTCCGGCATCGTGAGCAGCAGCACGTCAGAGTCGAGCTGGACCTCGGCCCGCGCAGGACGGAAGGAAGCAGGATCGCGGTACAGGGCAGTTCGCCCCATCCTCCAACCATAGCGCGCGATCCCGGCGGCCGCGCGGATGTAGATCACACTCGCCCCGCGCAGCACCACGAGCGGACAACGTCGACGTCAACTTCTTCGGAGGGCGTTCCAGGCGTTCGGTCGACAGATCACTTGCGGGCCGGCGCGGTCCGGGCGGCCGGCTTGGCCGCGATCTCGGCGTCCGGCGGCGCGGGCCGCGGTGCCACCGGCTTGGTGGTCGCTGGCTTGGCGGTCGCGGTTCTGGCGGCGGGCGACCTGGCGGCGGCGGGCTTGGCCGTCGTCGGTGGAGCGGCCGCGGGCTTGGCAGCGGCCAGCGGGGCGGACGCGGGCTTGGCAGCGGCCGGTGGGGCGGCCGCGCCCGGGGTCGGCTTGCCAGCCTTCGCCGCCCTGCCAGGCGCGGGCCGGGCGGCTCCCCTTCCGCGCGATGGCTTCGATGGGTCATCGGAGCCGCGGCGCCCGGGGCCGCGTTGCTCGGCCGAGGTCAGCTCGGCCTGCTTTGCCGACTGCAACCGGCGGATCGCCCGCAGCCGCAGCGTGCGATCGAGCTTGGGCTTGAACGCGCCCGGCTCCTGGATCTCGGGGGCGTGGCCCTCGCGCACGGCGGCGTCCTCCTTGAGCAGCAGCGCGCGGACCTGATCGGGTGAGCTCAGCGACCGCAGCTTGGCGATCGTCGCCGAGTTGCGCAGCGCGCGCGCCAGCCGGCCGAGGATCGGCAGGTGCAGGCGGTCGTACTTGAGGCCGAGCAGGAAGAACAGGTAGGTCGGGCCGTTGTCCGGCGCGCCGAACATGATGCCCTCCCACGACCGGCCGACGACGATGAACGGTCGCGCGATCTTGCCCTTGTCCTTGGCGCGGGTGTGGAGGAACGCCACACCGCCCTCCATTGCGGTCGAGGCCAGCGACTCGCGCTCGACGACCGCGCCGACGAACCACGGCTTGTCGGACAGCCAGCCGTTGGTGTACGCGCGGGCGGCGAGCTCGTCGATCACGCCGACCGGCGTGCGCGCCCGCATGTTGGTGATGATCGCCTGGTCGGGGACCAGATCCTCGAGCGGCAGCTTCATACCATCGGGGACATCGGCGAAGTTCTCGTCGTCGCCGACCAGTTGCTGCTCGATCCATTCGTCGATCGACGTGCGCTTGAATCGCCACTGCCGATCGACCTGCAGCGACGGAATCTTGCCCTGCATGACCAGCTTCGAGACGGTCGTCTCGTCGAGGTGTAGGTACGCTGCCAACTCGTGCATGGTCAGCAACTGCGCGTCGGTGCCGCGATTTTTCGCCATAAACCCAGTCGGAACGGGTGACGAGGGATTCTAGGGGTGGGCCGGCGCCCGCGCAAAGCTCGGGCAGCGTAGAATTTCGGTATGCCAAGGCCGCGCTGGTCGCTCCGCCGAGCCCGGACGCTGGTCGGCACCAAGTTTCAGCTGATCGGAGGCCTGGTCGGGTTCGTGCTGATCGCCTGGCTCGTCGAGCTGATCGTGGGGCTTCGCGCGGTGAACCTCGGCCCGCTGCTCGCCGCCGCGATGGCGGCGATCCCGGCGGTGCTGTGGCTGGCGTTCTTCTACCTGATGGACCGTCACGAGCCCGAGCCCAAGCAGCTGGTCGCCGGGGTCTGCGTGCTCGGGGCGCTGATCGCCGCGCCGCTCGCGGACTTCGTACAGTCGCAGTTCGCGCCGTCGGCGGTGCTCGGCGTCGCCACGCTGTCGCCGTTCACGCCCGACCGTGTGCTCCGCGCCGTGCTGATCACCGGCCTCGCACAGGAGATGTGCAAGTACGCGGTGGTTCGCTACACCATCTACATGTCGCGGGAATTCGACGAGCCGATGGACGGCGTCGTCTACATGATGGCCTGCGGCACGGGGTTCGCGGTCTGGATCAACTACCACCGCCTGGCCGGCCAGAACCACCAGGTCTACCTGTCGATCGGCGCGGCCCGCGCGGTGGTGACCACGCTGGCGCACGCGTCGTTCGCGGGGCTGCTCGGCTACGTGATGGGCCGCGCGAAGTTCTCGCGCCGCAGCGCGCCGGTGCGCGGCATCCTGCTGATGATCGGCCTGCTCGGCGCGGCGGCGTTCAACGGCCAGTTCACGCTGGTCGCGAGCTGGGTCGAGCAGCGCGGGCTGACCCAGCATCCCTGGTACGGCGTCGGCTACGCGGCGATCTCGGCCGTGGCGGTGTTCGGCATCATCTGGCTGTTCTCGCGGCAGCTGCTCGCGCGATCGCCGTTCCGGAACGCCAGCGCATGACCGACGAGAAGAAGCCCAAGGGCAAGCGCCGGTCGCGCAAGACGCCGGTCGCCGGAGCGCCGGAGGCGGCCAGCCCGATCGCGGCGGAGGTCGCCGCCCCGGCCGAGGCTGCTCCGGCCGCGACCGTGGCGAGCGAGCCGGTCGCAGCGGCGGCGGCAGCTGCAAGCGCGTCGAAGGAGCCGGTGGCGGAAGCTGCGAGCGCGTTGAAGGAGCCGGTGGCGGAAGCTGCGAGCGCGCCGAAGGAGCCGGTGGCGGAAGCTGCAAGCGCGCCGAAGGAGCCGGTGGCGGAAGCTGCAAGCGCGTTGAAGGAGCCGGTGGCGGAAGCTGCAAGCGCGCCGAAGGAGCCGGCGGCGGAAGCTGCGAGCGCGTTGAAGGAGCCGGTGGCGGCAGCTGCGAGCGCGTTGAAGGAGCCGGTGGCGGAAGCTGCAAGCGCGTTGAAGGAGCCGGTGGCGGAAGCTGCAAGCGCGTTGAAGGAGCCGGTGGCGGAAGCTGCAAGCGCGTTGAAGGAGCCGGTGGCGGCGGCGGAAGCTGCGAGTGCGGCGCCAGCCGCCGATGAGGCGCGCAGCCGCGCCGTGCGGGCCTCCGATCTCGACCTCGAGGCGCTGGCGGCTGAAGTCTCCTGGCCGGAGCGCGAGCGTCGGTCCGGCGAGCGCCGGGTCGGCGAGCGCCGCGCCGGCTTCGAGGCATCGCCGGTGGCGATCGACGACGACGGCTGGCCGCTCGAGAGCGCCGATCCGGATCCGGTCGCCGGCGAACCAGCAGCAGCGGCGCCCGCGCCCGCCGCGCCCGCGCCCCCGCCCGCCGCGCCGGCGGCATCGCCGTCGTCGATGCCGAGCCCCGCCGCCGCGGCCTACGAGGCCGCGCGCATCGTCGGCGAGATGGTCGGCGACATCGAATCGGCTCCTGGCGCAGCGCTGGTTGCCGCGGCGGCGGCCGGCGCCGCGATCGAGATGGCGCGCGCCCGGGTGGCGGCGGGCGAATCCGACCGGCCACCACCGGCGCTGACGGCGGCCGAGGCCGCGAGCTCGGATCCGGCGACCACCGTGCGCATGCAGCGCGATCGGATCCTGCGCGCGCTGGCCGAGGACATCGGCAGCAACGCGACCGCGACGGCAGAAGCCGAAGCCGCGGCCGCGGCGGAGGTCGCGGCCGCGCCGCCCAGCGCACGCGCCGAGCCCGGCCGGGCGCCGTCGCACTCCGGCCGGGCCGGGAGCCATCCGCAGCGCGACGAGCTGGCGGCCGACGACCTGTCCGACGACCGCCTCGATCCGGTCGCGCTCGCGTCCGCGGCGATCGCGCGGCTGCGCGCCCGCGCGCGCAGCGATCTCGCCGAGCTACGCGTCCACTACCACCGGCTCGACATGCTCGTGCTGCTGGGCGCGTTCATCATCATCGTGATCGCGGGCCGGGTCCACGACGGGCTGGTCACGCCGCCGACCGTGCCGTTCGATCCGAGCAACGAGCACGGGCTGTCGTTCGATCACCCGCGCGGCTGGCTGGCGGCGCCCGGCGACCCGCTGCCGCCGCCCCGGATCGTCCACGAGTCGGCGCCGGCGCCGACCAGGCCGGCGGCCCTGCCGTTCCGCGTCGAGCTGACCGCGACCTCCGAGCCGACCGCGCGCATCGAGGTGCTGATCGACAAGAAGCCGGGGTGGAGCAACATCGTCACCGGGCTCGACCTCGATCGCCGGACCCGGTGGGGCGAGCTGTACACGCTCGACGACAGCTCGGTGCGCTCGGTCGAGGACCACCAGTGGCTGCGCACCGCCTATCGCTTCGCGCACGCGGCCGACAAGGGCGACGTGCCGCGGATCGACCGCGCGCTCGAGTACGCGACGATCGACCGCGAGCAGATCTACGTGATCACGCTGTTCGGCTCGGCGGCCGAGATCGACCGGCTCGAGGACGTGATCGCCCCGACCCTGCGGGTCGCGACCCAGACCGGCCTGCCGCTGGTGCCCCAGACCGGCCACCTGTCGGCGCGCAAGTACCCCAACGCGGTGTCCCGGGCGTTCGAGGCCACGGTGATGGTCGTGGTCGCCGACGTCGTCGACGGCCGGCTCCGCGCGCGGGGCGGCGGCTCGGGGGTGATCGTCGGCAAGGACGGCTCGATCCTCACCAACTACCACGTGATCCACGACCGCAATGGCCGGCTGCACGACGCGTTCGTGATCGGCCGGTTCAGCGACCAGGACAAGGCGCCGCAGCTGCACTGCGCGGGCAAGCCGAGCCGCAGCAAGCTGCAGCGCGAGCTCGATCTGGCGCTGATCAAGTGCGACCTCGACCTCGACGGCCGGGCCTGGATCCCGACCAGCGGCGGCGCGCCCTGGCCGACCTTGCCCCAGGCCCACACCGCCGACATCAAGATGGGGCAGCGGATCTGGGTGCTGGGCTACCCCGACGTCGGCGGCGGCGGTCTGACGCTCAGCGAGGGCGAGGTCGAGGGCTGGAGCGGCGTCGACGGCGCAGCCGGCCGCGACTTCATCAAGACCGACGCGGCGATCCGCCACGGCAACTCGGGCGGGCCGGTGGTCGGCGACGACGGCCGCCTGGTCGGCATCGCGTCCGCGGTCCGCACCAAGCAGAACTCGGCGGGCGACATCATCGAGGTCGTCCAGGCCGGCGGCCGGGTCCGACCGATCGCCGCGGCGAGCGACCTGCTGGCGATCGCCGCCGCCGGGTGGACGCCGCGCGAAGGCCAGACCGACGTCGAGCTCCAGCCATCGGCGATCGAGGCGCCGTCGGAGGGCGCGCAGATCGGCAGCCGTGTGGTCGACGTCGCGAGCGAGGCGCCGGTGCGCGACGCGCTGGTGATGGTGATGCGCGCCGGGATCAACGCGGGCACGGTCGACGTCAACCGGCTCGACGACCAGGTGCTGTCGTACGGCCGGTCGAACGCCCAGGGCGAGGTCGTGCTCAAGCAGCCGGTCCCGGCGCCGGGGACCTACACGCTCATGGTCGTGGCGCGCGGCTACGAGCCGATGATCGGCGAGCTGACGCTCGAGACCGACACCCCCGCGACGTTCGATCCGTGGGGCAAGCTCCAGCTCCGGGCGCGCTGAACTAGCCTTTGCCGCGCAGCCGCAGGATCTCGTCGATCACGGCGTCGAGCACCTTGGCGGTGAACGGCTTCTCGATGAACGCGTCGGGCTCCTCCTCGCCGCCCTCGCCGCGGCTCCGGCCGGTGTAGCCCGACATCAGCACGACCGGCAGCCCGGGCGCGGTGGCGCGGGCGGCGGCGAGCACGTCGTAGCCGCTGCGCCCGGGCATCTGGACGTCGAGCACCGCGACGTCGAAGCGCTCGTCGCGCAGCCGGGCCTCGGCCTCGGCGCCGTCGGCGGCGACGATCACGGTGGCGCCGCGGCGCTCGAGCAGCCGGCGCACGGTCGCGCGCACCGACGGCTCGTCGTCGGCGACCAGGATGCGGATCCCGGCGAGCCGCGGGATCGGCACGGTGGCGTCGAGCCGGACCGGCGGCGGCGGCTCGACGCCGGGCACGATCGGCAGCCGGACCCGGAACCGGGCGCCCTGGCCGGGCGTCGAGTCAACCTCGATATCACCGCCGAGCCGGCGCACGATGCCGTGGGCGGCCGACAGCCCCAGGCCGTGGCGGTCCGGCTTGGTCGAGAAGAACGGGTCGAAGATCCGCGCCAGGGTCTGGGGCTCGATCCCGGCGCCGTCGTCGCGGACCTCGAGCTGCCACCACGGCGCACGGTCGCGCGACAGGATCCGGCTCGCGACCTCGACGCGGCGTCCGCCGGCGTCGCCGGCGTTCGCGACCAGGTTGATCACGACCTGGCGCAACAGCCCCGGGTCGGCCTCGACGACGACGCCGCCGGCGCCGGGGACCACCTGGAGCGCAACCGGGGACGCGGCCGGGGGCTGAACAACCTTCGCGAGCTGGCCGGCGAGCTCGCCGAGCAGGACGTCCGGATCGAGCCGCACGGCGACGAACCGGCCGCGCCCGGCGTAGGCCAGGAGCTGCCGGGTGAGGTGGGTCATCCGCCCGGCGGCGGCCTCGATCCGGCGCAGCGCCTCGCGGGTGTCCTCGCCGAGCTGGTCGTCCTCGCGCGCGGCGCTTGCCTCGGCGAGCACGCCCATGAGGAGGTTGTTGAAGTCGTGGGCGATCCCGCCGGCGATCAGGCCCAGGCTCTCGATTCGCTCGGTGTCGGCGTGCTCGGCGGCGGCGATCGGTGCCTCGGCGCCGGGCTGGGCGACCGGCTCGCGTCCGGGGAGCTCGATCGCGACGACCTGGAGCACCGGCCGGCCGGCGAGTTCGGCCGGAGCCGCGAGCAGCCGGACCGAGGTGGCGCCGAGCACCACCTCGTCCTGGGCCTCGCCGGTCCGGGCGGCGGCCTCGATCAGCGCCTGCCAGCGCAGCGATCCGAGGCCCAGGGCGACCGGCCCGGCGCCGCCGATCAGGGCCTCGCGCGGCTGGCCGAACAGCCGGGATGCCGCTGGGTTACACGCGACGATCGCGCCGCCGAGATCGAGGAGGAGGACCGCGATCGGGAGCCGGTCGAGCTCGATCGTGAGGGGCGCGGACAGCACGGATTCTTCGAGTCGAACCGGCCGCGGCGGGGGCCGGATCAGGGCGGCCTGGGGGTGCTGGTGGGTACAGTGCAAAACACCACAAGGGGTTCGCGTACTTGCCCGCGATCGATCCGCCATGGTAGGGGTGATTTCGCGAAGATGCCCTCGCTTGACCGAGCTGCGATCGATGCGGACGCCGATCGCGTGGTACGCAAGCTCACCCGGGCCGGCCACAAGGCTTACCTGGTGGGCGGATGTGTCCGCGATCTTCTCGTCGCCAAGACGCCCAAGGACTTCGACGTCGCGACGAGCGCGACGCCCAACGAGATCAAGTCGACGTTCCGCAACTGCCGGATCATCGGCCGGCGGTTCCGGCTCGCCCACGTGTTCTTCGGCTCGAAGATCATCGAGACCTCGACGTTTCGCGCCAACCCGCGCCAGGTCGACGGCGACGGCGAGGACACCGACGAGCTCTTGATTCGCCGCGACAACGTGTTCGGCAACGAGCTC
>Ga0307515_10014583_pt1 | contig 14549 bp, 1 predicted proteins | sample 17_EM_MG_FD_194513 | JGI IMG/M metagenome (GOLD analysis project Ga0307515, IMG submission 194513) | Populus trichocarpa ectomycorrhiza microbial communities from riparian zone in the Pacific Northwest, United States - 17_EM | ecosystem: Host-associated > Plants > Roots > Unclassified | place... | reverse complement strand
TAGTTATAATTATATTAGTTAGGAATACTTAGTTAGGTAGGGTTTTTAGTATAAAACTATTAAGATTCTTATATTTATATTATAGTACCTATAGTGGAGCATAGCTTAGTATATACTCCTTTAAATATATCTATAGGTTTATATAGCGCTAAGTTATACTTAGGAACGCTATAGCATGCTAAAATAACCTAGTCCCTTAAGCTGTTCTTATTTTAGTAAGTTTTAATAAGGCTATATTAGATTTTCTAAAGTTTATTAAAGAGTAGTTAAAGGCACTCTAAACGAGTCTTTATTAGGTTAGAAGTAATAACTCTTTAAAATATAGTTTCCCGCTATTTAGATATATAAAGTTAGCAATTTTTATTAGTTTTAAAGTAAGCTCTAATAAGCTAAAGCATTATATTAAAGCTATAGTTTTTACCTATAATATAGTTATAATAGAATATTACTGCCCGTCCTTTTAATATAATAGAGAAAGCGTAGTAGTATTAGTAGTATTAAATTCTAACCTTATTATAATAGTTATAAAAAACCTATAGTTTTACTCTAAGTATATTATATAATTCTCCTCTAAACTTCTTCTTTTTATTTAAATATACCTTTATTAGATTTGTAACTTCTTATAATAAAGGGTTACTAGTTAGCTAGAGTAGAGGAGCTAAAGGCAGTAAAGGTAAAGGAAGAGTACTTCTAGGTAAGAGAGTATCTTTAGATAAAAGGGTAGTGTTTTAGGGGTTTCGTTTTAAATTAAAGTTGCCTTTTAAAGAATATAGGTTAGTTTTAGGTTTCCGTAGTTAACGTATAATCTTAGCTTCTGTCTATACTAGTTCTTCTATACTAGTAATAATAGCCTAAATATTACTAGTAATTAGGTTACTGTTCTTAGTAATATATACCCTATTTCTATAGAGGAAGTCTTAAAAATCCTAAATAATATTAATATTGCTAAGTGCCTAGGTGTTAGCGGTCTATCCTATAAAATCCTCCCTAAAATATTTCTATAGCTATAAATTGGCGTAGTATCTACTTTAGTAAAATATAATATGGTGTAAAAGAAAGCTATTAACTTATTTTGCGGTATAAGTTATTATATTAAAGGTAAATTCGTCCTAATTTTTATTAATAAGTTTTATATATAAAGCTACCCCTAGTAGTAAAGAGTCTTTCCAGTTGTTTAAAGTAGGCGTAGCCATGTTTTTAAAGGGAGGGAAGTGTTATTGGTGTAAGGATTATTGTTTAGTACGCGTTTGTCGTTTAGTACGCGTTTATAACATATATTTGCGATTTTAGGGCTTAGGACTAGTTCTGGCCTTAAATCGCAAAGACTTATAAAGCGTATTATTCTACGTAATAAATATAAGAATCTATAATCTTAGAAAGGCTTAGGACCAGTTCTAGCCTTTAGATCCTTAAATTTATAGAAGAGTTCTATTTAAGGTTTAGGACTAGTTCTAACCTTAAAAGACAGCTTCCTCTAGCACGAGTAGCACTAGTATAGTAACTTATCTCTTCTTAGTGGAATACCTAGCTATTTTATAGTATAACAGTAAAGTTAACTACTAATTAGTATTAGTTATATAAGGTAATATTACGTAGCTACGGTTCGTAGATAGTATAATAATTGTTATTCTATCCTTTTAAGGGAGGGCGAGGAGCTTAAGGCTCCTTGCTACGCTAGTGCCGCAGTGACATATAATGGTAACTTGCCGCATGTAACGGCAACTTGTTATATGTAATAGCAATTTGCCTTATATAGTGACCACTTGCCTTTATTCCTAACACTAACCTTTTTTTATACTAAGTATACGCGAGCAAACATGCGGTTATCTTATAATGTTTAATTTATCTTTAACGCTAAGTATATATATCTTATTATTTTTTATAATTATTTAATACCTTATCTAATTTATTTTAGGGTTACGCATATTAGTAGCGGCTAAAAGATTAGAAAGTAAGCTAGCTAAAGCCCTTATTAAAGTTTAGCGTTGTTCTAATAAGGTATCTTAGGCTCTAAAGGCTTAACTAAATACTTATACTCGCCTAAGCCGTTTAGTAAAGGTTTATAAATAGGTATACTTAAAAAAGTTACGTCTAGTAAAGTAAGGTCTATCTAAGCTTAAGGCTAAAGAGGCTAAAAAGGATTCCGGTTAAGAAGAGGCGAAAATAGTTTATACGCTAGTAGTAGATCCCTTAAATAATCCAGCTTGTCTATTACCTTTAACTAATTTCTTTATCTTTAGCTCCTTCTTAATATTACCTAACCTATTTTCTTCTAATACTCCTATACCTTTCCTATAGCATTTTTTAAATTCTATAATAGCTTTTAGGTAGTCTTATTATAGCCTATTTACTTAACCTTATACTATATTTTATTATTAATATCCTTATAACTAATAATCCTTAAAACTTACTATTTATTTTCCTCTTATCCTCTATACATGTCTACTTCGCAGATTAGTAGTTTAATATTCCTATATACTAGTTTTAGCATCGCGATATACTATATAGGGTAGATCTTTATTTTGGCTAGTAGGTTTAACTTAAATATAACTAATAAAATTCTTTATATAATTTTAAAAGGTCCTAGTCTAATATAGTTTAACTTCTTACTTAGTTATTAACTCTTAAAATTTTTATATAGTAGCTATACTTATCTCCCTCTTTAAGATCTAGTCCCTTAGATCTCTTAGCGTCGTAGTACCTTTTTATCCTTTTTTATACCTTTTCCGCTAATTCTATAAGGTCTATATAAAGATTTATTAATATCTTTATTCTTTCTTTAGCTGTACTACTTATTTTCTTCGCTTATTATAGTAATAATAATATTTTTAGCTTATATCTGTAATTTACCTTAAATAGTAATATACCTGTTCGGATCACGGTAGGGGGGTTTTTTGGTCTTAATTGATTTCTTCTTCTTTTTTCTACTTCTATAGGTGGAATTTGGTGGATCTCCTGAGCTTACTTAGCTTACGTAGTTAACCTAATTGGTTACAAGTAACCGTGTCTACTATATTATAGAACCTTATTTAGACACTGGCAATAACTAGAAAATAAGAGAGAGAATAAAATGATACTGGTAAATGAGTCCGTAGTCTCTATCCCTCTCCCTTTATAAACTTGGTCCAAAACGCCTCTGCCTTAGGGTCGCCGTAATATCTAGGACAGGGTTCTATATTAAGGTAGAAGTTAGAGGTATCCCCTTGGTTATTATCGTCGTCGTTAGTATCGCCGTTGCTACCCTTAAAATCGGAGATATATTGACGTATTCTTTGGTCCCTTTCTTCCTTTGTATGGTTCGTAGACTAATATCCCAATTTACTGCATATAAAGTACTTTTTACCCTTATTACGGTATTGACGATTAGGGGGGTAATATCATTAGTTAGAGGAGTGGTATTGTTAGTTGGTATAAAATGATTTAATCTCTGGTTCTTGTTTACCGTACGTCGCGATTAAGGATTTAATGTCGCTAATAAGGCCGGTAAGGGTAGTAGCGGGTCAAAAGTAGGCTAGTTTATAGGCTGGTACGTTTTAGCATATAGTAAGGAGCTTATTATAGAATGTCGTGTCATTTTAGAGGTCCTTTGCTAACCCACGTTGTAGCTACCATATCTCATTAATTAATATCTGAAATGCTTAGCCTGTATCAAGTCCTTTTTAAGCAGTAACTTATTTAAGCGTAATTATATTCCACTTTAATAGGATATTACGTTTATATTTATCGCCTTTGAAGTATAATTTAAGGCCTATGTATACGTTCTTGAGGAGGTTAAGATCTTTAAGGTAGGTAAAGTAGTATTTAAGAGTAAGGCCGCGGAGTATAGTTGGAATAGTAATAATATAGGCCTGCTTAGGGACGCTGGCTCGGAGGCAGTAGTTTTAGAAGATCTTAAACTTAAAATTAAAGTTATCTTGTTTGCTAGAGTATTTAACTTCGTCCGTATAGAGCTTAGCTAAGTTAGTAATCTCTCTTCCGAAGCTTCCTTGTAGGGCAAGCTAGTCTATAGCTTGGGTAATTTGTGCTAGAGTCCGGGGGGTAGTTGCTGAGGTTGGCTGAATAATTTGAACGGGAGCAGTTAATAGTGATGGTAGATCTGGGGTAGGGTCGTCGGTAGGGTTGTCGGTAGGGCCGTCGGTAGGGCCGTTGGTAGGGTTGTTAGTAGGGTCATCGGTAGGCTATTTTGAGGGAGTTGGTTTGAGAATAGTTCCTAAGAGGCCGTCTGTAATTGACTTCCTTGCCTCCTTCCGTACATATACGCTATTTTTACAGAGGTAATCCCTGATCTTCTTTAATTAATCCTTGCTAAGGTTATTAAGTATATCCCTTGTAAATGACTTAAAATCGTTAATAAAGCTCTCCTATAGGTTGAATCCCTTTTATCTATTCTCTTTATATATTAATAAGCGCCAATTAACGAATGCTTTGACTTCCTTAATGTTAGTTACAGTCGCGTCGATTCCAGTCTCCTATTTTTTAGTATCTATCGTAGAGGTAGATTTTTCAATATTCATCGCGGAGGTAGCCATCTTTTGGTTCCGTAGTTAATTCGACAGTTAGACTAGAAGCGTGGAAATAACCACAAACTAGTTATTCTAAAGGCGTAATAGACGCAGGTTAGAAGCGCAAGGAACCTTATAAACTGGCCTTTAGGCTTAGCAAGCAGTAGCTTAATTCTTAGCCTTTAACGAGAGGTCTAGAGAATCAGATAGTGCCTCTCTTCGTTATACCTTGCTAATCTGTGCGGCACTGATCAGTGTTCGGATCACGGTAGGGGGGGTTTTTGGTCTTAATTGATTTCTTCTTCTTTTTCTACTTCTATAGGTGGAATTTGGTGGATCTCCTAAGCTCGCTTAGCTTACGTGGTTAACCCAATTGGTTATAAGCAACCGTGTCTACTATATTATAGAACCTTATTTAGACAATACCTATTCCTTCTTATAGTGTTATATTATATATAAACTATATAATATCTTAAATACTACTCTAGTGTCTAATTTAATCTTTCCGTTTATTTATCCGTCTACAGATAATATACAGTAGAAGTTACTGTTTTAACTCCTTATTCCACTAAGAATACTTCCTAAAATATTACTATAAATCTTAGATCTCTGTCTAATATAATTTTACTTAGTACTTTATATCTTATAAACACTTCTTTAATATAAATTCTAGCGATATCTTCCGCTAAAATCTCTTCCATGTATACTATTAAATAGCCCTATTTAGTTAACTTATCTACTATTGCTAGGATTGCGTTATACTCCTATCTGGTAATAGGATCTCTTAACTTTAGTAACTTAACGATAAAGTTTTATAATATAACCTCTTATAGTTTTTCTAGTATTTTAATAGGTTATAGCCCTCTATATAGGTTATACCTTATTAGTTTATTCCTTTAGTAATCTAAATACTCTTTTATTACTTTTTTAGCTATACCCTAGATTTTATTAATAATATATTCTTCCTAAAATCTTAATACTAAGCCTATTACTCCATTATATCCTTAAGTTATTCCCTTATAGAAACCTTCTATAAAATACTCTACTATGCTTTTTAGGATATACTTTACTTCTTAAATTTTATATATATCTATTTATAGATCTTCTAGCTATGCTTTTAAAATCCTTTATACCTAAAAGCTCTCTAGTATCTTATAGACTCTTTTTAGTTCTCTATCTCCTAGGTTACTGCTAGCTTAGGGTAATTATACCTAATTAATCTATTACTATCTCTGCGTAGTATTACTCCTAATAGTTTCTTATTGTTCTATAATTTAGCCTTTTTACTTAGCGCGTCTACTCTCGCATTCTTAGTTTCTTTAGTATACTAAATTTTAAAATAGTATTCTATAAGCATCTCTACCTATTTAACCTATCTATAATTAAGTTATTTTATTATTAGAAACCCTATTAAGTTTATATAATCCGTTTTAACTATAAATAGTTTTTCTACGCCTTATAAGAATGTTCTCTATTTTTTAAATATTATAACTATATCTAATAACTCCTTGTTATAGATGTTATAGTTTAACTCTAGTAGTATTATCTTCTAACTATAATATGCCACTAGATGCTATATACTCCTATACTTCTATAGTAAATATACCCCTAGTATAAAGTCTAATATATTTATTTCTATAACCGTATTTAGTCCTAGTTAATAGATTTTAAGGTTTAGCTCCTAGGTAAACAATTCCTTAAGTTCTTTAAATAGTTTCTTTTACTCGTCTTCCTATACCTATAGTTCCTCTTTTTTAGTAAGTTTAGTCAACAGTTTAATATTCTTTAACTATTATACTATAAACCTTCTATAGTAGTTACAACCCCCTAAAAATAACCTTAACTGCGTTACGTTCTCTAGTTCTTGCTAACTTACTATAGCTTTAATTTTCTTTAGGTTTATATTAATATAACTTAGTTTAATAATAAATTTAATAAAATTAGTCTTTCTAGTAATGAACTTATATTTCTTAATTACTACTAGTATCTACTTTTCTTATAGTCTCTTTAAGACCTATTTAACGTATTCCCTATATTCTTCCTTAGTTATTAAGTAGATAATAATAATATTAAGGTATACTATAATAAACTTATTAAGGTATTCTCCTAATACGCTATTAATTCGTTTCTAGAATATTACTAGTATATTTATTAACCTAAATTATATAACTAATAGTTTATATAGTCCTTCCTTTAACCTAAAGGCTGCCTTTTATTTATTGCCTTCCTTAATTCTAATCTAATAGTATACCTATCTTAGATCTATCTTTATAAAGATTTACACATTACCTATCCTATTTTAAATTTCGCTAATTAAGGGTAAAGGATATCTATCCTTTAAAGTTATACTATTTAACCATCTATAGTTAATATATAGCCCAAGTTTTCCGTTCTTCTTTAGTATAAATAATACTAGATAACCTGCTAATAACTATAATAGTCTAATATATCTCTTTTATAAGTTCTCCTAGATAAACTCTTTAAGTGCTTTTAACTCCTCTTAAGTAAGCTTATAGGTTAGAAAGAACCTTAGACTTATTCCTAGTTCTAACTCTATCTTATAGTCCTATACTATATAATCTGCCAACTTTTCACTTTCTAGGCTCTATAGTTTTTTACTATATTTATAGTATTTTTCTAGTATATAACTTAAGCCTTACTTAGTCTCCTTATATATCGCTCCAACTTAGTACTATACTAACTTAGTCTATTATTATATTTTATATTATTAAGTATCTCTAATATTAATCTATCCCGTAATCTAATTAATCTTTAGGTTATATTTCTATAACTAAGGCATTCCTAATACTGCCTTATCCTATCCCAATAGTAGGATATTAAAAGATATTTTAATTCGTTTCCCTCTAATAGTTATCTAAATAGGTCCTATTTTAAGGTTAATAATCCCTCCTCTATAGGTTATTAAATCTCCTAAAATTGTAACTAATAGGTAAAGTTATTCCTTCTGCCTATAAGGTAATCCCTTTTTTTTTAACTACTACTAGTAAGATATAGTTTCTTATTACTCCACTATTTATTAGAACTTTAAACTGCTAATCTTACTAATTAACTTATAAATTTAGGTGTTATCCTTAAATTCCTTTAAGGGTCTAAGGCTCTACTACTAGCTCCCTTTAGTTCTATAGGCCTCTACTTTTCCTAACTATTAACTGCTTAATTCTTATACACTTAGCTTATTCTTTAGCCAATGCCTAGTTTACTTTTTATCCTCTATATACTATAGACACGTATTCTTTAAGCATTCCTACTACTATTATTTATCTAAGCAATCTTCCGTAAGGAATCTTTTTAGTTAAAGTATTAAGTCTCCTAACTCCTAAACTTCTATTAGATGCTATCTGTATATATACTTAATACTCCTATATTATCGCTCCTCTAGCGCCTAATATATCCTTATAGGGTATTTTTAATTCTTTATTTTTAGATTTTTATATATTTTGTATATATTATCTATATATATAATCCATAATAACGTATAATATACTAGGTGCTTTAGGTTAACTCTTAACTTATCTTTATCCTTAAGTTTAAACCTTTATTATATTAATTTAAATATTATAACCTTATTTATAAGTACTAAGATTTACCTCTTACTTCTCTAGTCCTCTAATTATTCCTTTAGATCCTTTAATATTATAATTAAGGCTCCCTTAATATAACTTATAGCTTTTTCTATAATAGGGTGGTTCTAAATAACTCGCTTATCTAACTATATATAAAAATCTTCCTACTTATTATTATATCGCTGTCTATACTACTTTTAGTATAGCTATTAGAGTATATATAGCTTATCCGTAAGGAAGTATCTTCTTATTACTATATTGTTCCTTAAATCTAATAGAGATCCCTAAATCCTCTTTATTTTCTAGTTTAGTAAGCTACTTAGCTCTTAGTATACCTATTAGTAATTCTTTATATAGGTGCTCTATCCCTTATATAACCTAGTATACTAGTCCTTTAATCTAGCTTCTGTTCTTACTATATAAGGATTCTCTATCTAAATTCCTCTATACTTTCTTTTGGTTTACGTCTTATAAGTAGATCTTTAAAGTCCTTTTACTTCTTAATCTTAGTTTATTTAATAGTCCTTATTTATATTTAAAAATCTTAGTTCTATAGGATTTTTAATCCTAAGCTTACTTCTTTTTTAAGCTTAGCTCCAGCCTTAGTTTAATTAGGCTTTTACGGTGTTCTTATCTCATCTTAAAAATCTTAAATCTTACTTATCTCGTCTTAAGAATTTTATGCCTTTAGGAAACTTCGTCCTAAGCTTATTTATATATTACTAAACTAAGCCATTACTCTACTCTATCGGTTATTATCTATTATAGGTCCTTAAGCTTATCTTATCTCTTTTTAAGAATCTTAAGCCTATAGCCTTTTACCTTTATTAAGTGCTAAAATAGTTTATTATTTTACTTCTCTTATATTTTATAAAGCGATGGACATTATATCTAGTGGGGTTTTAATCCCTACTAATATTCCCTATTTTGTAGTAGAATTATCCTCTACCTCTTTTATAATATCTCTAAGGTCTATATACTCCTAATAAGCTGCCTTTATTGCCTTATTATTACTAAATACTTTACCTATATTAAATTTATCGTCCTTAATATCCGATCTATAAGATAGTTCGTTAGTTCCTTTAAACTTTAATTTTAGCTTTTATAGCTAATAGCTTACGCTATACTTAGCATCCTTATAAATTTAGTATACGTTATTATAATAAAACGCAAAACTCTTAATTAAACACTCTTTTGTTCCTTATAGTATACTATTATCCCTTTATATATATATATCGTCTACTAGTCTTATTTCTTTTACTATATAGTAACTCTAACCGCTTCTATAGTCTCTAATAAAATAACCTTATTTTCCGCAATTTATATAAGCTCTATTTTTAAACCATTTTTCTTACTATAGAGTCCGCCTAAACATCTTCTACTATTAAGATCCCTGGTTTAGCCTCTACTCCTTAAACCTTTAATTACTTAATCCTTATCCTCTAGGTTTCTATAGTCATTTATTTTATTTCTTATTTTCTTTAATATTGCTTAGGTCTATTAGCTCTGCACTATACTATAATTTCTAATTTTGGCTTTATTGTTATATGCCCTACGCCTTATATAACTATAGAACTCTATCTTAACCCTTTTTAATCTGTTCCCTTTAATAGATCCTATTATTAATCTTAATTACTTAATTAATTAATTCCCTTAGGGTATCCACATCTTTTATTAGGATAATTACGTCCTAGACTTTTACCTTAAGTCCTTACTTATACTATACTATAAGCGCCTTATTGTTCTATTTAACCTATATTGCCAATATTTAAAACTATATTGTATATTTAATTACTAAAGTTCTTTATATTAGGTTTTAAAGCTTTTTTCTTACCGTAGTTGTTGGGAATAAAGGCAAATGGTCACCATATAAGGCATATTGCCGTTATATATAGCAAGTTGCCGTTACGTACGGTAAGTTGCCATCACGTGCCGCCGCGGCACTAGCGTGGTAAGGAACCTTAAGTTCCTTACCCCTTTCTTTAAGAAGAATATAGAACAATTATTATACTATCTACAAACCGTAGCTATGTAATATCCCCCTTATGTAACTAACACTAATTAGTAGTTAACTTCACTATTATACTATAGAGCAGCTAGGTATTCTACTAAGAAGAGATAAGCCACTATACTAGTACTACTCATACTAAAGGAAGCTGTCTTTTAAGGTTAGAACTGGTCCTAAACCTTAAATAGAACTCTTCTATAAATCTAAGGATCTAAAGGCCAGAACTGGTCCTAAGCCTTTTTAAGATTACGGATTCTTGCGTCTATTATGTAGAATAATACGCTTTATAAGTCTTCGCGATTTAAGGCCAGAACTGGTCCTAAGCCCTATAATCGCAAATACATGTTATAAACGCGTACTAAATGATAAATATATATTACGAACGCGTATTAAACAATAATCCCTACGCCAATAACACTTCCCTCCCTCTAAAAATATGGCTACGCCTACTTTAAACGACTAGGAAGACTCCTTACTACTAGGGGTAGCTTTATATGTAAAACTCATTAATAAAAATTAGGACGAATTTACCTTTAATATAATAACTTATACTGCAAAATAAGTTAATAGCTTTCTTTTATACCGTATTGTATTCTACTAAAGTAAATACTACGCTAATGTATAGCTGTGGGAATATTTTAGGGAGGATTTTATAGGATGGACCGCTAACACCTAGGCACTTAGTAATATTAATATTATTTAAGATTTTTAAGACTTCCTCTGTAGGAATAGGGTATATATTACTAAAAACAGTAACCCAATTACTAGTAATATTTAGGCCGTTATTACTAGTATAAAAGAACTAGTATAGACGGAAGCTAAGATTATACGTTAATTATAGAAACCTAGAACCAACCTATATTCTTTAAAAGGTAACTTTAATTTAGAACGAAACCCCTAGAACGCTACTCTCCTACCTAAAGGTACTCTCCTACCTAGAGGTACTTGTCCTCTACCTTTGCTACCTTTAGCTTCTTTACTCTAGCTAACCGGTAACCCTCTACTATAAAAAGTTACGAATCTAATAAAGGTATATTTAGATAAAGAGAAGAAGTTTAGAGGAGAATTATATAATATACTTAGAGTAAAACTATAGGTCTTCTATAACTATTGCAATAAGGTTAGAATTTAATGCTACTAGTACTACTACGCTTTCTCCATTATGTTAAAGGGATAGGTAGCAACATTTTATTATAACTATATTGTGGGTAAAAACTATAGCTTTAATATAATACTTTAGCTTATTAGAGCCTACTTTAAGACTAATAAGAATTGCTAACTTTATATATCTAAATAGCGAAAGACTATATTTTAAAGAGTTATTACTTCTAACCCAATAAAGACTTATTTAGAGTACCTTTAACTACTCTTTAATAAACTCTAAAAAATCTAACGCGGATTTACTAAAACTTACTAAAATAAGAACAGCCTAAGGGACTAGGTTATCTTAGCATACTATAGCGTTTCTAAATATAACTTAGCGCTATATAAACCTGCGGACACGTTTAAAGGAGTATATACTAAGCTACGCTCCGCTATAGGTACTATAATACAAATATAAGAATCTTAACAGCTTTATACTAAAAGCCCTACCTAACTAAGCGTTCCTAACTAATATAATTATAACTAGACTAATTAAATATATAGCGGCCGTGGTAGGGAATATAGTAAAGGGTATAATTAATATTAACTATAAGGTAATTATAGAGGTCCTCGTAGAGGTTTATTTTGAAGTAATTACTAGAAGAAGTGCTACGTTTGTAAGAAGCTAAATTGCTAGTTAACTAGACACTCCCTTAATAAGTAAAAAGAGGTATATAACAAGTTCCGTTAAAGTATAAGAAACGTTAAAAATTATAAGGTTACTATGGCCTACTTCTAAAGCTTTCTAGTTTAATATAAAGGCGTAGAAGACTTTAAGGGTGAGGTTAATAAGACCGAATAGCTCCTTATAGATATAGAAATTGAGAACTATTTACCTAATTAATACTTTACTAAGTATGGTAAGGTAAATAGTATATAAACCATTGCTATTCTTAATAACTAATCTACGCTCCATTTTATTATAAAGTTAGATATCTTAATAAGCCAAAGGAGAGCTTTGCGTTTTTTTTTAATAACAGATACTTAGTAAACGTCTTTTATAGTATTATACCGGATACTAAAGCCGCAGGAGTATCTATAGTAGGAGAACCTTAAGTTTAAGCCCTTTAGCAGCTTAATAGCTCTGTTTAAATTAACTATTTAACAGTAAGCTAATACACAATTTATTTTAGCAAAGGTACTGCAATTTCTCTTAGTACAATTAGGGTTTAAACCCCCTTAGGGTATATTACTTTTCACGTTATTTCTATAAATACCCCATTTTTATTTTGTATTAGAGATATAAACAAACTAGGCGTTAAGCTTAATAACCTTAAAAATATGCTTATATAGGGAAATAATTGGGTGCCTATTGTACGTAAGTAGGGTTACCCTTAGCTGCTTCTTTAATAACTAGAAAAGAGTGTTGCTTAGAGCTATTTAACTAAGTTAGAGTTACGCCAACTACACCGTTGTTTTAGTTACCTATTAGTTTACTAATTGCTTAGGGTTCTTTAGTAAGCAGGCTATAAAGTTAAGGTTAAAGTAATTAAGCATCTTATAAAATACTACTACTACTACTAAATAAACTAGAGGTCCCCTAGCCGATTTAAGTTTACCCTTAAAGATAACTATAACTTTAACTTCTATATTATTATTAACGTTATATATCTTAGCGGTAAGCTAGTACTCTAAGTTATTAATTTCTTAACCTTTTTCTAAGCCGCACGATTCTTAAAGGATATATTAGCTAGGAACGCATAGAATACCCTTTAGTTATACTAAATTAATATTTACCTAGGACCCCCTAATTAAATTGTTTATAATGTAGAAAAGAACTTCTTATCTATAGAGTTCCAATAATAAATAAAGGTAATAGCAATTAAGGTTAAGGAAGTCCCTATTAAGGCATATAATAGTATTAGAAAAGTGGAGCGATATTACACGCTATTACGCCGCGTATATAAGATTATCTCTTTAGAACTAAAAAATGCTAGCAAAGAACTTACCTTATAAATGGCTATTAAAGCTATTAATAATTCTACTAGCCCAGATAGACTCGTACCTATATTGCTAGTCTTTAGCGCCTACCCATAAATAACTAACAATTCTCTACTATCTCCCTCCGTTGTATAATAAGCTAAGGCGATTTATAAGGTAATAAAGGAGGTATAACGCCTCTATGCTATACGCTAGGTTAATAACGTACTAGGAATAAGAAATGGCCTAAATACCTTAACTACGCTCGATCTGCCACTCCAGTCTAAAGTACGCGTATGGCGTAAAAGGGGAGGATAGTCAGGCCCATATTAATTTATTATAATTAATAGTTAAACTTATACTATTTAGATGCCTTACGGACCTACCTAATTCCGTTTAACTATTATTAAGCCTTATTATAAAGATAACAATTTTAAGCCTTTATAGGATGCCCTAGAAGATGCCCTAGAAGAGAACTATAATTAATATACTTTAGAAGGCGACTATAATCCTAATATAATTATAGTAGATGCGCTATAACTATAACGCGGTAGAGGTCGCCTAAAGGGATTATAAAATCGCCAATACCTTATTAATTTTAAAGAATAATTTATTACCGCCATTGAGAATGAAGTTAAGTTATTAATAGCCTTTATAACAGCTAAAGAGAAGGCTAACTTTAAGCTCGCAAAACAGCTCTAAAAGGAAGGTCGTATTATAACCCTAGGAGCTCCTTTCTAAGCATCTGATAAGTAGGAGATCGACGGTCTTATTACAAGAGGAGTTTTTAAATTTAAGAAATATAACCCTACTAAGTTTAATAGAGTTTATATCTTTAAGTAAAGAATAGTTAATAAGATTAAGGGCAAAGCTACTAACGCCCTATTTAAGAAATTAAGGCTTATTATCTAAGGTTATAACGATAATGGCAAAGAAATAATTTTTATATAATCTCCTACGATTTAATAAGCTAGTTAGCGAGTTATTATTACATTAGCTCCCTCCTTAATAAAGAATAAAATAGTAGTTTATTTACGAGATATTACTTAAGCCTATACCCAATTAGAGACGCACCTTTAGCGCTTAATATTAGCATACCTTCTAGAGTAAATTCGCCACCAGTATCCTAAAGATACAATTATAGTTATACTTAAGCTATTATATAGAATCGCAGAGGTAGGAACTTACTAGTGGGCTACCTATAGCAAGCACTATAAAGAAAAGCTTTTAATAACTACTTCTATATTTAATCCCTACTTCCTTATTACAACTATGGGAACCCCATTTAGAATTATCGGTATATAAACTAATAATATAATTATCTTAGGAGACAACTAATTCTTAGCTCTTAAAGAGGATAAGCTAGTAAAGGCAAATCTTATAGTAAAGCTA
>Ga0307515_10014582_pt1 | contig 14550 bp, 11 predicted proteins | sample 17_EM_MG_FD_194513 | JGI IMG/M metagenome (GOLD analysis project Ga0307515, IMG submission 194513) | Populus trichocarpa ectomycorrhiza microbial communities from riparian zone in the Pacific Northwest, United States - 17_EM | ecosystem: Host-associated > Plants > Roots > Unclassified | place... | reverse complement strand
GAGGTCGCGCTCGCCGCGCGCGCCGAGTGGGCCAAGGGCGTCGGCACGAACGCCAAGCTGCTCCAGCTCGTCGAGGACACCGACTCGGGCGCGCTGTTCCACTCGCGCAAGCTGCTCGACGGCTGCGAGGCCAGGACCGCCGAGGCGCTCGCCGCCGCGGTCTCGACCCTCCCGGCCAAGGCGTTCACCGCGATGCACGACGTCCGTGACGATCCGTTCGCCGGCTTCGCGGCCGGCGCCGGGCCGCTCCTGGCCAACACCCCGGCCGTCAACCTCGCCGCCGCCGCGTTCGTCGAGTGCAACCACGGCACGGCGACGGCGGAGTTCCTGGGCGAGTACCTCCAGCGCGTGCCCGGCCAGCGCGGCCCGCGCAACGCGGCGCTCGGCGCGGTGATGGGCGAGACCTTCAAGTTCGACGACACCGAGGCCAAGAAGCTGCAATACCCGAAGTTCGGCAACCGGCCCTACCAGCGCAGCGGCGGCTCGATCCGCAGCGCCGGCGGCGTCGTGAAGTCGGTCAAGCCCGAGGGCGACGCGCTCGCGGTCTCGCTCGAGAAGACCAGCGTGACCCAGGAGGACTGTATCCAGTCCCATCGCACCCACCGGATCACGCGGATCAAGCCCGATGGCAACCTCGAGTACGAGTCGATCTGCGACAAGACCGCGATGGTCAAGCACGACACCACGTGGTCCAACTTCAAGGTCAATCCGGCGCACGCCAGGTGGCTCAAGCCCGGCCTGCAGTTCTCGAGCGTGATGGGCGACAAGTTCGGCGACGTGGTCGCGATCTGGCCGAGCAAGACCGCGAAGACGCCGTCGATGGTGCTCGGCGCCGCGCTCCGGTGACGAGCTGACCCGGCGGGCTCGTCGCCGTGGTATCGCAGGGGTGTGAGCGCTGCACCCCGCCTGGCGTCCTGCATCGTGTTCGCCGCCGCGCTCGGCGGCGTGACCTGCGCGCGGCCGGCGCCGCCGCCATCACCGCCGCCGCCCGCTGCCCCCGACGACGCCGCGCGGGCCGACGACGCCGCGCTCTACGCGCTGCCGCTGGTCATCATGGACCTCACGCGCGAGCAGTTCTTCGCCGATCCGCTGGGCGCGGGCGTATCGGCCAACCGGTTCCTTCACATTCCGATCCTGGGCAATCCATCGTTTCGCTCGGTCGTGCGGCCCAACGTCGATACGCTCTACTCCGCCGCCTGGCTCGACCTCGGCGGCGAGCCGGTGCTGCTGACCCTGCCGCCGAGCCACGGGCGCTACTTCCAGGTCCAGTGCATGGACGCCTGGACCAACGTGTTCGCGGCGCCCGGCATCCGGACGCTCGGCAACCGCGCCGCCGCGTACGCGCTCGTCGGGCCCGGCTGGCACGGCCAGCTCCCCGCCGGCGTCGAGGCGCTGCGCTCACCCACGCCGATGGTGTGGGTGCTCGGCCGGGTCTACGTCCGCGACGAGGCCGATCTGCCGGCGGCGCGCGCGTTCCAGCACCAGCTCGATCTGCGGCCGGTGAGCCGCGCCGGCGATGCGTCCTTCCAGGCCGCGTACCCCCGCGCGCGCGCGAACCCGCGCAAGATCATGCGCGAGCTGCTGCGCGACCTCGGCCCCGAGGCGTTCTTCGAGCGGTTCGCGCGCGTGGCCGCGGTGCAGCCGCCGTCGCCGCCCGATCCGAAGTTCGCCGCCGACGTCCTCGCGCCGCTCGGCCTCGCGCCGGGCACGCCGGCGAACTGGGCGAGCCTCGGCGACGCCCACCGCCGCGCGCTGACCGACGGTCTCGCCCGGGTGCTGCACGCGCTCGAGGACCCGGCGCAGCTCGCGCGGCAGCGCTCGGTGACGCCGGCGGGCTGGTCGAGCCTGTCCGCCCAGGTCGCGCAGGGTAACTACGGCACCAGCTACCGCGTCCGCGCCGGCGTCGCCGTCATCGGCCTGGGCGCCAACCTCCGCGACGACGCGATCTACCTGAACGCGAGCGTCGACGGCGCCGGGCAATCGCTCGACGGCGGCAAGCGCTATCGCCTGAGCTTCGCGGCCCACCAGGCGCCGCCGGTGCGCGCGTTCTGGTCAGTCACGCTCTACGACGACCAGGGCTACCTGGTCGCCAATCCCGCCGAGCGCTACGCCGTCAAGTCAGGCGACGACCTGATCCGCGAGCCCGACGGCTCGCTGGTCATCTACCTGCAGCCCGACGACCCCGGCCCCGAGCACCGCGCGAACTGGCTGCCCACCCCGGACCACCAGCGCTTCGAGCTGTCGCTGCGCGCCTACTGGCCCGACGCTGCGCTGCTCGACGGCCGCTGGACCCCGCCGGCGGTGACCGCGGCCGCGGCCGATCGTAGATAGCCGCGGCGCAGCGATCACAGATCGATCTGGGTCCCGATCTCGATGACCTGTTCGGACGGGATCGCGAAATATGAGGTCGCGCTCGCCGCGTTGCGAGCGAGGAACCCGAACAGCCGCTCGCTGATCGGTCCGAGCTCGCCCTTGGCAGTCGCCAGGAAGGTCTCGCGGCCGAGATAGTAGGTCGCATCCGTGAGGTCGATGCCGGGCCGGCAACTCCGGCCAGCGGCAGCGAGCGCCGCGGGGATGTTGGGCTTGTCCATGTAGCCGTAGTGGGCGATCACCCGGACGAAGCCCTTGTCGAGCTCGGCGACCTCGACGCGCTCGGACGCCGGGATGTACGGCACGTGGGCGAACGCGATCGTCAACAGCACGACGCGCTCGTGGAGCACGTGGATGCGCTCGATGTGGCGCTCGAGGATCAGCGGGATGTCGCTGGCGAGCGAGCTCAGGAAGATCGCGGTGCCGGGCACGCGGATCGCGACCCGCTGATCGATCGTCGCGAGGAACTCGCCCTGTGGCGTCGCGCGCGCCCGGGTGTACGCGGTCAGCGCGGTGCGGCCGAGGCGCCACACCATCATCACGGTGAAGAACGCCGCGCCGACGATGATCGGGACGTAGCCACCATCGACGAACTTCAACAGATTCGCCGCGAAGAACGGCAGGTCGAACGACAGGAACAACACGAGCAGCGGCAGCGCCTTCCAGCGCGGCCAGCCCCAGGTGCGGCGGGTCACCAGGTAGAACGCGATGCTGGTGATCGCCATCGTGCCGCTGACCGCGATCCCGTAGGCCGCGGCGAGCTTGCTCGACTCCTGGAAGAACACCACGAGCAGGCAGCATGCGATCGCCAGCCCCCAGTTGATCCCGGGCACGTAGATCTGGCCCTCGGCGTGCGCCGAGGTGTGGCGGATCTCGACCCGCGGGAACAGCCCGAGCTGGATCGCCTGGTGGGTCAGCGAGAACACGCCGGTGATCAGCGCCTGCGACGCGATGATCGTCGCGAGCGTCGCCAGCACGACCAGCGCGTAGGTCCAGATCCCGACCGGCACCAGCGCGAAGAACGGGCTGGCCAGCGCGGCGGGGTCGGCGAGCATCTGCGCGCCCTGGCCGAAGTAGCACAGCACCAGCGCCGGCATCGCGAGCGTCAGCCACGCCAGCCGGATCGGCCGCGCGCCGAAGTGCCCCATGTCGGCGTACAGCGCCTCGCCACCGGTCAAGCACAGCACCACCACGCCGAGGATCGGAAACCCGTGCCAGCCGTGGCGCAGGAAGTACACCACGGCGTAGCTCGGCGACAGCGCGCGCAGCACGCCGGGGTTACCGACGATCTGGACCAGCCCGAGCACGCCGATCGTCACGAACCACGCCACCATCACCGGCCCGAACAGCCGCCCGACCGCGCCGCTGCCGCGGCGCTGGATCGCGAACAGCGCGATCAGGATCGCGACCGTGATCGCGATGATGAGGCCGATCGAGAACGCCTCGGGCGCGGCGAGCTTCAGACCCTCGATCGCGCTCAGCACCGAGATCGCCGGCGTGATGATGCCGTCGCCGAACAGCAGCGCAGCGCCGACGACCACCAGCAACACGATCCAGCTCCGCCGCCGGGTGCCCTCGGGGATCAACGCGAGCAGCGCCAGGATGCCGCCCTCGCCGCGGTTGTCGGCGCGCATGATGAACGTCAGGTACTTCACCGCGATCACCACGGTCAGGCCCCAGAAGATCAGCGACAGCACCCCGAGGATGTCGTCGGGACCGTGCGTCTCCGCGCCGGCCAGCTGCAGTGTGTACAGCGGGCTGGTACCGATGTCGCCGAACACCACGCCGAGCGCCCCGACCGCGAGCGGCAGCAACTGCGGGTGGCGGTTCGCCTCACCAACCGTTTCTGCCGCCATCGCACGCGACGGTACCTGATCCTCCGCGGATCGACGACGGCTCCGGCCACGGAGTTTTCGCCTAGGCCGCGGACTTCTGGCTGTCCTTCAGCAGCCCGAGCCGGATCAGGCTCTCGGCAGTGGCCACGATCGCGTCCTCGTTCGAACGCGGCGCCCAGCCGAGCAGGCGCTTGGCCTTGTCGCTGGTCGCGTTCTTCTGCTTGCCGAGCTCGGGCAGGATCTGCTGCACCGCCGGATCTTTCCTCCCGGCGATCCGCACCAGCCAGTTGGGCAGCTGCAAGGTCGGCACGCGCCGGGCCGCCGCGCCCATCCGGGCCTTCAGCACGCGGGCGATGTCGCGCATCGCCAGGAAGTCGCCCGCGACCGCGAGGAACCGCTCGCCCTTGGCCGCGGGATCGGTCATCGCGCGGATGTGGAGGTCGACGACGTCGCGGACATCGACCAGGCCGAAGTAGATCTTCGGGCAGCCGGGCAGCGCACCGTCCATCAGGCGCTGCACCAGCAGGATCGACGTCGAGTAGTCGGGGCCCAGCACCGGGCCGAGCACGCCGACCGGGTTGACCACGGACAGCTCGAGGCTGCCGCCGGACCTGGTGATGAAGTCCCACGCCGCGCGCTCGGCGAGCGCCTTGGACTTGACGTAGGGCCGCACATCGCTGTCGACGTTGGTCCAGCTGGTCTCGTCGAACGGCGCGGCCTGCGGCGCGTGGCCGTAGCCGACCGCCGCGAACGATGACGTCAGCACCACGCGCTTGACGCCGGAATCGCGCGCGGCACGCAGCACGCGGAGCGCACCTTCGCGCGCCGGCACGATCAGCTCGTCCTCGTGCTTGGGGACGCTGGGCGGGAACGGCGACGCCACGTGCAGCACGTACTCGCAGCCGGCGACGGCCTCGGCCCAGCCCGCGTCGCGCTCGAGATCGGCGGCGACGAACGTCAGGCGATCGCCCGGCTCGGCGCCGCCTTCCTTCAGCAGCGCGCGCACGTCGGCCTCGCGCTTGAGGTTCCGCACCGTGGTGCGGACCTCATGGCCCGCCGCCAACAGCTGCAGGATGCAATGGCTGCCGATGAAGCCCGAGCCGCCGGTCACCAGGATGGTTGTCATGACTGCGCTATAGCAGAACGCGCGAGCCGCGCGAGCGCGCCGCGGACCCAGCGCAGGTCCTCGGCGAGCGTCCGGCCGCACGAACGAGCGTCGGGGGGATGGCCGCGGCGCTCGGCCAGGAACGACAGCGCGCAGCCGGCGTTCTCGAGCAGGACGCGGGCGCGATCGATCGCGACCCCGGTCGCCGGCTCGTAGACCGCGAGCGCGGCCTCGAGCGGCTCGTCCCGGCCGATATCGAACACCAGGTAGCGGAAGTCGCGGTGGCGGTCGGCGAAGCTCGCGTCGCCATAGTCGAACACGCCGAGCACCGCGTCGGTGTCGGGGTCGAGCGCCAGGTTGTGCAGGCCCAGGTCGCCGTGGACCAGCACGCGATCGTCGTCGGGGAGCGCGGTCAGCGCGGCCAGCGCGGCGGGCGCCGCGGCGAGGACGTCGCGGGCGTCGGTCACCTCGGGCAGCGCGGCGAGGATCTGCGCCGCGGGCACCGGCCAGTCCGGACGCCGCGGCAGACCATCGAGCGCCGCGCCCGGCACCCCGTGCTGGTCGGCGAGGATCGCGCCGATCGCGGCGCCGATCGCGCGGGCCAGCCCGGGTTCGTCCGGCAGCCGGTGATAGACCGCCCACGGATCGACGCGGCCCGGCACTCGCGTGCGCAGGTCCCAGCCGGCGGGCGACTCGTGGAGGATGCGCGGCGCCGCGAACCGGCAGTACGCGGCCACGGCGCGAAGCGCACACCGCTCGCGGACCAGCCGGGCGCGGCCGTCGTCGCAGGTCGGGAACCAGGCCATCCGCTCGCCGGGCAGCGGGACGACGATCCGGCCGTCGCGCTGCTCGGGCACGAGCGCGCCGGCATCGACGTCGACGCCGACCTCGCGCAACGCAGCGGCGATCGCGATGGCGTCCATGGTCACCAGGACCTACCCGGCAATCGGGCCGACGTCGGGACTGATCCGGAGTGGCTCGGGAGTGATCCAGACATTGACGAATCTGCGGGCAAAATCCGTATTGATCATCGCGTTTGCCGCAGAAATATAGCTCGGAAATCCCCCCACGCTTGACGAGCTCTGCGCTCGATGGCACATGAGACAGGCGCCCGAGCATCCGCGCGAGTCGCTGCTCGATCTCCTCGAGGAGCGCGAGTCGCAGGTTCCGGGCCGGAGATTGGATATGAAATTATCGCGACTGGATCGCAGAGACTTCCTCGAGTCCATGCTGCTGATCGGGTTGACCGCGTGCGCCGGGCCGCGCGCCGCGACCCGGGCGCTGCGCGCCGCGCCGGGGCCGGATCGCGCGGTCGGCCCGCTGTTCGCCGAGATCTCGCGGCTGACCGACGAACTCGCCGGCGACCGGCTGACCGCGCACGCGTTCACCCGGCGGATCGGCGCGCGCCTGCTCGAGCTCGAGCTCGAGTCCGACGTGCTGGCCGACTGGGAGCGGCAGGGGCCGGCCGACCCGGGCGTCGGCCACAACGGGACGCGCGTCCTCCACCGCCGCGACCTCGGCTTCGCCGGCCGGCCCGGCATGGTGCAGGCGATCCTGTTCTACACGCCCGCGGGTGTGACCAACCCGCCGCACGAGCACCACAACATGCTCTCGATCAAGCGCGTGCTGAAGGGCAGCTACCACGTCCGCCAGTACGAGCGCGTCCGGCAGGTCGAGCCCGGGGTGATCGCGATCCGCCAGGTCACCGAGCTGCTCGACGTCGGCCTCGAGGGCCCGTGCGTCGAGATGACCGACGACCACCGCAACGTACATTGGTTCGGCGCGGCCGGGCCGGACCCGGTGCTGGCGTTCAACGTCGTCGTGGTCGCCGCGCTCGACCCGACCGCGACCTTCCACGGCCCGCGCGAGCCCCGCGCGCCCGGCCAGTACTACGTCGACCCGACCGGCGTCCCCGGCAGCGACGGCCTGATCCTCGCCCCGTCGGTCGGACGCGACCGCGCCGAGGAGCTCGCCCGGCTGCCGCTCGCCGCGTTCCCGTCGCGTCTGCCGCGACCGGCATGACCGCGCAGTTCCACCGCCTTCCCGTGCTCGCGCCCTTCCAGTGATGCGTGCCCAGGACGTCCCGCGGCACGGTTCCGCCGCGCAGCGCTCGCGGCGGTCCTCGGTTCCCCGGCCGCGACCTCGTGACCGTGCGTTTCCGCGCGGTGTGCAGCAGTGAAGCACAGGTGAGCACGACGATGCGGCCCCACCCGGACTCCGGGACTGCGTATCCTGGTGTCATGGCACCTTGTTCACGAGCGACGATGCGCATGCTCGCCGCGGGTCTCGCGGTGGCGATCGGCGGTTGCGGCATCGCCGATTTCGATATCGAGCAGCCGGTTGCGGCGCAGACCATCCAGGGCTCGGGCATCCCGGCGCCACTCGCGGCGATCTTCCCGCTGCCCCTGAACCTCGACCTCGACTCGAAGATCAAGGCCAAGGACACCGGCCCGATCGACGGCGTGACGCTGTCGTCGCTGACCTTGCACATCACGTCGAGCGGCGGCGACTGGAGCTTCGTCAATCACATCGATGTCTCGGTCGAGAGCACCAAGGCGGGGACCACACTGCCGAAGGTCAAGATTGCGTCGGTGTCGTCGCCGGGCGCCGTGCAGACCCTGACGTTCGACGTCGAGCACGGCGTCAACCTCAAGCCCTACATCGACGAGGGCAGCCAGGTCGATTCGAGCGGCTCGGGGACACAGCCCACGATGGACGTGACGTTCGACGGCAAAGGCGTGTTCACGGTGCATCCGCTGTAGTGGCGGGCGCCCTGCCCAAGATTGCCATGGACGACTGACGCTCGACCTGCTACATGCCCTTCGTCGTGTTGTCGCTCCGCTCTTCCTCGAGTCGCTGAATGTCCCGCCGGGTGCGGGACGTCGCCTCGTGGTTTGGTGCGGTAGCTGGGCATGGTGCCCAGGGCGCTCTCGAAAAGCGTTAGCCCTCCGGGGCCGGGTTCGAGTCCTGACCGCACCGCCGAGGAGCATGAGTCGGCGAGGCGCCGACGCCGGTTGCTAACCGGGCGTGCCGCGCGAGCGGCCGGGTTCGAGTCCTACATGCTCCGCTGTCGATCAGAGGTTCTCTGCCACGCCGGAATCGTGGATAGAATGGCGGGCATGCGTTCGAGCGAGCTGGGGTGTGCGATCGGCTTCGCGCTGGTGGTCGTGGCCTGTGGCGGCTCGATCCAGGGATCGGGCGTGGCCGCGGTGCCGGCGATCGGCCCGCCGGCGGCCACCGTGACGACCTCGCAGCCGGATGGTGTGCGGGTGCTGGCCAACGGCGCCGCCGCCAGGCAGGGCGAACCGGCGCTGCTCGCGACCTCGCCCACCGAGCTGGCCGAGCTGTGGTCGGACGTCGGGCTCGAAGGCTCGCCACCCGCGATCCAGTTCGCGACCCACGTCGTGATCGGCGCGAACCTCGATGGCAACGGCTGCGAGTACGAGATCGTCGCCGTCCACCTCGACGCGAACCGCACGCTGTCGCTCGGCGAGCAGGCATCGCGTGAGCCGTGCCAGCCGCGCGGCGCCCGCCGCGCCAAGGTGGTCGCGATCCCGCGCACGATCGCGGGCGCGCGGTTCACCTGGTGGATCGCGCCCCACCTGGCGCGCTCGTTCACGGTGCCGCCGGCGCCGCGCCTCACCCTGGGTGCGAACGATCCACCCCCACTCGAGCGCGACGCGATCGTCGCCCCGCACGGCGTCGTGGATCTGCCGCCGCGGGGCCACATCGCGCTCCGCCCGCTCGACGATGGCCGCGAGGTCTGGGTCGCACAGCGCGCGAACGGCGAGGTCTCCGTCGTGCTCGCCGACCGCGCGACCCCGATCGACAGCATCCGCACCCAGGTGACGTGGAACGCGAAGCTCGGCCGGTTCGACGACACCTGGGACTCGTTCGGGCGATCGGTCAACGGCGAGCGCTCCCTCCCCGCGCTCGCGTTCGCGCGCGCCGGCGACTCGCAGATCACGATCGGCGACACCGCGCCGCTGGCCGACGGCGCGATCGAGGCGCGCGGCGCCGCGCCGGTGCTCGACGGCAAGCCCGCGCCCTACGCGGCGCTGGCGATCGTGCCGTTCGACGCCGTCCGCGACGGGCAGTTCGCGCGCGTCGCCGACGACCTGATCGCCGGGCTCGACGGCCCGTGGCGGTTCTGCAAGCTGCCCGCGGCCACGCCGGGCGCCCCGCCGCCGGGCTGCCCGGCCGACGCCCCGGCGCTGTCCGGCTCGCGCGCCGAGTCGCGCCCGGCTCGCAGCGGCCACGCGGGTCCGCTCGCGGTGCGGCGCCGCGGCCACGCGATCGACCTCGTGATCCTCCTCGGGGGCGGCGCCATCGGCCCGGCTCCGTAGTGCCAGCTCCTGCCCGTTGCGTAGGCTCTCCCGATCCCAGGAAAGGACCATCATGAAGAGAAGTGCTCTGTTCGCCGTCGCCCTCGCCGCCGCTACCCTGTTCCTCGACCCGGCTCCGCTTCGCGCGTTCCCGACCGGGCCGGGTGACAGCCTGCTCGTCGTTGCCTACTACAGCGACGCGACCAAGACCCAGCTGGTCGGCCAGCGCTGGTCGGGCTGCGGCCAGCCCAACGGCAGCTGGGGTGCGACCACGCCCTACTTGAACCTGTTCTTCCCCGCCTGCTGATCGGCGCGGCGCGCGGCGAGCCGCCAGCCGTCGCGCGTCTTCTCGGCGGTCGCGACGCTGACCGACGAGGCCAGCGCCTCGCCGAAGCCCTTCTTCTTGCTCGCGGTGCGGCCCGGCATGTCGGCGCCGTAGTAGAAGCGCTGGAGCACCCAGACCAGGAACGACGGCCGGTACATGAACAGGTCGGCCGCGAGCGCGAGCTGGCCCTCGTTGTCCCAGAACGCGCGCTGCGGAGCACCCTCGCGCCGCCGGAGCTTCAGCACATCGTTCGACACCGGGCACCGCGTGATGCACGCACGGCACATGTGATCGCGGCGCGGGCCGAAGTAGTCACTGGCGATCAGGCGATCGCACGCCTCGACCTTGTTGATGACGTAGTTGTCGAACGCGCCGACCGGGCAGGCCTCGACGCACAGGTTGCACGTCGAGCAGTCCGGGAGCTTCCAGCCGGTGCTCGTGGGCGTCGGATCGTAGCGGCTGACCGGCGCGCCGAGGAAGATCGCGCTGAGCTTGCAGTTGAAGCCGAAGCGGTTCGAGAAGAACAGCGCGTTCTTGCCGATCGTGCCCATCCCCGCGGCGGTGGCGAACTCCTTGAGCACGACCGGCACGCCGGCCTCGGCGTCGGCGATCGCGACGCCCTTGCCGTAGCTGTGGTTGATCTCGATCGCGACGTCGGCGGCCATCGACTCGATGAAGTAGTCGGCGGCCACGTCGCTGAACAGCACGATCACCATGACCGCCTCGCTGGGGACCGCGCGGTGGGTCATCCGCAGCTTGCCGAGCAGGTGGTGGCTGCGGCGCTCGGTCGGCCCGTCGGGGAACCGCGACCGCAGCTCGCTGCCGGGCAACACGACCAGCTCGAACGGCACCCCCGGCGGCGCGGCCGCGCGCACCCAGCCGTCGAGCGCATCGCGGTCGAGGATGATGTCGCGGCGCACCTCGCCGAGGAGCTTGGCCCGCGCGGCCTCGTACTCCTGCTTCATCCACGGCGTCGCCACGGCGCGGACCGCCTGCCACTGGCGGGCCCAGGCGCCGTTGATCGCGTGCCACTTGGCGCGATGAAGCCACTCCGGGGCACGCTGCCGCAGGGAACCGAACATGGATACCGGGACGTTGGCACACTCCTCCGCACAAGACGAGCGCGAACGCCGGGCGCGCCGGCCCGCTCCCACCGAGCGGATCTGACGCACTGGCCGCGTGTTGACGGCTCGCGATCGCGGTGCGACCGTCCACATCGTCAAGGCCATGCCGGAAGCCACGAGCCAAGCGCTGACCAGTCTCGATCACATCACGGTGGCGGCGAACTCGCTCGACCAGGGGCTGGAGCATGTCTGGACCAGCCTCAGGATCGACATGCCCTACGGCGGCACGCATCCCCGGATGGGTACGCACAATCACGTGTTGCGGCTCGGCGAGTCGGTGTTCCTCGAGGTGATCGCGGTCGATCCGACCGCCACCGCGCCGGTGCGGCCGCGCTGGTTCCAGCTCGACGATCCGAGGCTGCAGGCCGAGCTGCGGCTCGCACCGCGGCTCGTGACCTGGGTGGTCCGCACCACGCGGATCGGCGAGGCGTTCCTGGCGTCCAGCCGGCCGCTCGGCGCGATCGAGCCGATCCAGCGCAGCGACCTGCGCTGGCTCATCACCTTCCCCGACGACGGATCGCTGATCGACGGCGGCATGATTCCGTCGCTGATCCAGTGGCCCACCGGCGTCCATCCCGCCAGCCGGATGCCGGACCTGGGCTGCACGCTCGAGCGCCTCGAGGCCGCGCACCCCGATCCGGCGGCCTATCTCCGCGACCTGGCGTCGATCGGGGCGGATCGCCACATCGAGGTTCGCGCGATCCCTCCCGGTTCGCGCCCGCACCTGGTGGCCCATATCCGGACACCCGACGGCGTGCGCACGCTGCGCTGACGAAGACAGTCGCTGGCGAGCTCGCGCGCGCTGATCGGTCCTGCGTGGCTAGTTCGACGCCTGGTGACGCACCCCGCTCGATCCGCACGCGCGCCGTGGCGTGATCGAGATCGCGAGGACACTGGTGCTGCGCTGGGCTGCGTGAGCTCCCGCCGCCGCGGATCGCCGGCCTCGTGGATGTGTAGTTGTCTCGAATCGCCTTGTTGCACAAGATGCGCAACAATGGCGATCGGAAGCTCGGCGCCACGAGCGATGAGGCGGCCCAGCTCTTCGTGGCGAGCTTGCGATAGGATTCATGGATGAGACTCATCGGCATCGGGTGCGCCCTCTTCGCGATCGCTTGCGGTGGTGACGACAAGGCGAAGGGAGACGCCTTCGCCTCCGCATATGTCGAGGTCGTCAAGAAGGTCGGCACGCTGTGCCAGAAGAAGCGCGAGCTCTTGCTGCAGCCAGCGTCCGCCGAGAAGCTCCAGCTCGAGACGGCGATCGCGATCTCGATGGGCCGGGCGATCGCGAACTACACCCTGCCCGAGGCACCGTCGAGCATGTCGTCGTGCCGCGCCGATGCCGTCGCGGCGCTCGACGCGCTGAAGACCGCGCTCGCGCCGGTGGAGAAGCCGGCCACCGAGCTCAAGGGCCAGTCAGTGCACATCGTGAACGCGGCCATCCGAGGAGAGTGGGACAAGGCGAAGGAACCCGCCACCAAGGCGCTCCGCGACCTGGCCAGGAGCTGGACCAGCTGCCACGACCAGGCGGACCAGGCGGGCCTGTCCGCCGCGCCGCGGATGCTCATCCCTCACTTGATGGGCTGTTGACACGAACTCACCGACCAGCGTGCGGGGATCAGGCCGTGCGGCACGGTCGCGATCACGCTGGGCTGCGTAGATCGTCAGTTGTCCACGCCGAATGCCCGGGCATCATCCAGGAATCGAATGTCCCTGGCCGTGCCAAACCCGAACTGCGCTGCCGCCGCCGTTGCCCAGTCAGCCCAGCTGAAGCCGCGTTGCCCGGGAGGACGTGCCTTGAGCATTCCGAACAGGTCGGACAGCGTGGTTCGCTGGTCCAGCGGAGCCGTGTTGATCGAGTAGAAGAAGCCGAGGAAGTCGTACTCCGTGGCGCCACCCACGGTTGGACAGTACGTGTCTGCCCAGTGAATCGGCGGTTGCCGCACATTCACGATCTTCTCGGACGGCGGAAGGATCGCGCCGTCGGGCTCGCGGAATTCCTTGTAGTACTGAAAGATCGGTGCGGCGGCAGAGAAGTCGTTCCACACCCGCGTGGCATAGAAGTGAGCGAAGCCTTCGCTGGCGGCGGTTGCCAGCGGCTCGATCGACTGCAGGCAGTGGAGGTCATTCCCGCGCTGCACATGCAGGCACCTGCAGAGCGCGGGAAACCCATTCAGGCTCGGGTATCCCGCGTTCGGGATACTTCCAGAAGCGACGGTGTGTCCGAGCTCGTGCGCGATCACGAACTTGTAGCTGGCGTTGTGAATCGTGGACGGCCGGCCCTGTGCATCCGGCGCATCGGGACACAGCTTCAGGTCGCGCCCGGATGCCTGCGCACCCACCGGCTGGCCATTCATGACGCAGTCGGTTGCCCGATCGAACACCGTGGCGACCGTGGTGCCGGGAGTGATCCCGTTGTCCGACATCTTCGCGATGCGGGCCAGCGTCGCCGCCGTGTTGGCGGTCTTGCCCCGCGGCAAGGTCACGGTGACCCTCGGGAACGAGCCGAGCGCATTTGCGAACGCGACCGCCCAGGTGGCCCCGGAGTCGATGCCGTTCTGGCCGCGCCGGACCTTGAACGTGGCCGTGCCGCTGGTGCCGGGAACCGGAACACTCGCTTCGCCGCTCACGACCATGAACACGTTGCCGGCCGGCAGGTTCAGCACCGGCGTGCAGCCATCCACATCCAGAGGCAGGTTGTCATCGATGGGAAGTCGAACGCCCAGCATGGAACGATGGACCGGGGTGTTGTCGAACAGCGCAGCCTTGAAGAAGCTCGCCGGGATCGGAGTGGAGTTTCTGAAGGTCTCTCCGCGGTTGCCATCCGCGAAGTTCTGCTCGAACTGGACACAGATCCTGCGGTAGGGATTGTTTCGCAAAAAGGGGTCGGGAATCTGGTGGGGAAAGAACCGGTCCCAGAGGTCTTCTCGCGGGCCGAACAGCGGCTGGGCGAATGGGTCTCGGCGACCGAGCTGGATGCGCGCCAGCACCAGCGACTGCTTGTCCGACGGAATCGGCTGCGTGAGCGGCGTCCACGTGCCCGGCGACAGCGCGATCCGGCCCTGGATCGGCTGGTCGAGCTGATCGAGCAACGTGTTCAGCTCCTGCAGGTAGTCGTCCTGGGTCGCATAGCTGCGCGCGGCGAGCGTGGCATCGAGGCCGTTCTCGCTGTACACCGCGATCTGGGTGAAGCTCGACGAGAACTTGTAGAACACGTTGTCGGTCTCCACCCCCGGGGAACCATCGCTGGGGAGGAACTGGACGCGGAGCAGTCCCTCCTGGTTGATCGGCTGGATCGGGATCTCGCCCAGGTTGATGTCGACATTGAAGTCGCCCGGTTCGGTCACGGCGCTCGACACGCTCGCCGTGCTCGAGGCGCCGGCCGCAGCCAACGGACACGGGCCCCCTGCGCGGGCGCAGATCGGAATGACGATCGATCGCAGGTTGCGCTCGATCGTCCTGCCGTCCG
>Ga0307515_10014580_pt1 | contig 14551 bp, 3 predicted proteins | sample 17_EM_MG_FD_194513 | JGI IMG/M metagenome (GOLD analysis project Ga0307515, IMG submission 194513) | Populus trichocarpa ectomycorrhiza microbial communities from riparian zone in the Pacific Northwest, United States - 17_EM | ecosystem: Host-associated > Plants > Roots > Unclassified | place... | reverse complement strand
GGGGAAAAAGGGGGTTAGTGTTGCTTTCTGGCACTCCGGTGCGCGGAAGTAATAGCTTTTATAGTATACTTTCGCAGGTAAGCTTTAATCTAGCTGTGTTAATCTAAGGGGTAAAACCTAATAATAATACTATTTAGTACAGGCCTAACTATAAGGTATCCTTTGTAGGTAAGCTTTAATCCAGCTATATTAATCTAAGGGGTAATTTTAAATAATAGTACTGTCTAGTACGGGCCTAACTATAAGGCGTTATAGAAGCCCTAGAGTTGCCTAGTAGGTAGTATAGATAGGTAGTAGTTAAATATAGTTGCTAGGTTCTATTATTATCTCATATAAAATTTTATATAAAAGTTTACGTAAAAGTTTATATATAAGTTGTATTAGCCTAGTTAAAGAGAAACGCGGGTATTTAATTAGCCTAGGAGTTTATAGGAGTTTATAGGAGTTTGTAGGAGTTTAGCTATAACTAGGTTCGCTATTACTAAAGATCGCTAGGCTATTGTAGAGTATAGCGTAAGGCTAATAACCTATATCTAGAGTATATAGAGGGCGTATTAAGCCTATACCGGCAGACGTTAAAGCTCATATACTTCCTACGCTAGATATCTATTTTAGTGCGAATAAGATAGTCGCGGCTAGTTAAGATTGTTATAGTTTAGTAAAGATAGATATTTAATTAATCTAGGTAATCTAGGAGTTTATAGGAGTTTGTAGGAGTTTATAGGAGTTTAAGAATTAGGCAAATTTAACCTAAGGGAAGTGTTGCTAGTATGCTAGTTTAGAGTATTAATAAATGTAGGTATTTAATTGGTCTAGGAGTTTATAGGAGTTTATAGAAGTTTATAGGAGTTTAGAGATTAGTTAGCTACCCTAATTTCTATAAGGTTAATAAGGCTAATTATTATAAGGTTAATTATTAGATTAATAACCCTATCTAACCCCTCCTTAACCTAGTTAGTATAGTCTTCTATATTAGCAAATCTATTAGTATTATCTATAGTCTTAGAAGGATACAACCCTCTAATTATATCTAATTGTCAAACGTGCTACTAGTTAAACTAATCAACCCTATCCGCTAGTACCCTAATACCTTCTTATAAGATATTGGAAGAATTAAAGAACTTTATACTAGCTAATTGCTCTATACTCCGCGGTTTAGCCAAATCTAAAGTAAAGAGAGTATAAGTGAGTAAAAATATATCCAGTATTATAGTAGTAGTAGTATAAGCCCTAGGCATATGCTTGCTAAATATAGCCTTTAGTCTTTTACGTAAAGCCTTAACCTAAGTATTTAATAGATATACCTAGTTAAATATAATATCCGCATTGTACGTTAAGTTCTTATAACACTTTATTTTAATCTTATAGCTATTATTAAGATGCTTAAGCCCAAGGTTAATTGCTTTATATATAATGGCCCTACTAAGCCAGTTTATAAGCCCAGAGGATAGTATTGCATGCTGTAACTTAGGCGTATTTACTAAAAAGAGATTCTATTAATAGAATAACATCTCGCGGCTATAGTTGTGCTAGGACGCGCTAAAAAAGTAGATAATAAGAGGGTTAATAAAGTGCCTTAGCATACTTATATTTGTATGTTTAATAGTATACTAAATAGATAAAAATAGCTTAATCTCCTAAAGTATATAATATATTGTCCGGAATTTAATATCGTTATATAGTTGCTTGGTAGAGCTATTACTATTCTATATATCTAGTGTAAATATAGCTAGATAGACGTCTTTTATAAGTTCTAAAAATTGATCTAGTGTAAGGGAACTAATAGCGTTGTTAATATGGTCCATTCGCTTAAAGAAGTCTTTACTAGAGATAATAAGGTAACCCCTACGTTGCATTATTACGTAAAATAATACAACTACGCGTACTATAAAGCCCTACGCAATAATTAGTTCTATTAGGTGGTATTTAGCATTCTCCTAACTACACTAACTGTGACCCTATATAGTAGTATTAGCTCGTAGGTAATAATAAGCCTCCTTTTTAGAAAGAGCGGGTGCCTAATGCGTACGGATAATAGTATTTAGTAGGTTTATTTAGATATAGAACTATATAGGTAAACTAAAAAGCTAATCCCGTTAATTATATAGTCAGCGTGCCTAGGTTTACTCGTTTTTAACGGCCCTAATATAGCGTGCCGTAAGCTAGTCTTTATAAATAAGCCAGAGTTAATTACGGAAGTTATTATAGATAGTTCTAGCTTTAGTAGGGTCTTTTAGTGCCTATAGACTAAGCTAGTCTAGGAATATACTTTTATAGACGCTATATATACCTTTAATAGTATTCTTATCCTTAAATATAGCCCCAAATTGCCAGAAATTAGTCTTGTTCACTTTAAGATAATATATACTTAGTATTTTAGGATAGCAATTACTATCTCTAAATATAGAACTAACGCTAGTTATATAAATTCTCTTAATTACATCTAATATAAGGCTTTGTATAATGCTTAACCTAATCCCGCCGTCCTTGCTAGATATATTAGGGGCAGCCAATATATCTTTAAGCCTAAGAGGTATTGTTAGATTGTGCATAGACTGACATAGACCTAAAGTTAGTAGCTTAGGGTAAAGAATAATAGCCGCCGTTGTTAATAATTGTATAGTATTCGTATGGCCTATAACCTTATCCCTTTTTCTATCTTTAAAGTTAACGTTATTATAGATAATTACTATCTGCTTATTAGACGCCTAAAGCTAGAGTTATCTCTAAAGAAGTTAGCTAGTTGGCCTAGGAGTTTACAGAAGTTAAATACTATACCTCTGCCGCCTTAGCGATTTTATTTATTAACCGACTGGCCTAATAATAACTATAATATATTCTAAGCCCTAACAGAGTCTTAATTACTCGCCGCTTTATACTAGAGCCTACTAGATAGATATCTAGCATTAAAAAGAGGAAGGCGGATCGCTTTTTAGCCTGAGAATGATATACTATACTAGTGATAGTAAATAATTGCTTAGATAACGCATCAGTCTAAAGCGGAGTATTATAGCTAGGTTGGTAGGCGCGCTAATTACTTATAAGTCTTATAAGAATAGTATACTATATAGGGGCAACCTCCTAGATAGTCCTAAAGGCTAGCTTAAAGTTAAGCGTCTTTAGGTCTATGGTATAATTAAATTAAGTAAAGTAAGGCTAGCGGATAAGGTTATTAAGCTCTATAGTAAAAGAGTCTGCTAGAGAATAATGTAAGTAGACATTCCCTATGTGTAAATTGTCTATAGTACGCCTTAGTTAAAGCCGTCGCTATTATTAACTGCTATATAGGCGGTGCTTAATTATAACCTTTTAGCCTTCTTTTAACCTAACCTAAGCAAGTATAAAACCTTAAAAGCTCCATTTAATGCGGCGTAGTGTATCAGCTACCTATTATAGCTTAAATTGCGTAAACCGCCGTTTCCTATTGCTTATATTATATTAATTATAGGTAAAAGAGAAAGGTCCGTTAGAGGAAGGCTAAAGGGCCTTAATAGCGTCGCTATTAAGCTTATTATTAAGGTAATCCATATTACTGTTAAGTTTATTAAGATATTTATTAGGATATCTATTAGAAGGCAGAGGAAAGCTAGGAGGAACCCTAGATAAAGGGCTTTGCGAATTATTAAATAGGGGTATAGGTATTCCGCTAGTGTAACGGAACCTTATAGCAAGTACTACGGTAGGTCCTGTTAATGGGCTAGGTGTGTAGGTAATGCGTAAAGTCAACAACGTAATAACAACTAGTAGAGTGGTTGCCTAACAGATTAACTCTAATTATATTCTAAGAATTACTACAAGGAAAGAACTATCTAGGTAGGGACTAAGGTCCTTTAAATACACGACCGTACTCCTATAAAATCCTTCTTGTACGTAATATATGTAAGGTACATAAGGTATATACATTCCGTCCGTTCTCTACGTTCCTTATATAGCACATTATATAACTTATACTACCATTCCTTATCACATAGTTCTACCAGTTCTATCCTAAACCGTACTTATATTAACCAACTAGCTTCTTCTAACTCTTCTCTAAGTAGTTATAATATCATACTTAAAGCGTCCGTAATACTATTTCCCTCCTTCCTATCTTCGTCCTTAAAGATTCTAAGTATCTCTAAGTTATTTACTAGAGGTATAATATCCGTCTAATTAATTTGGTTAATATTATTACTTATAATACCTAAAGCCTCTTCTTCTTTATACACGCAACGACGCGCCCGCACTATTACTGCAATACTATTACTAAGTAAAATTATACTATCTCCATATTCTCATTATGTAAAAGAGGGGTTAGTTTACGTTATATTAGCAAGTCCTTTATTCCGGCAACCCTCTTTTTATTTAAAGTGTACTAAAGCAAATATTCATTTGTCCTGCGACGTTTACTCTTCTTCTAACGCTAAATATGCGTATCCTATAACTCTTAATAGTCGTCAAGTTCCCTAAGTAATTTATTATAAGGTCTCGTGTTTAATCTACTGCTGTAAAGCTTAATAGTAAGTTATTATAAGCTCTAGCTAAGCTAGAACGTTCTTATAATGCGGAATAGAAAGCCCTAAATACTTAAATCGCGGCGTCTACTTATCTTCTTCGCCTTAAAAAGGTTTATAAAAAGGTTTATTTTAAGAAGTAGAAACTTATAGAATAAGGTCTATAGGAACTTAGTAATAAAAGAACGGATTCTCTTCTAACAGCGAAGGAAATAACTCCAAGTAATTCGGCAATCGCTCTTCCTAGGTCCCCCTTAGGTAACTCGTTCTTTAGTAATCCTTCTTTAATATTACCTAACCTATTCTCTTCCAATACTCCTATACCTTTCCTATAGCGTTTTTTAAATTCTCTAGTAGTTCCTAGGTAGTCTTATTATAGCCTATCTACTTAACCTTATACTATATTTTATTGTTAACGTCCTTATAACTAACGATCTTTAAAACTTACTATTTGTCTTTCTCTTATTCTCTATACGTATCTGCTTTGTAGACTAATAGCTTAACTTTCCTATATACTAGCTCTAGTATTGCAATATACTATATAGGGTAGATCTTTATCTTAGCTGGTAGGTTTAATTTAAATATAACCGGTAAAATCCTCTAATTAATTTTAAAAGGTCCTAGCCTAATATAGTCTAACTTCTTACTTAGTTATTAACTCTTAAAATTTTTGTATAGTAGCTATACTTTATCTCCCTCCTTAAGATCTAGTCCCTTAGATCTCTTAGCATCGTAGTATTTCTTTATTCTTTACTATACTACCTTAGCTATTTCCGTAAGGTTCTTATAAAGATTTATTAATATCTCCATCCTTTACTTAGCTATACTACTTATCTTCTTTGCTTAACGTGGCAATAGCGATGTTTTTGGCTTATATCCATAATTCGCCTTAAATAGTAACATACCTATTCCCTCTTATAGTGTTACATTATATGCAAACTATATAACTGGTAATAGTAATACCCAATTATTCTATGCATAATTGATATAATATCTTAGATACTGCTCTAGTGTCTAATTTAATCTTTCCGTTTAACCGTCTGTCTGCGGATAATATATAGTAAAAGTTACTACTTAAACTTCTTACTCCGCTAAGAATACCTCCCAGAATGTTACTATAAATCTTAAATCTCTATCTAATATAATCTTACTTAGTGCTCTATACCTTATAAATACTTCTTTAACATAGATTTTAGCAATATCTTCTGCTAATATTTCTTTTATATATGCTATAAAGTATCCCCACTTTATAAGCTTGTCTACTATTACTAAAATCGTATTATAATCTTATCTGGTAATAGGATCTCTTAACTTTAGCAACTTAATAATAAAGTCCCATAATATAACCTCCTATAGTCTCTTTGGTATTTTAATAGGTTATAGCCCTCTATATAGCTTATACCTTATTAGTTTATTTCTCTAGTAATTTAGACACTCTCTAGTGACCTTCCTAGCTATCCTCTAGATTCCGTTAATAATGTACTCCTCTTAGAGTCTTAACACTAAGCCCTTGGCTCTATTATGTCCTTAAGTTAATCCCTTATAAAAATCTTTTACAAATTGCTCTGCTATGCTCTTTAGGATATACTTCGCTTCTTAGTTTTCGTATATATCCGACTATAGATCTTCTAGTTATGCTTCTAGAATTCTCTGTACCCAAAAGCTTTCTAGTAACTTATAAATTCTCTCTAATTCTTCCTAAGTTACTATAATTTTTGGATAATTATACCTAATTAATTTATCTATATCTTTTCGCAATAAAGCCCCTAATAGCTTTTTATTATTTTATAGTTTAGCCTTTTAACTTAGAGCGTCTGCTCTTATATTATCCGTACCCTTAGTGTACTAAATCTTAAAATAGTATTCTATAAGTATTTCTGCCCATCTAACCTATCTTTAGTTAAGTTCCTTTATCGTTAAAAATCCTGTTAGGTTCTTATAATCTATCTTAACCATAAATAGTTTTTCCATACCTTATAAGAATACTCTTTATTCCTTTAATGCTGTAACTATACCTAATAACTCCTTATTATAGATGTTATAGTTTAACTTTAGTAGTGTTATCTTCCGATTATAGTATACTACTAGGTGCCATCCATCTAGATGCTTTTATATAAAGTATACTCCTAGTATAAAGTCTAATGCATCTATTTTAATAACCGTCTCTAGTCTTGGTTAATAGATCTTAAGAACTAGCTCCTAGGTAAATAATCTTTTAACTTTCTTAAATAGTTCCTATTATTCCTCTCCCTATGCCTATAGTTCTTCTTTCTTTATTAACCGCGTAAATGGCTTAATATCCTTTAACCATTGCGCTATAAACCTTCTGCAGTAATTGCAAAACCCTAGGAACGATCTTAACTGCGTAACGTTCTCTAGTTCTTACCAATTTACTATAACCTTAATCTTCTTTAGATCTATACTAAGTTAGCCTAGTTTAATAATAAATTTAACAAAATCTATCTTCCTGGTAAAGAACTCGCATTTTTTAATTACTACTAGCATCTATTCTTCTTATAGTCTCTTTAAAACCCATTTAACATATTCCCCGTATTCTTCCTTAGTTATTAAGTAGATAATAATATCGTTAAGGTATACTATAACAAATTCATCTAAGTATTCTCTTAACACATTGTTAATTCGCTTCTAGAATATTACTAGTGCGTTTATAAGCCCGAATTGCATAACTAATAGTTTATATAGTCCTTCCTTTAACCTAAAGGCTGCCTTTTATTTATTGCCTTCCTTAATTCTAATCTAATGGTACGCCTATCTCAGATCTATCTTTATAAAGATTTACGCGTTGCCTATTCTATCTTAGATCTCGCTAATTAAGGGTAAAGGATACCTATCCTTCTTAGTAATGCTATTTAACTATCTATAGTTAATATATAGCCTTAGCTTGCCATTTTTCTTTAGGACGAATAGTACTAAATAACCCGTTAATAATTGCGATAGTCTGATATATCCCTTTTATAAGTTCTCCTAGATAAACTCTTTTAATACTCTACCTTCCTCTTTAATAAGCTTATAGATTGGAAAAAACCTTAGACTTATTCCTAGTTCTAATTCTATTTTATAGTCCTATGCTATATACTCTAACAGCTTTTTACTCTCTAATAACTATAGTTTCTTACTATACTTATAGTATCTCTTTAGTATATAGCTTAGTCCCTTTTCTATTTCCTTATAGGTTGCTCCTACTTAGTACTATACTAACTTGGCTTATTATCGCGTCTTACGGCGTTAAGTATCTTTAATATCGACCTAACCTATAACCCAATCGATCTTTAGATTATACTCCTATAACTAAGGCATCCCTAATATCGCCTTATTCTTCCCTAATAGTAGGATATTAAAAAATATCCGAATTTGTCTTTCTTTAATAGTTAACTGAATAGGTCCTATTTTAAGATTAATAATACTATCCCTATAGGCTATTAGATCTCCTAAAATTGTTACTAATAAATATAGGTGCTCCTTTCTCCTATATAGTAGTCCTATTTTTTTTAACTACTGCTAGTAAAATATAGTTCCGTATTGCTCTACTATCTATTAGTACTTCAAACTATTAATCTTACCATTTAACTTATAAATTTAGGTATCTTCCTTAAATTCCTTTAAGGGTCTAAGGCTTTACCACTAGTTCCCTCTAATCCTATAGGCCTCTACTTTTCCCAACTGTTGGCTACTAGATCCTGTTTATACTTAGTCCAACTTAGGCTAATACTTAGTTCGCTTTTTATCTTTAATATACTATAAATAGGTATTCTCTAGATATTCCCACTATTATTGTCCATCTAGGTATTCTTCCGTAAGGAATCTTCCTAATTAAAGTATTAAGTCCCCTTGTTCTTAAACTTCTACTAGGTGCCAGCTATATATATACTTAGCATTTTAGTATTTCGCCTTATCTATTATCTAATATATTCTTATTAGATATTTCTAATTCTTATCTTTTAGTGTCCTATATATACTACACGTATTATCTACGTATGCTATCTATAATAGTATATAATATACTTAGTGTTTTAGGTTAACTCTTAGCTTATCTTTATCCTTAAGTTTAAACCTTTCTTGTGTTAATCTAAGCGTCGCGACTTTATTTACAGGTACTAAGATTTATCTCTCGCTTCTCTAGTCCTCTAATTACTTCTTTAAATCTTTTAACGTTATAGTTAAGGCTCCTTTAATATAAGTTATAGCCTTTTCTATAATTGGGTGGTCTTAGATAACTTTTTTATCTAACCATATATAGAAATCTTCCTACTTATCGTTATGTCGCTGCCTATACCACTTTTAGTATAGCTGCTTAAGTATATACGCTCTATCCGTAAGGAAGTATCTTCTTATTACTGCGTTATAATAGCCTTTTGTATATCGTTCCTTAAATCTAGTTAGGATTCCCAAATCCTCTTCTTATTCCAGTTTGGTAAGCCACTTAGCTCTTAATATACCTACTCTCAGCCTATTAGTGATTCTTCGTACTAGCGCTCTATCCCTTATACAACCTAGTAAACTAGATCTCTTATTTAGTTTCTGCTCTTACTATAAGGTAATTCTTGCTCTAAATTCCTCTATAGTTTCCTTTCTTTCGCGTCTTATAAGTAGATCCTTAAAGTCTTTATACTTCTTAATCTTAGTATTAACTTTTCGATCTTTAGGCTAAATACTATATTTAACTAGTAAGTCCTCTAAGTTTATATATCTATCGCCCAGTCTAACTGCTGCCTAAATTGCAGATTCTCTAATCTATAAAGAAGCTCCTTACCTCTTACCTATAGGTGTCCTTATTTATACTCCAAATTCTTAGTCCCTTAGATTTTTTAATCCTAAGCTTACTTCTAGCTTAAGCTTAGCTCCCGCCTTAGTCTAATTAGGCGTCCGTAGTGTTCTTATCTCATCTTAAGAGTCTTAAATCTTATCTATCTCGTCTTAAGAATTTAATACCTGTGGGAAACTCTATCCCAAGCTTATTTATATATCTTTAAACTAAGCTATTGCCCTACTCTATCGGTTTTCGTCCGTTATAGGTCCTTAGGTGTGCCTTATCTCGCCTTAAGAATCTTAGTTGTCTCTTATCTTATCTTAAGAATCTTAAGCCTTTGGCCTTTTACCTTTATTAAGTGGTGAATTAGCACTAGCAGTCGTCTGCTTGCTTAATCTTTGTAAGATACTCTTCCTACCGTCTTATAAAGCGATGGATGCCGTATTTAACGGTGTTATAATACCCGTTACTAAACCTTACTCTATAGCGGTCTCAGTCTCTACTTCTAATACTAATGTCTTAAGATCTTCTTTCTTAATATCACGGAATGGATTTTTCCTAAAGTCCCTTTCCAAATACTGCCTTATTAACACTATACTAAAAGTTACTGTTAGATCTTTATCGCATTTATAGAGCCTATCTTACTCTTTATAGTCTTAGGTAGCTCTTAGTTTCTTTAAACTAGGTTCCTATAGCTAATAGCTTGCGCTATACTTAGCGTCTTTATAAATTCGGTATACGTTGTTGTAGTAAAACATAAAATAGTTAATTAAATAATCTTTTATTCCTCGCAGTGTATTATCGTCCCTCTATATATATATGCCGTCTGCTAGTCCGGTTCCCTTTATTATATAGTAACTCTAACCATCTTTACAATCTCTAGCGAAATAACCCTATTTTCCGCAATTTATATAAGCTCCCTTTTTAAACCATCTTTCTTATTATAGAGTCCGCCTAAATATCTTCTGCTACTAAAATTTTTAATTTAGCCTTTGCTCCCTAGACCTTTAATTACTTAATCCTTGTCCTCTTAGTTTCTATAGTATCTTACTCCATCTCTTATAGGCTTCTTTAGTACTACTTAGGTCTATTAGCTCTACGCCATACTATAGTTTCTAACTTAACTTTAGTTAATGCGTACTCTACGCCTTATATAACTATAAAACTCTATCCTAACCTCTCTTAGTCTGTTCCCTTTAGTAGATCCTATTATTAATCTTTATTGCTTAATCTATTAATTCCCTTAGGGTATCCACATCTTCCATTAAAATAATTACGTCCTAGACTTTAGCCTTAAGTCCCTATTTATACTATGCTATAAGCGCCCTATTATTCTACTTAACTTATATTACTAGCGTTTGGAACTATATTATATATTTAATAGCTAAGGTTTATTATATAATATCTTAAAGCTTTCTTTCCGCTATAGTCGTCACCTCTAGGTCTCTAAATATCTATATAAGTCGCTCTACAAATCTATTCCAGCTTAAGAACATAAACCGTACTTCTTAGTTTATCGTTATTATTCTATTTACTTATATCTCTATAAGGTAAGGCTTAAACCATTTAAGTGCTCTTTCTAATAAGAACAACCCTGTATACGCTATTTAATCCATAGGTATTGCTAGCTTTGCTCCCTCTTACACAACCTTAAAGTGCATTTGCGTAAGGAATCCTTTAAGCTTTAATCTCTCTCCTAAGAATCTTTTAATTAATAGTAACTTAACCTTTACTACTCCTATCCTATTAATCCTTTATTTAAGTACCGCATTATTTTCTATTAACTAGTTAACTATTTCCTGTAGTTATTTAACCGTTATAGGTTGTTATAAGTTAGTATCTACTATACTAGTATCACCTCCTAACCTTAAAGTAGTTACTGCCGTTAATGGCGTTATAGTGGCTGCTTTTGGTGGCATGTTATTCGACTTTTAATACTATAACTAGGTAGTAATTATGTAACGGAACCTTATAGCAAGTACTACAGTAGGTCCTATTAATGGGCTAGGTGTATAGGTGATGCGTAAAGTCAACAACGTAATAATAACTAGTAGAGTGGTTACCTAACAGATTAACTCCAATTATATTCTAAGAATTACTATAAGGAAAGAACTATCTAGGTAGGAACTAAGGTCCTTTAAATACACGACTGTACTCCTATAAAATCCTTCTTATACGTAATATACGTGAGGTACGTAAGGTACGTACGTTCCGTCCATTCTCTATATTCCTTACGTAGTACATTATATAACTCATACTACCATTCCTCGTCACATGGTTCTACCGGTTCCATCCTAGACCGTACTTATATTAACCAACTAGCTTCTTCCAACTCTTCTCTAAGTAGTCATAACATCGTACTTAAAGCGTCCGTAATAGCTAGCAACGTCTATTATTTCTTAATAAGATAGAGGAAGTAAATAGCTTTTAATTAAATATGGTCAAAAGTATTTTGGAGTTAATTTAGGGTATAAGATACAGCGTTATAATGGAAAAGTTATCGCCTAATAAGAAACTTTGAGTTTGTATATAAAGGGCGCCCATAAGCTCTTAGACTCTTGGGGAGAAATGCCTCTTGGTGTGATATGATTGGTTTAGGACTTCGCAGGACTTTACAGGACTAGGGTATGGTGGTTTGATTGGCTTAGGAGTTTGCAGGAGTCCACAAGCGTGGCACTAGGTCCTTAGCGTCACGCCGTGGCGCAATTTCTCCCCGGGAGTCTGATTTATGAGATAAGGCTTCGGCGGGAAGTTGCAGGGCCCAAGCTCCTTGAAAGCTTGCCCGCATCTCTTTGGATACATTCTATCGTCACCTTTACTCTATCTAACGCTTCCAATTGCTATATCGAGTTCTCTTCGTTTAAGTTTCCTCCTATACCATCAAAATGCTCTCAAATTCAATGTCCCGCCTTAACAGTGCTGCCCTTCGCAGCACCGTCCGCGCCAATGCCCATCCACGAAGCCCTGTATTATCCTTCTTTACGGTCCGAAACCCTATCAGCACATCTCTCGAACGCCAGGGAATTGCTGCATCTCTAAATAAATCGAATACATATGCAGTCCGAAGCTTCCATACCTCGCCTCTCCGCAATGGCATCATGCCAGACTCAGCGGATCCAGCACCGAAAGAGAGCGAAGCGAACGAGCACGTCACATCTCCGACGAACCTCTCCTACGAGGAATACAACCAACGCGCAGATGAGTACCTAGGCTTGCTAATGAACAGGCTTGAGCAACAGCAAGAAAGCCGACAGGATTTAGAGGCTGACTATGCTGTAAGTTGATTCGTCCTGTTTCGATCTTAAACGCATCTCGCGCTGATTGGTCGATCTTGATAAAGGCCGGTGTTCTTGAAGTCAACATCGCATCAAAAGGAACCTATGTTCTCAACAAGCAACCTCCCAACAAGCAGATCTGGCTCAGCTCTCCACAGTCCGGCCCTAAGCGATTTGACTGGGTCGTTACTGGGGAGTCGATGAACCAGAAGGAAGGCGGCGGCGTCGGGGATTGGATCTACTTGAGAGATGGAACTTCCTTAACAGATTTAATCAGAAAGGAGTTGGGTATTGAGCTGGGTACTGATACCGATGTTGCATAGTCGGAACCATGTGGCTAAACGAATGTTACATGTATCAACTTTTGGGGCGGAATATTGGTTGCTGAGTTTGGAGCTGTCGTTTCATTCTGTGGACGTTGCTTAACGTGTAAGTCTCACGCTGATCAAAAGTTCATCACCATTTCGATAGGGACAATAGTTCCTTGCTGCCATGACGCCTTACTGGCAGAATTCTCATGAGTCTATGAACACTATTTGTACACCTCCTTTCATCAACCTTCGCTTGCTATCCCAAGTGTAACCCTTCGAATTCCTATGCCCCTTACGCCACAACACCCCCAGTGCCTCTCCTCTGCGGCCAGTCTAGTGCTTAAGCCAACAGGTATGGCAGCATGAGTGTGACACGCAATGATGTGTGAGACATGCATGGCATTAGGCTGCAAGGTGGCACTCGCGATCGACAAAGTACGAGGGATCCGGCAAACGAAGAGTTCTGATGACTCGAAGTGCCTTCTCTTGAACCAACCCCTTGATACTGATCGTCTGTCTCTCTGCTATCAAACCGCAACTGCCACCTTCTGTGGTTCACCCTGAGCCTCTTCTTTTGGTAATCCGTCCTAAATGTGTCACAACAGTTAGCCTTCCTCGAGATCCCCAAATCCAATCACAACACCACAAAAGGCAACTCACCACCTCAAAAATAACTTTAATCATCAAACTGCAGCTTGGGCAGACAGCAACCTCCTCTCCGTCTCGCAGATCCGCGACCGCGATCTCGAAGCGGTCGCCGCACGGGCACGGGTAGTGGTAGATTTGTAGCTTGGGATCGAAGGTCATGTCTTCGATTTCGATTTCGTCGTAGAAAGACATATTGGGCGACTGCGTAAGTCTGGTCGTACACTATCCCCGGTTTTATGGATGTTAGTAGGCGGTTCATAAAACTGTAGCCTCAGTGGGTTGGAAATTTTGGTGGGGTTGACTCAGCATTAGTCTGTTAACGTAGTTCCCTAGTACAGTCGCTTCGGAAAAGGACGATCAAATGTCAGAAACCATGATCAAAAACAGAAATTTGCCGAATCCTCACCTGTTTGAACCCTTTTTCTGTACTCGCGCATGCCACCACCCACCACCTTATTATTACCTTATTTTTGAAGCCATAGGTAAACCTACTTGGTCAATTGAATAGAAATTGATTGTACAAGCTCTAATTAACCTTGGTAACGATAATTTCTATATAGAAGTTAAGACCGGCGTTCCTCAACCTACTCTTTAACGCTAGAGGGTAAATTTAAAGAGATATAGCCAGATTGATCCACCAATTAAGGCAAATAGTAGGCCGCTGCTGCTTATGGATAAGGCTCTAGATGTATAACGTTAGGTGTTATTAATATTAATTTATTAACACGTACCTTAGGGCTGTTACGGACGCTTTAAGTACGATATTACGACTACTTGGGGTAGAGTCGGAAGAAGCTAGTTGGTTGATTCAGGCACGGTCCAGGATAGAGCCGATAGAGCCATGTGACGAGGAATAGTAACCGAGGTCACGTGGGGTGATCTGTATAATCTGTGTAATCTATAGGATCTGTAATAGAGCAGATAAAGCATACGTATATTACGTATAAGAAGGATTTTATAGGAGTACGGTTGTATATTTAAGGACCCTTAGTCCCTACCTAGATAGTTCCTTCCTTATAGTAATTCTCAGAATATAATTAGAGTTAATCTATTAGG
>Ga0307515_10014579_pt1 | contig 14551 bp, 3 predicted proteins | sample 17_EM_MG_FD_194513 | JGI IMG/M metagenome (GOLD analysis project Ga0307515, IMG submission 194513) | Populus trichocarpa ectomycorrhiza microbial communities from riparian zone in the Pacific Northwest, United States - 17_EM | ecosystem: Host-associated > Plants > Roots > Unclassified | place... | reverse complement strand
CCATTTTTCATTAGTATAAATAGTACTAGATAACCCGCTAATAACTATAATGGTCTAATATATCCCTTTTATAAGTTTTCCTAGATAAACTCTTTTAATACTCTACCTTCTTCTTTAGTAAACTTATAGATTGGAAAAAACCTTAGACTTATTCCTGGTTTTAATTCTATTTTATAATCCTATACTATATACTCTAATAGCTTCTTACTTTCTAGTAACCATAGTTTTTTACCATACTTATAGTATCTATTTAGTATATAGCTTAGCCCTTTTTCCGTTTCTTTGTAGGTCGCTCCTACTTAGTACTATACTAACTTAGCTTATTATCGCATTTTATGCCTTTAAGTATCCCTAATATTAACCTAACCTATAATCCAATTAATCTTTAAATTATATTTTTGTAACTAAGGCATTCCTAATACTGCCTTATTGTTCCCTAATAGTAATATATTAAAAGACATCTTAATTTATCTCCCTTTAATAGTTAACTAAATAGGTCCTGTTTTAAAATTAATAATGCCTCCTTTATAGGCTATTAGATCTCCTAAAATTGTTATTAATAGGTAAGGGTGCTCCTTTTTCCTATATAGTAACCCTATTTTTTTAACTGCTACTAATAAGATATGGTTCCTTATTGCTCCACTATCTATTAATGCTTTAAACTATTAATCTTGCTACTTAACTTATAGGTTTAGGTATTGTCCTTAAATTCCTTTAAGGGTTTAAGGCTCTACTACTGGTTCCCTCTAGTCCTATAGGCCTTTATTTTTCCTAACTATTAGCTACTTAATTTTATTTATACTTAGTCTACTTTTAGCTAATACTTAGTTTGCTTTTTGTCTTTAATATACTATAGATATATATTTTTTAGGCATTTCTACCACTGTCGTCTATCTAGGTATTTTTCTATAAGGAATTTTCCTGGCTAAAGTACTAAATCCCCTTAGCTTTGTACTTCTACTAGGTGCTAACTATATATATACTTAGCGTTTCTATATTTTACCTCGTCCAGTGCCTAATATATCCTTACTAAGTACTTCTAGTTTTTATCTTTAGGTGCTCTATATATATTATACGCATTATCTACGTATGCGATCTATACTAATATATAATATACTTAGTGTTTTAGGTTAACTCTTAGCTCGTCTTTATCCTTAAGTTTAAACCTCTCTCGTGTTAATCTAAGCGTTGCGACTTCGTTTGTAGGTACTAAGATTTACCTCTTACTTCTTTAGTCCTCTAATTACTCCTTTAGATCTTTTAACGTTATAATTAAGGCTCCTTTAATATAACTTATAGCCTTTTCTATAATTGGGTAGTTTTGTTACGGCACTAGTGGAAACTGGTGGATTATAGTGGATAGTTGCAGATAGTTGCAGACAGTTGTATATAGTTTCAGACAGTTGCCGTCACGTGACCAGAGGATTGTATATAACGTCGAGCGGCGCCGCCCTTTGTCTCCTTTTCTTTCTCTAGCTTTAGATCTTTGTTTATAGACTACTAATTATACAGGCTTGCGCGTCCCTCTTGCCGTACTTGTGCCTTAATTAACTAAGTCGCTAATATTATCTAAAGCTTGTCTACTTTTCTTCCTAAGAAGGAACTTAAAAAATATCTACGGACTATAAATAAGAATAGAATATAGAAGTAGACCTAAAGGCTATTACTAGAACTTGAAGAATAAAATAGAACTAGAAGAACAGAAAAGAATAATAAGATTTATAGAATACGCACAGACCAGAACCCCTGTAAGAATCCTACTAGAAGTTACCTTAATAACCATATTACTATGCCAAGAACTATAGCGGCCGGCAAAGCAGCCGCAGGACCCTTAAATACCTCTGATGGTAAAACAGCAACTAACTTAAACTCCTAGGTGGAGCTTATAGCAGCTAATACTAAAATTAAACGACTTTGAGAGCTGCTTAAAGCTAGAGAACCCCTTATACTTAGCGAAGAGTTATCGGACACCTAGAGACTTACTATAGTCCTTAAGGCCCTAGCCTAACGTATAGCATTAGCATTGTTACGGTCCGCGAAAGTTATAGACCCCCTGTTACTTACAGACGGAACTGACCCTATATTTAATAATTGGAAGCTTTAATTGCAGGATAAGCTTAAAGTTAATGCGGACCACTTCCCTACTACTTAGGCTAAAATAGCCTACGTCTTTGGCCGTACCGGTAGGGACGTATAGACGCACCTACGTCCTTAATATATATAGGACTTAGTAGATCCCTTCCTCTCTAGAGAAGAGATAATTGTGTACCTGTCTTCTATTTATAAGGACCCCTTTAAAGTATAGAACGCCTGACTTAATTATAAAAGCCTAAATATAAAAATAATGGAGACCTTCTCGGCCTTTTAGACCCGCTTTTTATACCTAGCCGGCTAGGCTTAAATTCCCTAGGAAGATCTAATGCTAGACCTATTTAATAAGCTTACCCTAGACTTATAGTGAGCTATACTACTAGTTTTTACTACTATATAGACACTAAAGGAATTTACGGACTAGTGCTTAGCTATTAACTAAGGCCTTTGCCAAATTAAGGTATGTGCCGAACGGTATAAAGCTAGAAACCCTTTAAATTAGACCACAAGTAATATAAGAACGGCCCGTAATGCCCTAGCACGATCGGCAACCCCTATAGCACTACCTGTACAGCCCGCCGCCAATTTAGCAGCTAGCCGTGCGGTTAGCCCTGCTGTGGGTCTAGTAAATGCTCGGCCTATATATAGCAACCCCTATATATAGGCCCTTAGTAATTAAGGAGCTTACTTCTCTTGTGGTTAGAAAGGCTACTATGTAAAGGATTGTTTAATAAACGTAAAAGTGGACAAGGTCCTATTAATCTAGAAGGATAGCGTAAAGTTAGAAAAAGAGGAACCCTAGAGGAAGACTCCTCTTTAGGGTTAAAAGGGATTAATATATTAGATGTTAATCTAGGTCGGCTAGTTAGTAGAAGAAGCTGTACTATCCCTTATACTTTATTTCGCAATAGATACTAAGTTTTAACCTCTGCTTTAGCTAACTCTGGAGTAAATGCCTTTGCCTTAATAGATACCTAGTATGCTATAAAGCTAGCTAACTTTCTAAATGCACCTATTAAAGAACTGCCTAAACTAATTCCTATCTATGGGTATAACGGGCGGATAGGGCCACCCATTATAACTATCTTGCGGATTTACCTCCGTGTTAACGGACGAAGGTAGTATAACGTCCCCTTCCTTATTACGGACTTAGGTAGCTATAATATAATCTTAAGGCGAAAATAGCTAGCCTATTTAGGCTTATAGCTTGACGTACGGAGTAGACGGCTTATCTAGCTAGAAACCCTACCCCTAACCCCTTCCTTTATAAAAGAAATTAGCATTATAATGGAAAACCTTATACGGCCCTAGATTAATACTATTTACTAGGCTGATGCTATATATAGGGACTAGGCCTTTAAGAAAGATATATAGCTTAATTTGCAACGGATCTGTATACTATATCGCCCCCAGACTACCTATATTACGCCACCCGCATTAAAGACCTAAGAAGTTAGTAGTAACCCAAAAAAGCCCCCTATAGAGAGCTTAGGCCCTATATAGCTATAAAGAATAGTAAGGGACGTTAGATATTATACTAAACTAATAAATTAGAGGGATAACCTACGGAAGATGGAATAAGAGCTAAGAAAGATTATAAACCCTAGACCGTAAAATACAGTCTGGAAAACAGCTATAAGGAAACCAGCGGACCTCCTACTAGTTAATATCTGCTATATTAGTGCCGTAGGATTCTACCAGAACTTAGTTTAGCCTAATACCGTTACCTTTACGACGAGCTTATACGAAATTAATTAAATAATTAAGGAAAAGAGAAATAAGCTTAGCGGACAAGAAAGCGAGCTTATAGATAAGGAACTAGTAGAATAAAAGCTGCCCTTTTAATACCAGAAATTTAAGGATGTATTCTTTAAAGTAGCGTCTAATATACTTCTACCTTACCGACTATATAACTATAAGATTGAGATTAAGTAGGGTAAGGAAAATACCCTTAGCTTTAGCCCCCTTTATAAGTAGTCTATTACCGAATTGCAGGCTATAAAGTAGTATTTTATTAATAACCTAAATAAGGGCTTTATTGAGCCTAGCTAAGCCCCTTTTGCCTTACCTATTCTCTTTATTAAAAAGCTAAATAGAGGACTCTGCTTCTGTATTGACTACTATAAGCTAAATAATATAACCCATAAGGACCGCTATCTGCTGCCCCTACTTAATGAGACTCTAGCCCGAATAAGTAGAGCTAAAGTCTTTATAAAACTTAATATCCGCTAGGCCTTCTACTAAATTAGGATAGACCCTAGGTCTAAAGATCTTACTATATTTTGGACCTATTACGGAACGTATAAATATAAGGTACTTCCTTTTGGACTAACTAACGGGCTAGCTATATACCAGCGGTACATAAACGATATACTCTTTAACTACCTTAACGACTTCTATACGGCCTATTTAGATAATATTATAATCTACTCTAAGAATAAGCTAGAATATAAGGGGCACGTCTATAAAGTCCTATAATAGCTCCGCGAGGCTAGCCTCTAGGTTAATATTAAGAAGTTAGAGTTTAGTGTTAAGCGTATAAAGTACCTAGGTTTTATTATTAGTATAAACGGAATTAAAACTAACCCAGAGAAGACAGCTATAATTAACTAGTAGGTACCCCCACAGACCGTAAAGGGGGTATAATTATTTTTAGGTTTTTGTAACTTCTACTAACGCTTTATTAAGAACTATAGCAGGATTGCCTGGCCTCTTAACCGTTTTACTAGAAAAGACTAGCCCTTCTACTTTAACGCCATATATAGGCAGGCCTTTAATGAGCTTAAGAAACGGCTAGTATCGGCTCCCCTACTCGCCTATTTTGACCTAGAATGGCCCTTAATGCTAGAAACTAATGCCTTAGACGGCGTAATAGCTGGTGTTTTTTCCCAGAAGCAACCGGATGGAGAGTGGCACCCTATTATATACTATTTAAAGACTATAATAGATGCTGAGCTAAACTACTACATCTATGACAAAGAAATGCTGGCTATTATTTTTAGCTTTTAGCACTGGCGTATATAGCTAGAGGGGACCCCTAAGCCGATTAAGGTAGTTTTAAATTATAAGGCCCTAGAATACTTTATGATAACTAAGGCCCTTACGGCCTAGTAGGCACGCTAGGCGGATACCCTATCTTAGTTTAACTTCTTAATTATGTATAGACTAGGCGCTACGAACTGTGTGGACGCTTTTATAAGGCGTAAGCAAGACCTAGATAACTAGACGGCTGTGAAGATCTTATTACGGACCTAGACGCTACTATAACTAGAATACCTTAACTTTTAGATATGGGCAGAACTAAGCACGGACTCCTTAGGCGCTGAGATATATTCTATTAACTCCTCTAAACTCGACCTTATTAATAAACTACTATAGGCTAACCAAACAACCCCCTCTCTACAGGAGTACCGTGAAAAGGCAAAGAACGTTGCTAGCCTATGGTCCCTTAAAAATGGACTACTTAAGCACTAGGAACGGCTAGTAGTAGCTAAGGAACAGAACTTACAGACCCGGCTTATTGCCGAAGCTTATACCTAAGTCTCTACGGCCTACCCTAGAAAAAATAAGACCCGTAAGATTATTAGCGACTACTACTACTAGCCCGGAATAGTTATGGATATTAACCGCTATATATAGAACTGTAACGACTGCCGTAGATCTATAATTCCACGAGATAAGACCCCAGGACTATTAAAACCACTCCCGATACTAGAACGCCCCTAGTAGTATGTCTTTATAGACTTCTATAAACTACCTACGGACCGTAACAGATATAATATAGTTATAATCCTAGTTAACCGCTTTAGCAAGCGCCTATTCTTAATCCCCTGTTATAAAAATATTAATGCTAAAGAGGCGGCCTAACTATATATCTACTACGTCTACCAAATTTACAGACTACTAGATACTATTATATCCGATTATAGGCCGTAATTTATTTTGGCTTTCTAGAATAAGTTTACTTAGATCTTAGGTATTAAGCTAAAGCTTTCTATAGTATACTACCTCTAAATAGATAGTTAAACGGAAATTGTAAATTAATACTTAGACTAGAGACTTCGGCCTTTTAAGATAACTAGGCCGAACTGCTACCCCTAATAGACTACGCCTAAGCGACCCTACCTTACGATTCTATAGGATTTGCCCCTATCTAGCTAGAAATGGGCTACTTACCCTGTATAAGCTTTGACTAAGAAAGACTAGAAGGACCCCAGACTGTATATAAAAAACTATCTTATAAGGAAGCCTAGCAGTACGCCAAGCGCTTAGAAGAAGTTTAGATAGTAGCCTGTATGAATCTAGAAAAGGCTTAGAAATTAATGCAATAGTAGGCGAATAAGTATAGGCGAGAGCCTGACTTTGCCGTAGGAGATATGGTTTGGGTTATAATAAAGAACTAGAAGACGGAACGACCTAGCCGTAAGCTAGACTATTAGATGGTAGGACTGTATAAGGTTCTTAAGAAGATAGGCAACGCGTATAAAGTAAAGCTCCCAGATTTGATTAAAGTTTACCCTATTTTCTCTCCGGATAAACTACGGAAAGCCGTAAATGACCTATTACCTAGATAAAAGAATAAACCTCCCCTGCTGATTTAAGTTAATAGCGATAATAAATGGGAAATTAAAGAAATACTAGCCTATAAGCTTGTAAGGGGAACGTTAAAATATTGTATTAGTTGGAAAGGGTATAACCTGGACCCCACTTAGTACCCTATATAGAACTTTATAGGTAGCCCCTATAAGCTTTAGAAATTCTATAGTCGTTACCCTAATAAACCCAGACCCCTAAAGTACCTTAATAAGTGGATAAAGTGCTAAAATAGCGAAGATAATAAGCTGCCTATTAAGTATAAAGATAAGAATACCCTATGGACATAATACGGACGTACAAAGCCTAAGGGCAGGCTTTTTTGGAGGGGGGGGTAATGTTACGGCACTAGTGGAAACCGGTGGATTATAGTAGATAGTTGCAGATAGTTGCAGACAGTTGTATATAGTTCCAGATAGTTGCCGTCACGTGACCAGAGGATCGTATATAACGTCGAGCGGCGCTGCCCTCCGTCTCCTTTCCTTTCTCTAGCTTTAGATCTTCGTTTATAGACTACCAATCGTATAGGCTTGCGCGTCCCTCTTGCCGTGCTCGTGCCTCGATTGACTGAGTCGCTAACAGTTTTAGATAACTTTCTCATCCAACTATATATAGAAATCTTCCCACTTATCGTTATATTGCTGTCTATACCACTTTTAGTATAACCCTTTAAGTGTATACGGCTTATCTATAAGGAAGTATCTTTTTATTACTATATTATAACAGCCCTTTATATATCGTTCCTTAAACCTAGTTAAAATCCCTAGATTCTCTTCTTATTCTAATTTAATAAGCTACTTAGCTTTTAGTATGCCTGCCCTAGGCCTATTAGTAATTCTTTATATAGGTACTCTATTCCTAGTATAACCTAGTACGCTAAACCTCTTATTTAGTTTCTATTCTTACTATAAGGCAATTTTTACTCTAAATTCCTCTATAGTTTCTTTCTTTTTGCGTCTTATAAGTAGATCCTTAAAGTCTCCCTACTTCTTAATCTTGTTAATAATCCTTATTTATATCTTAAAATCTTAGTTCTATAGAATTTTTAATTCTAAGCTTGCTTCTATTTTAAGCTTCGCTCCTACCTTAGTCTAACTAGGCTTAGGTGTTCTTTATTACGGACGCTTTAAGTACATTATTACGACTACTTGGGGAAGAGTTAGAAGAAGCTAGTTAGTTAATATAGGCACGGTCTAGGATAGAACTGGTTAAACTATGTGACGAGGAATGGTAGCCAAAGTTATATAATGTGATCTGTGTAATCTGTGTAATCTATACGGTCTATAACAGAGTAGATAGAGTATACGTATATCACATATAAGAAGGATTTCTTAGAAGTACGATTGTATATTTAAAGGACTACAGTCCCTACCTAGATAGTTCCTTCCTTGTAGTGATTCTTAGAATATAATTGGAGTTAATCTATTAAGCAACCACTCCACTAGTTATTATTACGTTATTAACTTTACGCATTACTTATATACCTAGCCTATTGATAGGACCTACTGTAGTACTTCCTATAAGGTTCTGTTATATAATTACTACCTAGTTACGGTATTAAAAGTTAAATAATATACTACTAAAAGCAGCTACTATAACGCTATTGACGGCGGTAACTACTTTAGGGTTAGGTGGAGACACTAGTATGGCGGACACCGACTTATAGTAACTAGTAATAGTTAGATAGTTGCAAGAAATAGTTAACCGATTAACGGAAAATAATATAGTGTTGGAAAATAGGATTAACGAGATAGGCGTAGCAAAGGTTAAGTTACCCTTGATTAAAAGATTTTTAGGAGAATAATTAAAACTTAAAGGATTCCTTATATAAATGCACTTTAAGGTAATATAGGAAGGAGTAAAGCTAATAATACCTATAGATTAAATAGCGTATATAGGGCTATTCCTAATAGGAAGGGCGCTTAAATGGTTTAAATCTTACCTTATAGAGATATAAGCTAATGGAGTAATAACTGCTAATTAAAAAGTACGGTTTATGTTCTTAAGTTAGGATGGATTCGCGGAACGACTTATATAGATATTTAGAGATTTAGAGGTAATAACTACGGCGGAAAGAAAGCTTTAAGACATTATGTAGTAAACCTTAGTAATTAAATATATAACGCAGTTTTAGACCCTAGTAATATAAGTAGAGTGGAATAATAAGGCGCTTATAGTATAGTATAAATAGGGACTTAAGGCTAAAGTCTAGGACGTAATTATTCTGATGGAAGATGCGGACACCCTAAGGGAATTAATAAATTAAGTGATAAAGATTAATAATAGGATCTACTAAAGGGAGCAGACTAAGAGAGGTTAGGATAGAGTTCTATAGTTATATAGGACGTAAAGTGCGCTATAACCTAAGCTAAGTTAGAAATTATGGTATAGCGTAGAGCTAATGGACCTAAGTGGTACTAAAGAAACCTATAAAAGATGGAGTAAGAAACTATAGAAACTAAAAGGTTAAGAATTAAGTAATTATAGGACTAGGGAGCAAAGGCTAAACTAAAAATCTTAGCTATGGAAGACGTTTGAGCGGACTCTATAATAAGAAAAATGGTTTAAAGAGGGAGCTTATATAAATTATAGAAAATAAGGTTACTTTACAGAGGCAGCGGTCAAAGGTGACGGACCCCCCCCTGGTTGCGGTGGCACGCGCTAGCCGTTAGCGGCTTAATTTAGCGCATATTAGGCTAACTAAGTCTTGGCGCAAAGAGCGGGGTTGCCATATATGCAACTCTCTTCTTAATACCACACTCTAGAGGCTTCTAAAATACACCAAATCTATATTATATCTTACTGTTTATTATGCGTACTTTATACGATATTGCTACTAGGGCTTAGGTCCTTTATATAAAGATTTCTAGGGCTATAAATGCTGATACTAAAGCCGTTACGGGTATAAGTGAAACCCGCATTAAGAACCTTGTTAAAATAACCAGAGAGCAAGGCTTCAACGAGACTAAAGACCGCAGAATTCTCGATATTTCCGTAGAACGATTAGGAGGATATATTAGATAAAGATAAGGAGAATCTATAGCTAAAGCTAAAGGCTAAGCCAAGAACGAAGGCAGTAAAAAGCGCTGCTGGAGCTGCTCTAGCTGCTGTTTTTGCTATACAAGAAGCTCAGGAAACACCTTAAGAACTACCTTAAGAACTACCTGAAGATCCACCTCAAGATCCACCTTAAGCGCCGCAACGAAACCCGCGACGTCGCCTTCCGAATGAGGTCCTCAATGAGACGTTTATTGGGTCCGAGGAGCCATAGCGACGGGGTGATAGGCAGAAGCAGTAACTGTATATATTGTATATATTAACACCTTAATAGGTATCTAATATGACGTCATCTATCTATACTTCTTATCGTGGAGAGCCAAAATCCATCTTTTACTTCCTAATTTGGAACGCCAAGAGTTAATTATGTGGCGTTTTGGTGGCGTTTTGGTGGCGTAGGGGGGTCCGTCACTTTTGACCGCTGCCTCCGTACTAGGAATTATAAAGATGGTTAGAATTACTATATAATAAAGGGAACTAAACTAGTACACGGCATATACGTATAGAGGGACGATAATGCGCTATAAGGAATAAAAGATTGTTTAATTAACTACTTTATATTTTGTTATAATAACGCGTGCCAAATTTATAAAGACGCTAAGTACGGCGTAAGCTATTGGCTATAGGAACCTAGTTTAGAGAAACTAAGAGCTACCTAAAACTATAAAGAGTAAAATAGACTTTATAAATGCGACGAAGATCTAATAGCAACTTTTAGTGCGATGTTAGTACGGCAGTACTTAGAAAGGGACTTTGAAGAAAATCCATTTAGCGATATTAAGAAAGAAGATTTTAAGACATTAGTATTAGAAGTAGAGACTAAGACCGCTATAAAGTAAGGTTTAGTAACGGGTATTATAATACTGTTGGATACGGCATCTATTGCTTTATAAGATGGTAGGAAAAGTATTTTAAAGAGATTAAGTAAGTAGACGACTACTAGTGCTAATTCACCACTTAATAAAGGTAAAAGGCTATAGGCTTAAGATTCTTAAGATAAGATAAGAGACGACTAAGATTCTTAGGACGAGATAAGGTAAACCTAAGGACCTATAACGGACGAAAACCGATAGGAAAGGGTAGTAGCTTAGTTTAGGAATATATAAATGAGCTTAGGATAGAAGTTCCTAAAGGCATAAGACTCTTAAGACGAGATAAGTAAGATTTAAGACTTTTAAGATAAGATAAGAATACCTAAGCCTAGTTAGACTAAGGTAGGAGTAAGGCTTAAGATAGAAGTAAGCTTAGGATTAAGAATCCTATAGAACTAAGATTTTAATATATAAATAAGGACTATTAACGAGATTAAAAAGTAAGAAGACTTTAAGGATCTACTTATAAAACGTGATAGAAAAGAAACTATAGAGGAATTTAGAGCGAGAATTACCTTATAGCAAGAATAGAAACTAAATAAGAGATCTAGTATACTAGGACGTATAAGGGATAGAGTACCTGTATAAAAAATTACTAATAGACCTAGAATAGGTATACTAAGAGCTAAGTGGCTTACTAAACTAGAATAAGAAGAGGATTTAGGGATTTTAACTAGGTTCGAAGAATGATATATAAAAGGTTGTTATAATATAGTAATAAGAAGATACTTCCTTATGGACGAGCCGTATATACTCTAAAAGCTATACTAAAAGTAGTATAGGTAGTAACACAACGATAAATAGGAAGATTTCTATATATAGTTAGATAAAAAAGTTATCTAGGACTACCTAATTATAGAGAAGGCTATAACTTATATTAAAGGGGCCTTAATTATAACGTTAAAAGATCTAAAGGAGTAATTAGAGGATTAGAGAAGTAAGAGATGAATCTTAGTACCTATAAACAAAGTTATAACGCTTAGATTAATATAAGAGAGGTTTAAACTTAAGGATAAGGATAAATTAAGAGTTAACTTAAGACACCTAGTATATTATACGTTGGTATAGATTATATGTATAGATAATATATGTAATATATATAGGATACCAAAAGATAAGAACCGGAAATATTTATTAAGGATATATTGATTAATAAAAGAGGCGAAATATTAAAACGCTAAGTATATATATAGCTGGCACCCTATAGAAGTTTAAGAATAAGGGGACTTAATACTTTAATTAGGAAGATTCCTTACGGAAGAATGCCTAGATGGATAATAATGGTGGGAATGTTTAGAGAACACCTATTTATAGTATATTAAAGAAAAGAAGTAAATTAAGTATTAGCTAAAAGTGGACTAAGTATAAATAGGATCTAGTAGCTAATAGTTGGGAAAAGTAGAGGCCTATGGGACTAGAGGGAGCCTATAGTAGAGCCTTAGACCCTTAAAGGAATTTAAGGATGATACCTAAATTTACGAGTTAGATGGTAAGATTAATAGTTTAAAGTATTAATAGATAGTGGAGTAATAAGGAACTATATCTTATTAGTAGTAGTTAAAAGGATAGGATTACTATACTAGAAGAAAGAGCACCTATATTTATTAGTAATAATTTTAGGAGATCTAATAGCCTATAGAGATGGTATTATTAATCTTAAAATAGGACTAGTTTAGTTAACTATTAAAGGGAGACAAATTAAGATGTCTTTTAATATCCTACTATTAGGAAAGGATAAGGTAATATTAGGGATACTTTAGTTATAGGAATATAATCTAAAGATTAATTAGGTTATAGGTTAGGTCGATATTAAAGATACTTAACGCTATAAGATGTAATAATAAACTAAGTTAGTATAGTACTAAGTTGGAGCGATATATAAAGAAACTAAAAAAGGGTTAGACTATATACTAAAGAAATACTATAAGTACGGTAAAAAGCTATAGTTGCTAAAAAGCGAAAAGCTGTTAAAATATATAGTATGGGACTATAAGATAGAGTTAGAACTAGGAATAAGTTTAAGGTTCTTTTTAACCTATAAACTTATAGAAAAGGAGTTATAGGCACTTAAGGAGTTTATCTAAGAAAATTTATAAAAGGGATACATTAGACTATTACAGTTATTAGTAGGTTATCTAGTACTGTTCATATTAAAGAAAAATGGCAAACTAAGGCTATATATTAACTATAGATAGTTAAATAGTATTACTAGAAAGGATAGGTATCCTTTACCCTTAATTAGCGAAATCTAAGATAGGATAAGTAACGCGTAAATCTTTATAAAGATAGATCTAAGATAGGTGTACTATTAGATTAGGATTAAGGAAGGCGATAAATAAAAAGCAGCTTTTAGGTTAAAGGAAGGACTATATAAACTATTAGTTATATAATTTAGGCTTATAAACGCACTAGTAACGTTTTAGAAGCGTATTAATAATGTATTAGGAGAATACTTAGATAAATTTGTTATGGTATACCTTAATAATAATATTATCTACTTAATGACTAAGGAAGAATATGGGGAACACGTTAAATAGGTTTTAAAGAGACTATAAAAAACAGATGCTAGTAGCAATTAAAAAATGCGAGTTCTTTATAAGGAAGATAGATTTTGTTAAATTTATTATTAAACTAGGAAGACTAAGTATAGACCTAAAGAAAATTAAAGCTATAGTGAATTGGCAAGAACTAGAGAACGTTACGCAGTTAAGATTGTTTTTAGGGTTTTATAATTACTATAGGAGGTTTATAGCATAATGGTTAAAGAATATTAAGCTGTTTACTTAATTAATAAAGAAAAAAGAACTATAGGTATGGGAAGAGGAATAGAAGACACTATTTAGAGAACTTAAAGAGTTATTTACTTAGGAACCAATTCTTAAAATCTATTAACCAGGACTAGAGACAGTCGTTAAAATAGATATATTAGACTTTATACTAGGGGTATACTTTATATAGAAATACGAAGATAGTTAGCACCTAGTAGCATATTATAGTAGAAAGATAATACTACTAGAACTAAACTATAATATCTATAATAAGGAGTTATTAGGTATAATTATAATATTAAAGAAATAGAGAGCATTCTTGTAAAGAATAGAGAAACTATTTATAGTTAAGACGGATTATAAGAACCTAATAGGATTCCTAATAATAAAGGAACTTAACCGAAGATAGGTTAGATGGGCAGAAATACTTATAGATTACTATTTTAAGATTTAGTATACTAAGGGTACAGATAATGCACGAGCAGATGCGTTAAGTAAAAAGGCTAAACTATAGAATAATAAGAAGCTATTAGGGGCTTTACTATAAAGAGATACGGACGGACTAATTAGGTACAATTATCTAAAAATTGCAGCAACTTAGGAAGATAAGTTAGAAAAGGTCTACAAGACACTAAAAAGCTTTTAGGTATAAAGGATTCTAGAAGTATAGCTAGAAGATCTATAGATAGATATATATAAAAACCGAGAAGTAAAGTATATCCTAAAAAGTATAGTAGAGTAATTTATGGAAGATTTCTATAAGGGATTAACTTAAGGATATAATGGAGCTATAGGCTTAGTATTAAGACTCCAGGAGGAGTATATTATTAATAGAATCTAGAGGATAGCTAGAAGGGTTATTAAAGAGTATCTAGATTATTAAAGGAATAAACCGATAAGGTATAAGCTATATAGAGGGCTATAACCTATTAAAATACTAGAGAGACTATAGGAGGTTATATTATAGGACTTTATTATTAAATTGCTAAAATTAAAAGATCCTATTACCGGACAAGATTACGATATAATTTTAGTAATAGTAAATAAGCTTACGAAGTGGGGATACTTTATAGCATATACAGAAGAAATATTAGCGGAAGATATCGCTAGAATCTATATAAAAAAAGTGTTTATAAGACATAGAGCATTAAGTAAAATTATATCGGATAG